>Ga0208321_1000459_pt1 | contig 26007 bp, 27 predicted proteins | sample June2015DPH_4_15_FD_184692 | JGI IMG/M metagenome (GOLD analysis project Ga0208321, IMG submission 184692) | Peatland microbial communities from SPRUCE experiment site at the Marcell Experimental Forest, Minnesota, USA - June2015DPH_4_150... | ecosystem: Environmental > Terrestrial > Soil >... | reverse complement strand
TTCAATCCATCCGCAATTGCTTCCAAGTCTCCTCAAGTGGATAGTTAAACAACCATGGAAACCCAAGCCTCAGGTCGAAGCAAGCGACAGACGTCATACGAGTTCTACAAGAAACTGTGTAAACTGACTGTAGCGGGCGGAGTAGCATTCTGGGCAGCTAACTTCGCAATTTCCCTGACTCCCATCGCCGCCGAGTATAGAGCTGCTCTTTCAATTTCTTATCTTCCAATGATTGTTGAATCTTTAATTGGCGGCCTGATTATCGGATTCTTTGTCAGCTATTTCTTGCTTCGTTTTTTTGATAAGATTCCAACAAAGAATCCAATTCTAAAATCCGTGATACTAAGCTTCATCGTCCTAATCATTGTCACAATCCTACTCGGAGGTCCTGCAAGTTTTCTCACGCCAAGTGATCCCTTGCGTTACTTCCTCATCGGCGCAATGTTCAACGTACTAAGGATTCTCGCGCTTGGAATAGTTATTGGCTATCTATACAAAAGGCTGTACAAAGGATTCAATCCATCTGCAATCGTTTCCGAGTCTGCCAAAACGATGTAATCAAGATAGAATGACCAGATCAAAGTAATCTTGGAATACTCATGAAAGCGATCGTATGCACAAAATACGGATCGCCGGATGTTCTTCAGCTCAAAGAGGTAGCCAAACCTATCCCTGAGGACAATGAAGTACTGGTAGAAGTTCATGCGGCATCCGTAAATGACTGGGACTGGGGGCTCCTGAGAGGTAAGCCGTTCCTGAACCGCCTACTATTTGGGCTTCTAAAACCAAAAATCAAGATACTCGGGTGTGACATAGCGGGGCGGGTTGAAGCGGTTGGCAGAAACGTCAAGCAGTTTCAGCCAGGTGATGAGGTATTCGGGGACATATCCGGGTGTGGTTGGGGCGGTTTTGCCGAGTATGTATGTGCTCGTGAAAATGCATTAGCACTGAAACCGGCCAGTATGACATTTGAGGAAGCAGCGGCCGTACCTCAAGCGGCAGTCCTCGCCCTGCAGGGTCTTCGCAAAGGACAGATTCAGCCAGGACAAAAGGCTCTGATTAATGGTGCGGGTGGTGGTGTGGGTACGTTTGCGGTGCAGATTGCCAAATCATTCGGGGCTGAAGTGACTGGCGTGGACAGCACGAGGAAATTGGACATGGTGCGCTCGATTGGTGCAGACCAGGTCATTGATTACACTCAAGAAGATTTCACCCAAAGTGGGCAGCGTTATGACCTGATTCTTGATGTTGCGGCATATCATTCGATTTTCGATTACAAGCGTGCATTAAGCCCCAGGGGAATTTATGTCATGGTCGGAGGTTCCACGGCTCGAATTTTCCAAGCTATGTTCCTAGGTCCATTGATTTCAATGACCGGGAGTAAGAAAATGGGTATCCTGATGCATAAACCAAACAAGGATTTGGCCTTTATGAAAGAACTTTTTGAGGCAGGCAAAGTAGTACCTGTTATAGATGGACGTTACCCGTTGAGTGAGGTTCCTGAAGCTCTCCGGTATTTCGGAGAAGGACACGCCAAAGGAAAGATAGTGATTACTGTCGAACATAATAGCAAAACCTAACAAAGCGCTGCACGTGCCGCTATGAAGCGTAGCGGAATGGAAGCAACTACGAAGCGATAGTTTCCCCGGTTCTTCTCGGGCCTGCTATTGCGGAATTGTCACTTTGCTTGTGGCTTTTGCTGAAAGGTGACCAGGAATGAGTCTATCTGCGATGAAAGACAGAATTGCTCGCCAACAATCTCGACACTGATGAAATGATTGCACATTTGCCATCAAAGAGCTCATGTGCAGTTGTGTCCGCTGAATATTGATGCCGTCATTAAGGTGGTTGACTTCGAGCCGAATCTAGAGGGCAGGCTTCACTTACCAAAGGATATCGATGCCATTGGCTGATACATAACAAAGCACAAATGCTTGCGAGTCCTATTCTATGATCGTCTGAGATTTGTGACCTAGGCCCCTCTGTGGGAACCATGATTCAATAGTGGTTCTCGGCGGCCGCACCACTCTAGCATTTACTACTGAGGATTCAGGAAAACCAGGGCGCCAGGAGATTTCATATTGTGGAAACGATAATAGGCCTGAGCTCGACAAAGCTCGATCGATCCCCACACGCTCTTGAACGCAGCCGGGGGTCAAGTCATGTCCACAATACCTGATGCACTGAAAGAGATTGTAGTTTTCATCTTCATCAAAGGCTCAGGAGGCGAGGATGAAGCCATCGGAACCGGTTTCTTTGTGGGCGTGGTAGACAAGCATAGGAAAAAAGGCGCCTTCCCATACCTCGTCACGGCAAGACACGTGTTAACTGATCGACAAGGTCGATACTACCCTGACATCTATATCAGAATGAACAAGATTTCAGGAGGATCAGAAATCATCCGGGTGCCTCTTTCCGGAGAGGGTGCTCTGCCAATCTACAAACACGTTGACGAAAAGGTCGACATCGTTGTTCTGCCTGTGAGGCCAAGGGATGATGTCTATCAATACAGAGTGCTCACTGACAACATGATAAGCACAAGAGAACAATTTGTCGAGGCGGGGATTAGGGAAGGCGACGAAGTTTTCTTCACAGGTCTTTTTGCTTCATTCTTTGGTGCGGAAAGAAACTATCCCGTAGTGAGATTCGGTCGAGTGGCAATGCTGCCTCAAGAGCGAATCCCTTGGAAAGGTGAGATGCTTAGTCTCTATCTGATTGAGTGTCAGTCATTTGGGGGTAATAGCGGATCGCCCGTATTCTTCTATCTTGGCGTTGCGAGAGATCCGTTGTCTTTCATTTGGAGCGGGCCCAAATTCCTTCTTATGGGCATCATGAAGGGAAGCTTCTTGGAACCGAATGAGGTTCAGCTTGTCGATAGAAGTCGCATCCCCGTCTCTTTCGAGAATGCTGGAATCGCAGCAGTTGTTCCCGCCTATTATCTACACGAAATTCTCTTTTCGGAGGAGCTGAAAAGGGCACGAGCATCCGCCAAGTGATTCTCCTGTATCTGCGTCGCCTGAGTCGGTCCTGGTCGAAGAACTAGGGTACGCACACGGAAGGTTGGTCGTTCATCGCAGGATCCTTACAGCTCGCCCATCCCTTTCGGAGAATCTTGAACCCGTCCAGAACCCTAAACAGGAGACAAAAGGGTATGCCATTTGAACCTACTGGTATCTTTGAAGGTTTTCAGTTTCAAAGATTCTTTCAAAGATTTTTGAACTTGAGCACTTGCCCAGAACCTTCGAAGAATCTTCGAGAAATCTTTGAGGAATCTTGAATATTGTTAAGATTCCACGGGCTCTGTTCGCTAGTCGGCGGGTTTAGGTTTCTGTTCGGTTTCAGCAGCTTTGGCGCTTTGAGCAATTAGAGACTTCCATCGGTTCTGCCCAAGATTCAAGTCAATACCAGAAGGAGTTAGTAAGCACGAAGCCAGATATCAAGTGGAAGAAGATAGGTCGCTACCGATTATTTTCGAAAAAGAAGCGAGGGAGAAGTGAGGCTGAATTGAACAGAAATTGGAAATTGGATGCTAAAAGGTGAGAAAGAGAGATGAACCATAGGAAACTAACGCTAATCGTTGCCGTGGTTCTTCTCGCTACTACACTGCTCTTTGCTCGTTCACCAAACGCTTACGCTTGGGACGCATCCAAAGTCTGAAATCCTTGCAAGTGAACTAGCATAGTGGCTTCCTGAGATTCACGGCCTGCCCGCATAGAGTTCACCGCCTGCCTGTTTGAAGTCAAAAGCAAGAGAGGAGGTGAGCAAGTGAAGTTCATAGGGTTCTGGGAGTACAGCTTTGAGGACACTGACAAGGTTCTAGAGAAGTTCATGAAGATGACTGCGGAAAGGGAGAAGGGGACGGAGAAGTTTCCGAAGCTAATCTTTGGACCTTATCATATCGGTGGGGAGAGCAAGGGCTTCACAATATACGAAACTGATGACATCGACCAACTCACGAACACCACGATTCACTACATGCCCGAGATGAAGTGGAAGTTCGTACCAATACATGAAGCTAGCAAAGTTGCAGAACTATATCTGAAAAGCAAAAAGTAGCTAGAAAAGTTACATGGCTGTATGCCTGTCCCAATCCCACTTTCTTCTAAACTCCGGTGCGCCGATGAGGGGCGCAATGACAGGCAAATACCCAAACCGGGCATGGCGAGAAAAAGGACTTGAGTCGATTGGCAAACACAAAAGGGCATATGATAAGTCTCGTTACTAGATTGCTTATCCTGACAACACAGAAAGCCCGCTTCGTTATTGGTCTAAGTACATGGAGGTTCGTTCAGTGAGAGGGTGCTCGGGATGCACTCGTGACGGGAATTGCCCTCTTCAAGAAATGGGAACGAAAACAAACAGAATCTGTAGATGGCGTGTCGAAAAGCTAGAGGCGCAATGCTAACCCAAGGGTATCGTGGCCGCCGTTACCGTATCTATTTCAGTGGTGACGGCGATTCTTCTGATACAGAAGTTCGGAGCGACGTGGAATGTTGTTCCCGTAATGGTTTTTGCAATCATTGTTCCCGCAACACTCGCAATAGCAATCAACTATCTGCGTTGGCGTCCACGATACAGGGTGCTCTGAAGAGACATCCGCCGATGCCGAACAACTCCAAAGAACAGCCATAAACCGAACAGAGCCTGTCTCTCCAGAGGTCGTTCAGGACGACGCTACTCTTGTCCTGAAGAGCCGCGAAAATCGTTGCGCCTTGGGCCTAGACCTGCTCGTAACGCTCAACTAGTGTCAGCGTCCTTCCCGTGGACGATCGCCTGAGAAATCGCTCCTGGGCGGGCGGACTTGGTAAGGAGCGACGACCCTCAAACTAGGCTACCAACCAACATGCCGGCCCAGAACTGCTCAGCCAAGCGCTCTCTTTCTTCAGAGGGACGAGCCTGATGTAATACTCACTTCTGTTTGCTTTTCGCTCAGGCTCGTGACTCGTATTCTTCAGCGCGTGCCTCGATGAATTCTTTCACTTTCTCTTCACTGAACTTCCTGGCTTCCCGTTGCTTCTGTAGCTGTCCCTTGATTTTTCGCAGCAGGTCTTCCATGGCGTATGGTTTCACAATGTATCCGTCGGCGCCGCGGTGTCTGGTCTCAAACGCTTCTCTAACATCATCGATGTGTGAAATGACCAGTATCTTCTTAAATCGTTGTCTCAGCGCCTGCAGGATTTCGATTGTGGCTCTTCTTCCCTCCTCATCAAGCGCTCCGAATCCTTCATCGATCACCAGTGTTTCGATTCTGCCCCTGTAGCCGCTTCTCCTAGTGATAGCTTCAGATACGCCCAGGCGCAGGGCGAGGTTGATTCGCATTCTCTCCCCACCTGAGTAGCGGCTCACGGGATGGCTTCTGCCTTGGTCAACTGCTTCAACGATTAGTTCCTCGGTGACTTTCCCTGTCTTGGTCTTTCTGCCGAACTTGAAGTTGATGTCCATTCTGCCGTTGGAGAGGTCCCTGAGTATCTTGGAGGCTTCCTGCTCAATCTCCGGGACAATCTCGATTAGAAGAGCCGTGGGGATACCGTCCTTGTGAAATATTTCCTTCTCAAGCAGCTCGTATGCCGTTCTGATTCTTTCCTTGTCGCCCATCTGCTCGACGAGCTCTTTGTGCTTGACCTTTGTCAGTTTGATTTCGTCTAGGTCTTCCTTGGCTGATAACTAACCATCAGGGCAGTCTTCCAAGAAACTCTCGCCTAGATTTCCAATTGCCACTTGACACAGCACCTCTACAATATTGGGTCATGGGAAACGTCTCAGGTTCAAACTGCTTGAATGACCACTTTTCTAGGTGTTTCATCGGGACCATTTGCCAGTTGACGGACCACCTCTGCAATCACCAGAGCTTGCGAAATGCCCACTTGCCGTTTTACATGCTTTCTTTGTAGTACGCTCTCACACCTGCAAGTGGTCCTGAATAGCTTGCGAGGTTCCTCTCGCCGTGGAAAAATGTGCCGTAGCTTTCTTACTCCATCCTATGTCGGCCCGGGTAGCCCGAGAGCCATCTCGTCAAGCTCTCGAAGAATTTTCTCCTTCGTCGGCTTGTCACACCTCTTAAGCAGCCGAATGATGGAGTGGCGAACGTAGCTCTCGATCGTTTGAATATCGTTATCGCTAACTCTAGGTTGGACCCCATGCACGATTTGGCTACGCAAGTCATATAGTTCGCGCATTCGCTTCGCGATTTTCAGTCGTTCTTGCGGGGTCTCACCGAGCATCCACGCGGCTCTAACAGAGAGTTTGTGTCGCAGTGCTGAGTCGGAGTACAAGGCTTCCAGCGCTATCATCCAGTTGACGAGAGATTCTTCTGGCCGCGTCGATGATTTCCCGAAATTGTAGTAGTCTATTGCCAGTCGCAGATGAAGGTACTCGCTCTTGTCGAGTATCTCCTCGTTGTCCCGAAACAGAGTTGTCGCATCAGTGAGCAAGGCAACTCGCTGTTCCTCTGATAGCGTAGGCTTGAGGCGAATGGTTATCGTTCCAGAGACGCTAGTAAGGAAACCCGTTCCAGCAACCTGGTTTGCACCCTCATCTCTCTCAATTCCCGCTGCGACCTGAGCAAGGACGTTGTATAGTGATAGAAAGCTGATGAGCTGCTTTCTCGACTTGTCCACAGGATCCTCCGTGCGTGGAGACACCGTGACCTGGACCGAGGCGCGAACCCTCGAATTATCTAGTCTTTCAAACGAAAGCCAGCTCGGACCAGCCACCGCACCTGTTGGGATAAGCAACCCCGCTACAATGAAGTTGGCTTTCCATCTCTCAACTGTCGATGCGTCTTCACTCATACTCATTCTAACAACCGCGATCTGGCGAAGAAGAAGGCGAGAACCTGGAATATGAGGACTTGCTACAAGAAGGTGGAGGAATTTCCTAACAACCCCTCTTTCGGATTCCGTTGAGTTCGTGTGACTTTCTCTATCTAGGCAATCCTGTCATGCATCAAGTGTAACTCGTCGAAATCCAAGGCTTCAGCTCGTGAGCGAACTTGGCGAATTCAGGAAATATCAGTAGCGAGGAGTGCGCAGTCTCCGAAGTGACAGGATCCAAGCTTGTGGGATGTCCGGCGTCGTTTCGCGTCATGCGCAGTTGTCCGCTGAACGATTGCCAAAACGACTCGTAGGATTCCTTGAGACGCGTACCCATGGTATTCTTGCGGTTGTCCAGCATCTTGGTGAGCTCATCGAAGACCTGCTTGATTCGCCAATCAAGAAGACTTGCTGACGGCGTTTGCCCTAGCGCTCTGATTCTTGTGACAATGCTGTCTCGAAGCTCAAGGACTATGCTCTCGGCGGCAGCTCCGATCATGACAGCTGTGGCTCTGTAGCAATCTGAGTTGTACGTCTTGAGCGCCTCAGATACGTAGGACTGGGCAACCGAGCTTAACGTGCATACTTGCGAGAGATATTTGGTGTAGCCATCCGGATTCGCTGGATCCCGACTGAGTGTTTCGAGCGTTTTTCTTCCGAGTGCGGTAACATGACAGAAAGGTGGCTCTGGGTTGGAAATATTGTAGCCCCAAGCAATCTGTCCGTTCCGGAACAGGTCGTACCAGACCGTCAGCGCGGCCTGTTCAAGCTCGTGGTTTCCCTTGATCCCTAAGACCTTGGAAGCTTCCTCTAGGACAACCCTAGGCTGGAGACTCGACGTACCCGCGTACTTGCTGACGATTTCCAACAAGACTCTTCGTATCGCATTGTGGTCAATCTGCATTTTTTCCTCTCCTGACATTGATCTCACCTCCCTTCAATCCCGTTCATGTAGCTGTTCAGCAGAGAAAGCAGTGAACTCCACACAGGCAGACCGTGAATCTCGGAAAGCCAGTAGACTATGTTGGTCGTTCAGGATTTCAGACTTTGGGTCAGGAGGGATTGTTAGGGGAGTCTTTGCCTAACGATTGGAGGCGTCAGGATCACGAGAGGAGTTGGACTCGTTTTGTGAGTGTGGAAATCATGGTGCGCACACACACCAAATCAACGGCTCAAATTCGAAGTCCGCGTCAACGAAGTCCGCGCAACATTCAGGTTCCCCGAACACAACCTGCCCAAATTGCGTGAGATTGCGAACAACTGGGCTGAACGAGGCTACATCAACGCGAAGCACTTGCTCATGCGGATTCACCTACAGAAAGAGAAATCAGCTCGTTTGCCCATTTCAACGATCAGCCAGCAAGGGGCCTTCAATGGATCCCATTGAAAGATGGCTTTCCTCGTACGACAATGAAGATAGCCGAATCAGACGTAGGAGAGCGCTTGAACGATTCTCGAAATGTGTCGGTACGCCTCCTGAAGTGCTGCTTGAGAGAACGCGCGACCAGACACGTTCGGGGCCCCCGAAGGATGCCGAAGATGCGTTGATGAAGTTCTACACCGACATGAGAAACCGCGGTTTGGCTCGCACCAGCAGGCTGCAATGGGTGAACGTCATTCGTGGTTTCTTCTCAAAGAATGGTGTGCACTTGGCTCCACTTCCTCAACTGAAATCGAGCGGTCATCCGTCGCCGAGGATACTCATAGTATCCCTTTCAGTCAGAAAGATGTCAAGAGAATGATCAAGTTGACGACCGCCAAAACGCTTGGTTCACTTATCGCACGCCGTAACAGAGCTGTGATCGCTTTTCTGGCGCAGACGGGACAAAGAGAAAGCGTCCTAGCGGGGATAACATGGGAAATGATACAGCGAGGCAAAAGGATCGCACTCGGTCATCGAGATCGATCCCATGCCGTTATTGAGATCGGCCCTGAATTTCCGAAGAACAAACTGCGTCAACGGTACCGATTCGTGATAGGGTCGAATGCCTTGAAACTCATGGAAAAACTACCGCGCCCGCACGTCGGGAGGGTATTCAAGACTGCCAAAGGCAAGGATAAGATGGCGGTGAGGACGATCGCGCGTATCGTAGATGAGGCCGCAGACACCTGCGAAATTCAGTATGAGACCGAGCGGACATTTCGAGGTTGGATGTGGCATGGGGTTCATCCGCATGTATTCCGACGATATTGGAAACGGCAGATGAAGTTAGGAGGGGTGAATGACAAGGATCTATTAGAGTACATGCTCGGTCACCGTGTGACCGCGTATGACGCATGGACGGACGCTGACTTGCTCAGTAACTACAAGATGGCAGAGCGTAAACTTGCGGTGCTATGATGACAATGGGAAGTCAAGTTAGTGATTGCTTCTAGGGACTGGAAGGACCTCGCTGCGAATCCTGAAGCGTTCGGTGAAGCTGAGAAGAAAATCTATTCGACGTTGGAGCCCATCTTATGTGAACTGTTAGATGAACTGAAGACAAACAACAGGATCGAGACTGTGTATGTGAATGCCGAACTGGATGACTTGAGGGTTGTCGTACACTCTCTGGAAGACTGCGGGAGAAGCTACAATCTGATCTTGAATGCCACCGACAGCCACGAGAAAGCTATGAACTTCACCCAGGCACTCACGCCCTTCGGGTTCGACAATGTATCTGCATTCAACTTGCTCATCCAGGTAGGCGTCCTTGGTACGATACTATCAACCGAAATGTTCAGGACAACCCTGCTATTTCATTCCAAAGGCCTCAAGCCGACTGCAACGATTGGTGAGCTGCTGAGGGAGCTGCAAAACGACGACGGAGCACCCAAAGCCGTTGCTAAACTCAGGCCATACCTCGACCTCAACTTCCGCAACGCTGTCGCCCACGGAATGTTTGGGCTCCAAGGAGACAAGATCGTGCTTTACAAGAACGCAAAGTTCGAGATTTTGGAAAAACTGACCTTTGCTGATTTCATGATTCGATCGAAGAAGCAGAGCGTGTTGACGCACTGCCTGATCAATGTAATCGTGGAGAAAAAACGAGCGGGATTCTTCATGGAAGGAACCTAGGACTTGCCCTCAACCTCCCTCGTAGCGTTGCAGGACCCGAATGGTTCTGACTACCTCCGACTCTCAGAAAACCCACTTGTGTCGGCCTTTAACCGGCTGAGATTTTCCTCGTAGGGTAGCATCTTTATTGTGTCGGGGTCGAATGAGAGTCTCTTCCGACATTTCGGGCAGCTCCCGTTGTATCGCAGAATTATCTCAGAAGGTGATTCGAGCTCGAGTCCATCGTAGAGGACGGCGCCGCATGCGTCACAGAAAACATGTTGAGGCATTCCAGCAGCTCTTCAGTCAGAAATTGGGAAGTGAGCCTCATATCAGGATATTGGCCCCGCCGACGCTTGATGAATCACTTCTTGGCTCCAGTTAACCGGCTGCGAGAGGCCACAAAAGTGGCGGGGCAAGCGTTGGCTTTCTGAAGGGCGCGGGGGTCATGCAACGCGGATGGAGGACGTAAATTTCGACGCCCGCACCATGAGACCCCACACACACGAGGATCCATCTAGACAAGTTGATTCTCTATGCTTCACTTGGCATGCGATAGCCTTGCTTGGGAAAAACGACTACTAGGAAACCGACTATTCACATGTCTCTATTCGTATTCGTCCATCTTTGTTCACTATCGCCAACTTCCTGTTTCCAAGAGGCTTCCAGGGTGCACTCCAAATCCTCTCCTGGCAGAATACTACACCGCTAGGCGACTCGAAGTAGTACATTGTGTAGTAGTCTTCCTCCTCTGTGAAATCTCTGAGAACGTAGAGGGATTCGCCATCTGACAGCATGAACGTTAGTGATGAGTAGGTTCTGCCCTTTTTGTCCGGCTCGCGTAGAATCTCCTCATGAATCAGTCCTACGTTCTTCGCAATGGCCTGCTCGATCGAGGATTCGCTCTCTTCAATTGCCCTCGCGAGCTTGTCAAGAACGACTCGGCTGTCTGATTGGACGCCGCCAGTATTGAAGCTGGGCGAGTATACTGTGCCGTTATGCCCAAAGCTCCATTTCCCAGAGACGAGTGGCTGAGTGTTCTCTAAGGATACCGCTCCAGAAGACGTCTTCCTGAGGTGCGCCAAGACAATTCGGTCCGTATTTGTGATTTTTTCGCAATCCAACCTGTACTCCCCGTTCTTCCAAGCGGGCTCTGTAGACCTGCCTAGGTACTCGGGCGAGTTGTTTCTGTAAGACAAGATCCCCCAGCCGTCCTCATGACCTGGCTGCGCGCCTGTCCTGACCTTTCCACATGCGGAAAGGCATCTGAACTTCAGAAGAAGATCTGACTTCTTGATGGAAGAGTCGCCAATGATTGCCATCATCCGGCACATTGTTCTCTTACACCCTACTAAGGAAGGTTGCAGCGGATTTACCTTTCCGAATCGCTTTCCCATACACCGGTGTTCTAACTACTCAGAGTGGAATCCCCTCTAACACCGTTTTCATTGGAAAGAAGCCTATCATGGCGTATGTTACAGCACTCATGATGCAATTGACCAGTGGCAGCAATGAGGTTTCAATCAAAGCGAGAGGGCGAGCCATATCAGCAGCCGTCGACGTCGTTGAAGTGTGCAGAAGACGATTCTTCGAAGGCAAACTTCACGTGGAGAAAATCACTATCGGAACCGAGCAGCTGGGTGAGGAAGGACAAGTGCGAAACGTCTCAACGATCGAGATCACGGTGACAAAACGAACCTAGCGGCCACCCAGCACAACAGAGCCCCCAGTTCCATTGTACGACAAACGTGACCGGGCTCGGGATTACTAGTAGGTTATGAGTCCCTTCTCTTCAAGTGCTTCCTTCAGTTTTGCGATGGCTCTGGGTACTTCTGCTTCTTTCTTGGCGCCTGTACACACTAGTTTTCCGCTGGCGAAGATGAGTATGACTACTTTGGGGTCGTCCATTCTGTAGATGAGGCCAGGGAATTGTTCCGGCTCGTACATCGTCCTCTTCAGCGAGTAAATTACTTTTTCTAGGTCGATGCGGCCTCCCAGCCCAGCTGAGGCTACTATGTTCTGGACCTGGATTTCCGGCTTTGCAAGGATGACTATGCCGCCCCTCTTGAGTTCGTCGACAACCTTCGTGACGGCCTTCCTCGCTTGACTCTCGGACTTCGCTCCGGTACACACCATCTTTCCCGAGCTGAAGATCAGTGTCGCGGTCTTCGGCTTCTTCAGCCGGTACACGAGTCCGGGGAACTGCTCAGGCCTATATTCGACGCCAGGAAAGATCCGGACAATCGCGTTGAGATCTATCCTCTGGTTGAGTGTGGCCGACGCGACGACGTTCTCTATGTTGATGTACGCGTCGTTTTTGGCCAGAGGGCGCACCTGAGTGATACTTGAGGTGCGCTTTATGAAGGAAGCCTATATGAGCACGGTTTGCGGAGCACGCGAGAAGTTCCTGAACCCTTGATTGAGCGCGATTGGCCGCACCATGAATGGTGTCGTCGTTGAGGTCTCTTGGTGCGCGACGACGAGCCTATCGTCTTTCCTAGAGGTTGCAGCGCCTCTTTTGAGGCATGTCACGGTATCATGTCAACCAGACCGGAGTGTAGCTAGGATCATGTGCGGGCGCGCTTAAGAACCAAAACTGCCTAAACAGGCGCTTTCGACAGCCCGTCGTTGACAGTGATCACATACTGAACTCTCAAATCGCCGCTAACGCTTGTACGCTGTCCGAGGTAAGTCTCTGTGAGTAAGCGGAATCCGTTGACTGAGCCAAGCATCATTGTTGATGATGTGCTTTCCATGTTGACTGGACGCCCGAGGGGCACGCTTGTAAGTTTCACTGAGATCACAAAGAACGTCCACGACTACATCAAGACAAAGGGCTTACGGAAGAGATTCTGTCCCCATTGCAATGCACCATTGACCCCTTCAGAGCCAATGCAGGCTACGATACCCGGTTAGGAATGCGCAGTATTGATGGCGGGCCTTGCTCAAACTGGGGCGAATGGCAGTCATTGCAGGACTTTGATAACTAGGACGTGTGTGGCAAAATATGGGTGCGGCTCAATCCGTCTTGAAGAAGATCCTATCGATTCCGCCCCATAGAACGGACCGAAAACCACCACGCATGTTTTCTGGCCGAGACCCAGACCTCCTCGCAATAGCTGAGATAGAGCATCGAAGGAGGTTGGACGCGGAGCGAAGCTTGGAGAGCGTGTTCGAAAAGGTGAAACCTATACTCCAAAGGAAGCCAGAGCCAGCATATCTTGTCCACGCTTTAGAGTTGCCGGCGGATCTCAAGACGCGAATCGCGGCCATGCCCGACCCCGAGGAGAGAATGCGTGCCATTGTAGAGTACAAGTTGTCTACAAGAACGCAGTCGAGCCATCACCAGTAGAGTATCGGAGGCGGTCTCTTGTCTTTGCCCGTTCGGTCTGTAGCAAGCGGATTGTCTCGAGTCTTGGCGATGGCTCTTCGAAGCCTCGGAGAATACGATCGACTGCTTCAACCGTTGAGGGAGAAAGCTTCAAGCCGATCCTCGTGTGCATCTCGTGATGATCTGCGGTGACATGAAGTGGTGAACTTCTGGATCTTTCCGACCACCGCGGAACGCTGGGAACTAGTCAGAACCTATAACGTCTACGCCTTCCAACATGAGGCAGACAGAGACAAGATCAAGCCAGGTGACAAGACAATATGCTACATCGTCCGATCGGATCCGCCAGTATTCGTCGGCGCGCACGAAATCGCGAAGCCTTGGGAGGAGGCGAAGGAACCATTCTGGCCCGAGGAGAAGGCTGAGGGCAGAGTAATCCGGCCTTGGCGGTTCCAGTTGACTCCGCTGAGGCTTGGCGCCGTCGACGCTCGCAAGCTATCGAGGCAGCTCTCCTTCGTCAAGAACAAGGATTGGTGGTCAATATACTTGAGAGGCTCGCTCGCGAATTTTGGGCGGCGGATTCCGGAAAGCGATTACCGACTCATCTTCGAGGAGATGCCTAAGCCGTCTATCCCCTACCAGGTGAGACCAGCCCTCAAGCCTAAGGTGCCGTCGGTCGCCGAAGTTCCAAAGAGGAGCTGAACCCTTCCTAGTCACCACAGAGAAGTTTGAGGATGAAACCAGAAGCCTACTCGTGGAACATTCCACGAGATCAAGCCCCACATCAGAATCATCCACTGGGAGGACATCGTCGGGCTCTACAAACTTGTGAGAGAGGTCAGCGAGTTCGAGAAGAAACTAAGGCCATAGCCGAAGACCCGGTCTCAGGTCTTCCGTTTCTCCCTCTCCAGCTCCTCGCGTAAGCGCTTCAGCGCATAGTTGAGGTTTCCGCCCCCAAGTCTTCGGCAACCATCGAGGAAACGACGGATTACGCATAGAAGACCTCCCTGAGCTTGAAATTGACAATGAGCACAAGAAGGTCACATTCAAGCTCATTCCAACACGTGTGATAGTTCGCGAGGAATCCCCGTCAGATAGTGCGTTAATTCGCAAGCCACTCGCAGACCGAAATCAATTTCTTCAGCAGCACGTCCTTCAGCCGACCTTGCGGTCGGTCATTCCAGATTGCTATGGAGTGAACGTGAACGCGGATCACGTTAGGCATCTCGCCAAGCCAGACACGCCGTAGCCGACAAGACGAGCAGCTCAGATGAAAGCGGTGTAGATTCAGTCCACAGAGGGTTTGGCAGGGCATCCCGAACGGGCCCGCCCTCTTAGCTGCGAATTGCTTGGGAACGTGGATGCCGAGCCACCCTTTCCCGTGCTCATCGGCAAAGAACCGTGTGAGTTGTCCAAAGTCTACTGTGAGGTGATCCACAGGCTTCAACGACTCCTAACTCTTCAGTTGATGCTGTGAGACGGAAAAGTCTTGCCTGTCAAATAGAGCAAGGTTAGAGGTTAGCCCTCGTTTTACCGTCAGATAGTGCGCTCAACCAGCAGGAGATGAACATTGACGAATAGCTGAACTTCTCAGCTCTGGAGGAACTTTCGCTGTAGTTGACAATTGAATGAAGATGTGTTCTTGGCTAACGTGCAGAATCTCGGGAGGCGCCTGGTCCCCCGTGACCTTACACGTGGACTTCCACGTCCCCCAAACCACATCCACGTGGACACGAAAAACAGCGCTTTATGTAATATCCCCGGTCAGCTGGTGCGGGCGGATAAATTTGAACCCTTGGTGGTGGGTGGTGGGTAGGCCGGTGCGGGCGTCATAATTTGAACTCTCGTGAGAGACAGCAATTTGAAGTGGGAGGGTTTTCCGCGCGGTGTGTGTCGTTTCAGGTAATGTGTGTGGTTTTGAACCTGAATGGGTATAGATCCCGGCGGCCGCACCACCTTCCTCACACACATCAAACCAAAACCGACGGTTCAAATTACGACGCTCGCACCACGAGACCTGTGTGTGTGGGTCTAGCGGTGCGAGCAACGTATTTTGAACCAATAGGGGAAGATGACCTACCAACGCGCACAGAGGTACTTAGGCGCATTAGGGAGAAGGAAGCGGAGCAAGCGCAAGGCCATATGGCCCCACTTCCACCGGGAGACTTCAACATTATTTATGCTGATCCACCTTGGCAGTATCTAGCTAGTTGATCGCTTCGGTTTCTTGTAAGTTCGGTATGCTTCTGCAACCTTCGGATCTAATGGCTTGAGTTCTGCTATAGACCACTCCCAAATCTCTACAGTTGTGGTTCCCTCTCTTACTTTGTCTGCAATCTTATCGGCAACTTTTGTTACATGTTCCTCTTTGGCTCCAGCCTTCTTCAAAGAAGTTTTTAGCTTAGCCTTGTCAAACTCCTCCGAACGCTTCTTCACTTTAACCAACACAATCACCTCTCTCTTCGTTATTCTCTTGAATATTCACTTAAGAATTTTGGCCAAACTCATCAAAAGAGGAGATACCTACAAGGCTGAAAAGCTGAAGGGCTCTATCGTATCGGCCGGAGCAAGTTGCGACGTAGCTGACAAAATCGTCAGTTCCGTCAAGATTCGCGAGGCCATGTCAACCTTAGAGTTGAGGAGACAGGTCTCAGATCAGCTAAAGAAACTCGATCCCAAGGCAGCCAAGGCCTACGACACTTACAGGTCCAAGTAGTCATCCACCTTCTCGTTCTCTTTTTCTGGCATGTTGCTCTTTGCTGAGCGGAGCTTGGAAATGCTATTGAACATTCAAGTGCAAAGCCTGAAAGAGAGAGGCGGGTAGGCTACGAATGTCTGCTCATGTCAAGTCGCACTGAACGTGCGCTCGTAAGGAATAGTGTATTTATCGTTCAACGGTGAAGGCTATCTTGACGTGGGCCTTGTATCTGGCAATCTTGCCATTCTTCACATCTGCTTTGAATCCCAGCACATCTACGCCAACGATGTTCCTCACAGTTTTCGCGGCATCTCTCAAGGCCTCCTGCACTGCGTCTTCCCAGCTCTTCTCAGAGCTCCCTATCAGTTCCAGTATCTTCACAGCCATATGACCACCCGGATGCCAATTGTTCGAAATCTGTAGATAAGTCTTAGTGAGGTCACTACAGTTTGGAACAGGCGGCCGACCGCCCGCTTCTCCCCCATAATCAGCTTCTCCCACAAGACTATTCAGTTCAGGGCAAGAGATCGACGTGAACTTGGTTACGGAATAGGAAACACGATCGCTCTCGCCCAAAAAAACGCTGCTGAATGAGGAAAGCGCCGATGTATCTTGCACCACATCAAGTAGCGTGAGGGTCCAGCGCCCAACAATGAAGAACTGAGCCTACACCAGGACAAGTCATAGGTCTGCAAGAATCTGCTTTGATTCTGAGCGGAGCTTCATACAGTTACCCGCAGAAGGCAAAGTACATGTCATCTGTAGCCATTTTCAACCGATGTCTGTTCATCAGCTTCAAATCTGGCAAAACGGATTCAGAATTCGACTCTTTGCGGGTTGTCGTGTCGTGTAGATCCGGAAATATCGCAAGTTGTCTTCATGTCAAAGACTTTCAGGCACTGAACCTGTCATAGTAGGTGAACGATGCAACGAATACTGTCAAGGTGCAATCGAAAAGAGATAGTTGTTTATGTAGTAGCGCGCGCGACGAAATTTCGGTAAATCATTATGATACGCGCTGGTCGAAGGATTTATTCTCCGGACTCCCCCGACGAGAGATCAAAAGTCACCTGGGGTTTGCTGCGACGCGTCTTGAACTATGCTCGCCCCTACCGTTGGTGGATTCTCTGGATGTTGATCCTTACCTTGGTCACCACGGGCCTCTCTTTGCTGACCCCCTTGATCCTTCGTGACCTGATCGACCGGACCCTCCCGGAGCGCGATGTGTCACGCCTGATCGTGCTCATCGTTGGACTGTTGACGATCCCCCTCTTGACCGGTGCCCTCAACGTGTGGCAACGGCAGCTCAATGCCCGGGTGGGCGAAGGCGTAGTCTATGATCTGCGCACGGCGCTCTTTTCTCATCTGCAACGGATGTCTCTGAGGTTTTTCACCCATACCAAAGTTGGCGAATTGATGAGCCGCCTTAACAACGACGTGGTTGGGGCACAGAATGCTATCAGCAACACCTTCGTCAACATCGTCACGAGTCTCATCCAGGCAGTGGTGCTGCTCTCTGTGATGTTCGCATTGGAGTGGCGGTTGACGTTGATCAGCATTGCAATCTTGCCATTATTCCTTGTTGCCGCACGCCATTTGGGGAATCGTATGCGCAAGATTGCCCGTCTGCAATTGGATCTCAATGCAAACATGAACGCGATGATGAACGAGATGCTCAATATCAGTGGCGCATTGCTGGTCAAGCTCTTTGGGCGCATTGCCCAGGAAGATACACGCTTCGAAGAACGCGCCGCACGGGTACGCGACAGCGGCGTCGCGCGGGCCGTGTCGGGTACGCTTTTCTTTGTCAGCGTGGGGTTGTTGAGCGCGATCGGCACGGCGCTGGTCTATGGCGTCGGTGGTTACTTGGTTATTCAGAGTACGCTTACCATCGGTACAATTGTTGCCTTGGGCCTATACTTGAGCAGCCTGTATGGCGCATTGCAGAGCCTGACCAACGCACCGATAGACTTTGCCACATCCTTGGTCAGTTTCGAGCGCGTCTTTGAAGTACTGGATCTGCCGCTGGAGATCGCCTCAAAATCTGGAGCACATGTATTGCAGGACGTTCGTGGCGTGTTGGAGTTTGACGACGTCACCTTCCGGTACACGGTGGATGAGAAGGGCCTGCTCAAGGATGTGCGGCGTTTTGGCCAGATGCAAGATGTCAAAGCAGTTCTCTCTGGCGATTCGATGAAACAGCAGCGAAACTTCGACAACGTAGCTGAGGATGAGAAACAGGCCGCCCTCAGTCAGACCCGTGACGAGGTGCTTGAGCATATTTCCTTCCGAGCCGAACCGGGGAATCTGGTCGCATTGGTGGGGCCGAGTGGCGCAGGCAAGACAACACTCACCTATCTCATCCCACGTCTTTACGATCCGACTGCCGGTCGCATCTTGATAGATGGACACGATTTGCGCGATGTGACGCTCGCCTCGCTCACAGCACAGATCGGCATGGTCACGCAAGAGACATATCTGTTTCATGACACGATCCGGATGAACTTGCGGTATGCCAAGGCGGATGCCACACAAGACGAGATCGAAAATGCAGCCAAAGCGGCCAATATCCACGATTTTGTGATAGGTTTGCCGGACCGGTATGAGACAATTGTCGGGGAACGCGGTTATCGACTGAGTGGTGGCGAAAAGCAGCGGTTGTCACTGGCGCGGGTGATTCTGAAGAACCCACGCATTTTGGTGCTCGATGAGGCGACCAGCTCTTTAGACAGCGAATCCGAAGCCTTGATTCAGGAGGCCCTCAAGCGGGTTATGGCCAAACGTACCTCTATTGTGATCGCCCACCGTTTGAGCACCATCTTGGCCGCGGATTTGATCCTCGTGATAGATCAAGGACAGATTGTCGAACGAGGTACTCATAACGAACTCCTCAAACGAGCGGGATTGTATGCACGGTTATATGAGACTCAGTTTCGTCAAAACTTGAGAGAAACAACCCATAGGGAAGCCTAACGGGTGAAGAGGCATCTCTCGATAAGGTGAAGGTTAAGTAGCGATGGATGGATGCGCCTTTGAGCACTCCATGCAGTAGTAGAGCTCTCGCATTTTCCGAAGGGGGTGCTCCTTGTGCTTCTCGCGGTACCAGCACGGCGGGCAGAGATACTTTGCATTCAGCTTTGAGGACGTTCTAGCCTTGGTCTTGCATGAGGGATTCTGGCACGACACATTTTGAGGTGAGCGGTTCTGATAGTACTCCTCAAGCTCGGCCGTCGTGAAGCCGAACCCCAGAAAGTTCCAGCCGGCAACTCTCTGAGGAACCTCTGCCGTAGCCTGCTGCGACAATGCAACCCCAGACCATCAGAAGCCATCAGGGGACCTTATGTCACTTCTGTCGTGGTTAGTGTGAATAAGACGACTGGGACGAGACCCACCGTACTCATTTGTGCGAAGTTTTCACCGTTCTCATGTCCTTCCCACAATTTGCAGAAGTATGGTGAGTGAAAAGGTCCATACTTCCTTTCCAAGGAGATGCGCTGGAAGAGGTTCAAAGGCGCGTGAGACCGCTCAGCCTACGCGTGAGTTATGTAGTGCAAGGGAGCGCCTGAGTCGCTTCTTTCGAAAACTGGTTCATAGGGTCTGTTGCTCATACTTGAAGACAATCAGGCCAGAGAATTCGTTCGGCTCCAATTGTTTGAATTCGTGTTGTGGAATCATGAGGTATTGCCATCTAACGTCGGTCAAGTCACCGGCATACTCGCACGAGAGTTTCGCTGCTCGATCCTTGCGAGGTACGTCCGGATCCTCACGGCCTTTGGTCTCTATGAGAGAGTGTTCTCCACCTTCCAAGATTACGACGAAGTCCGGTTCATAGTATCGCAGGTTGGCAACTGAACCTGTGTATTCTATTGAGAAACCAAAACGGCATGGAAGCTTAGAAAACTTCGTGACTTCCTTAGAAGATGGAGAACTCTGCACGATTGTGATTTGCATGTTGCACACCTCCAATTATTGAGGATGGTGCGGCCGCCGGGACTCGCACCGCCAAAGGTGACTCCTAGGGACTCACGAATCACTGTTGAATTGATGCAGGGGGCAGGGTTCGCGCACCAGTTTACCAGTATCGTATCGTGCGGGGGCCACCAGTCAGAGTCTCTGACACTTGGGGCAGATGTAGCTTGCTGTGCTGCCAGTCTTGATCTTCACTATTGCGGTCTTGCACACCGGGCAGGGTTCATGGGTCTTGTATGCCACAAGGAAATATTCGGGGCCATACTTTCCATGGCGGCCATAGAGGTCTCTTTCATACTTCAAGCCTCCGAGCCTAATGCCTTGATTCAAGACCCCAATGACCCACTCTTGAAGTATGGCTATCGGCACTCAACCAAGGGCTTGATGATGAACAACCGGAATACTCCAATCATTCAGGTGCGCACACCAGAGGATTTTGGTTCGCGGCAGTACTACAAACGGAGACACAGACCAATTGAAGACTTGCTAAGGAAGATGGGATGCACAGGAAATCCCCCGGTATTGTTTGAGAAGCTTCTGGATGAAAGCACGCCTTTGAGAGACTACCTGTGGGTGAACGAGGACGCCTATGTGGAGTTGGGAAGAACGGGACTTCGTGTAGTTCCACCAGAAATGGTCTGGGACTGCATCAAATGGACGATCCAGGATTTCTGGGTTAGGCAATCAGGTTGGCCTGATCTTTTCGCATTTAGAAACACCGAGTATTTGTTCGTGGAAGTAAAGTCCCCTTTGGATGAGCTATCGGGTGAGCAAATGAACTGGTTTCGATGGGCGACTGAGGAATCACACATTCCTTGCGAGATTTGTAGATTGAAGAAGGTGCGTTGAACGCTGAGACAGAAGTGTGACGTATGAAGCCCTCTTGACGGGTTCTTGAAGTGTTCATAGTCTGATTGGACAAGGCGATCGAGCAGACCGTATTGATTTGTGCTTTCTCCTTTTTGGCGTTGGAGTTGGGACTCGGCGTGTGAATCCTGGTCCCTAGTCGGCTGACCGCGCGGCACACCTGCACATGTTCAATTGATGTGTATGTGATACACTTGGTGCCGGCGTCGGAAATTGAACCGTCGTCGTTCGTCGTTTTCATTATTTCATGTGCGTCTATGCGCATCAGAAGACGTACACACACAATGTGCATGAATTCGTCTGCAATGTCAATGGTGTCCGCGATCTCACAGTACGATGTCCTCGAGGCAACGATAGCATTTCGAAATTTGAAACTTCCAAAGATGATTCCCCCCACCTTACACCGCGCCTGCCGCCGCCGCCCGGAACGAACGAATAACCCCGATTGGAACTATCCGGCAATTCTAGTCTTATAATTTATAGCAACTCGCCGCGAGTGCGGCGGCCTCGAGAGTTAGAGTAAACCTACAAACTGAAACAGCATTCGAACTTGAAGTACTACTAGATCTCAGGTACAAACATCGCGGCCGAGGACGATATTTTGGATCTAAGACCAAAGCATAATGAGAACGCCGGCGCCGATCAGTCTTCGAATAGAATCAACCCCGCGTCTTCCATTTCAGTTTGGGACATCGTATTTCCAAACGGGGTCACATGATGGCTAAAGGCGGCGGCGGGCGGAGTGCGGTTTCATGCGTGGGGATTTCAAGTCTTGGTGCGAGGGCGAATGCAGGCATTCAGCCTCGCGTGGATTTATCCCCTCGTTGCATTAAGTCGGGCGCTAATACTAGTCCCAGAAAACCGATTAGAATAACCCAAAAGAACTGATAGTTCTGTTTGACATACGGCACCAATGCAACTCCCTCTATAGGTGAACCTGCAGCGAACGCGACAATTGCAGCAATTGATGCTGCGGTTATACGAACCCAGCGAAGCGCGAGGACTCCTTTGAGCTTACTCAGCGAAAAAGCAGCTGCTGCAGGTCGAGGCCATTTGGCTTCGGCCATATTGTTCCAAGCATCAATGGAATAGTCATCAGAATTGATCAAGAGCGGTAGAAGCTGTATAAGCGTCGGAATGACTAATTGCTCAATCTGTCGAGTATTTCGTTTCTCTGTCTTGACATACGGTCTGATTCCCCGCATAATGTTGCTTAAGATGCGAAGCATCTGCCATTGAGCTTCATTCACTAGGCTCCAAGAACTCGTGACAGAAATAGCATAACCAGAAATGTCAAGTAGACGGTGAGCATCTAAGAAAGAAGCTTCGTCCACCCCACCGGACTTCACATAACTTTGAAGATTTTTCACTACTTGCCATAAGCGAATGAAAAGTCGTTCATTTCTAGCGATTCGCCAGGGAGCATACTTTCTCTGAAAGCGACCTGTAAGTGCTAACACAAGAACGAGAGGTACGAGCGCCCCTAGTGTGTAGATTGCCCCATAAGGAAAGGAATAGACCAACAATAAGAGGCAAACTATCCCTAGAATCAAGTATAGAATTCTCCTCCCATTTGAGGACTCGGCTCTAGCTCGTTTCTTGATAAGCTCCGTTGCTATGCGGTCTAGATTGCCAGAGATATGGATTCTGTCGAGGACATCTTTTACGGAATTTGGAAATTCCTTGACACTAAGAACCAGTGCCCCTGCTAGGAAATATCCATCATCAGACGGATTGAAAGTTGAATCGAGGAATGCTCTCTTCTCAACGTGTGGAAAGTCGGACTTCGTTCCACATGTCCTATGAATAATCTCGAGATAGTCGCCACAATCATTCACGATCCAGTCCATCATCGAAGAGGACCTGTCTAGGTGTACAGCCAACTAGACAACACTTAAGAATCGTTATTCTTATGCCTTGGCGTGAATCGGTGCCTTAGAACCAGTCAAGTCAGATTCTCTGAAAGTTCTAGATAATAGTGGCTCACGATAGCTTCGCAAATCACTATGAGCATTGATCTAGGTCATGAAAAAACAGATGAAGATTCCGATGCGCCGTCGCAAGCTCCTCCTCAAGGAATGGGCAGGCGACCCCTATGATTGGAGTACAGCCAGCACTATCCAATTTTCTGGAACCGCGTTACCATTCGCTGAACTTACAGCTGAGCTTGATCTCCAAGTCGGGCTTCCGAAATCTCCTTGAGCTAGTGTTTTCCTCGAAAGATGCGTCGTATTCGCTGTGCTCTTCGACAAGGTCAAAAGAGGATTTGATCAATCTGCCTTGTACGCTAGGCCGCAGTTCGCAGGTGAATGTCTCGTATGACCATTTCTCAAGAACGGCCTCGTCGAACAAAATCCATTCCGCCAAGACGGTTTTGTCGAATCACCCGAATCAGATCTCTGCACCTCATTTCTCCCTTCGATAAGATTTCTCTGGCCTTGCCGACTGAAAAGAAGTTTTTGATGTCGTCGTCAGTTAACGGTCTTGGAAAAATGCCGATGTGCCTCTCTTCGGGTATTCCTCCTATCATCAGTGCAAGATGGTCGAACTCCAGATTCTTGACTACTCCAAGAGCCAATCTGCCATCATAGATTTGGCCTGGAGTGTGAGCGCAAAACATGGGATCTTTTCCACAGATTGAACATTCAAGGTCAAACTTTTCGCTCCGGCTTATGCCCGGTATGCCGAGAGCATTTGAAACATCAATGCAATGGACTTCCCACAGGCCGCGATGTCTTGCAATTCTGCATCCGAATTCGCTGTGAAGGTAACTCCTAATTCCATCTCTTAGCGAATCATAGTCTGCCCAGTAGGGGTCGAGTTCAAGTGCTTTATCTAGGAATTTCAACGCTTCCCCGAGATGCCTCTCAGCAACCTCTCGATTTCGACCAGCTTCCACTTTCGCTAATACGATCGCCGCGTTTGCTCTCATCGACGTTGCGTCTGTTGCGATTTCCTGATCTTGGCTCTCCATATCTCTTGCGAGATATTCAAACAGTCTCGCAGCCTTTTGATGGTGCCCATTCTCGGCATCAGCCAATGCCTCATTCAGTCTCCTCTCTTGATCTTCAGTGAATTTCGAGATTATGCGCGGCTTCACCGGTCTAAGAGATGAAAGTTTTGGCAATTCATCTTCAAGTCTTGAAGTCTTTTAGGATCTTTGAAGCAGTGTCCGCTGGGCCTTCGAAACTTAGCTCTTTTCTGGTTTTCTTCTTGTCGTCGATAATAATGAATTTGAACCTTGCATTGGGAACGAGATTTCGATAGCGTAGCTGAATGTACTTGTCATAAATCCAACTTGCAATGATGCCCTTACCAATATCGAAAGCTTGGTATCCGAAAAAGACCAATAAGGGTAAAACAATGTCTGCTGCTCTTTGAGCCTGATAATGAGATTTGGCCCCTTGTTTTGTTAATACCTCAAGTCGAAGCTTTTTCTCAATCTCTTTCTTGATAGAAATTGACTTGTCATCAAAGTAAGATTCAGAGGCTTCAATATTATCAGGCAGCAGAAGTACCTCTGATTCTTTCACCTTACTCTTTTGTTGATAGTCATATCCTAATTTGTCTAGCACGGAATCAACATCAAAGGCTGAGTCTTCAACCTTAATCGACACATTCTCACCTCAAAGGAGCGTATATCGATGGATGTCGCTTCGCCTCGATAGTTGTGACGCCCTTTGATGCTTTGATTACAAAATGGAACATGATCTCTGCCTCAACGTAATCTGGTCTCCCGATCTTGGCTTATTGACATTTGCGGACCTTTGCTTTCCAACACCACTATTCGCAGCAGTTAGAAGGAAGACAATGGCTGATGTCTTCACGTGGCCATTGCCATGGCCTTTATCCTGGATCGCAAGACCTGTTTGAACTCTGGGTCGTCTACGAGCCAATCCATTACGTTATCAGTCTTCGACTCCTCGTCATGCAATAACATGGCCGTTTTCACGTCTAACGGACAGCCGCAACGTGAGCAGAAACCGCTGGTAGGCGAGTTTGACTCTTGACAACGCAAGCACGTCTTAATTCTTAATGTATGTTCTTCGCTGTTCACTTCATCTTCGGTCTTAATGCCGTTGAGCTTTAGCAACGCATTATCAATGTTTCTTCCTGAGAGATGCACATAGGTTGAAGCCATTCTCGAGTCGCCTACCCATCCGAGGTATTCCTTCATCTGAGCTTCCGTTAGCACGTTCGCAAGGTTCGAGGCCCTCGCATGCCTGAAAGAGTGAGGATTAACTCGCTTGCCAATGCCAACTCTCTTGGCGGTGACGGATAGCATCTTCCTGAACGCATAGTACTCGAGTGGCTTGGTGGAATTGGCGGATTCGAAGCTTGTCCACAATGGAGCCTCGAGATCAAGCCGGGCGGGGTGGTGGTTCAACCATTCTGACAGAGCTTTGGCTGAGAAGGTTATTCGCACCCGGCGGGGTCCCGTCTTCCCTTTGACAATCATGATAGCTCCATGAGTGTCAAATTGCACGTCTCCGACTTTCAGCGTGAGAATCTCCTCTACTCTGCATCCTGTCTCGTACAGTACGAGTATTAGCGCTCGGTCTCGTTGATTCTGGCATGTCTCGGCTAGCTTCTTCACTTCGTCTTCTGTTAGAAGATGCTCAGGCAGGATCTTGTGATTGTTATTCCGCTTAGCCTTCATCCATCTTACTTCGGGCGGATAATCGTCTTCCGTATTCCTGAGCCACTTGTAGAATCTCTTGATACATTGCTTCTCAGACAGCTTCGTATCGTATGCCGTGTCCTGCTTTTCGAGCTCTGACACTAACGCTATCATGTCGGCTTTTGTTGTGCGATAGAACTCTTTGCCGAGTAGGTTTGAGATCTTCCTCAGAACGTACACGTATCTGACTTGTCTCGGTATGCTCAGTCCTTCAGCTCGTATGTACTCAAGGAACTGCTTGATCTTCTTACGATTCTTATCGAGTACCTTCTTGTCACCGTCTAGGATCGAGAGGGCTCCCGTGAGCCTTCGATCATAGTGGTGAATATCGGAGACCAGTTGAGCGGTCATGAGTAGAAAGTCGATGAAGCGCAGGATTTAAGCGGAGTGGAAACTGAACGTAAAGTTTGGTGCGGCCGCCGGGATTTGAACCGTCATGTGTGTGTGCGCACCAGCCTACCCATACACACAAATCTAGAACGATGGGTCAAATCCGGACGCCCGCGCCAGCTGTCCCACGCACACCTGACTAGCAGTCGGCTAAGCACCAACTGGGGAGTTCAGGATATATGCGGTCAGATACGTAATTGCCGAATCTGACCCGTCATGTCA
>Ga0208321_1000458_pt1 | contig 26039 bp, 23 predicted proteins | sample June2015DPH_4_15_FD_184692 | JGI IMG/M metagenome (GOLD analysis project Ga0208321, IMG submission 184692) | Peatland microbial communities from SPRUCE experiment site at the Marcell Experimental Forest, Minnesota, USA - June2015DPH_4_150... | ecosystem: Environmental > Terrestrial > Soil >... | reverse complement strand
CTGCCATCAAGGAATATTTGGACAATCACAACCAGAATCCTCGTGTCTTTGTATGGACCGCCTCGGTCGAACGAATCATGTCCAAAGTCGCCAAATGTAAAGAAGCGTTGGGGACACTACACTAGCCACTTTCTCTTGCACCTGGAACCGATGTCCAGCCTTTCTTCCCCACCTACCACATACCACCTACCACATACCGACTACCACCTACCAACTACCCTTATTTTCAACAACATTCCCGCCTTAAGCTCGTAAGTGTCTTTGTTTTCTATAACATTCCCGGTTTGCACCGGGCTGTGGAAACCCGGCCATTTGTTTTCATAGACATTCCCGCTTCGTTCCTTCGTTTTTAAAGAATCCTTTTGTTTCTTTGCCTCGCTGCAACCGACATCTTGTCCAAATTGTGAATTTGCCTCCCCAAGCCCCCAGCCGCCTTCACTTACACCTGAAACCCAGGTCCGGCCTTTCTTCCCCCACCTACCACCTACCACATACCAACTACCTTCTTACAACCGAGGGGATGAATTGAGGTGTCGGAGCAGCATGGAGAAGGAGGGTTCCCATAAAGCAGCGCGGACCTGCGCACCCGCAATTTACCATTCTAGCCTACCAATTTCCCAGTGTCAAGAGACAGCAAGCCCGCTTGTACCGGCTGTTCCGACCTCGCCGACGGCGGAAGCAAGTTCGTTGGTGGCTCACAGGTCCCCCGCCTTGGCGGACCTTGCGGAAAGGCCCCGAAGTTGTAGTAGAATTGCGCAAAACCTTCGTGGCGCGCAAAGATTTTCGCTCCGCGGGATGATCACAGGCGAAAAGTGAAAGCGCTTCCCTAGAACTAAACGTACATTGGGAAGGGAATGTAACCACGGGCGGCTGATCTCAAGTTCCATCTTGAAAGGCTCGTCCAGCAAGCGGACTTGTTTCATTCGCAATCCCCTTTCTGCAGGGCCTAGTGTACAGCCTGGCGACTGACGGCCAGGGTGCAATCCTTCACGGCCTTCTGGGCTTCGTCATCACCCGGCTCCAGGGCCAGAATCTGGTTGGCGTACGAAAGCGCCGCCTGCCAATCGGATTTCTGTAACGCGGCGCGCATCTGCTGGCGGTTTTGCTTCAGCGCGCAGTCTGCGAAGGCCTTCTTGACTTCGGCATCGTCGGGCGCCACGGCAAGAATCTTGTTGCCGTAAGGAGTAGCGCCGTCGCAATCCGAGTTCTGCATGGCGGCGCGGAACTGCTCGCGATAATAGAACGCGATTCCGAAATTGCTCTGGGCCTCGCTGAAGTCGGGATCGATCTCCATCGCCTTCTGCAAGTGCGTCATCCCCTCGGCGAGGTTTCCTTGCCACTCCAGCGCGACCCCGAGGTTGTTGTGGGCCTTGGCATTGTGAGGACCCGCTTTCACGGCAATGACCCGAGAAGGTGCGACCTGGGGGGCCGTACGCGGCTACAACCCTTCCAAGGCCGTGCCTTCTGTTGTCACCCCCGTCCCGCCTTGCGGGCTGATCTTTGCCCATATCTTTTGCTGGACACAGAGGGCGACTGAACTGGATGAGCGATGAGTTTGCACATGGCGGTTCCCTTGCGGCCAAACTTGAGACCCGTCCACCGTGCCCTGCAAGGGCACCATATAGTAGCCGGGGGGCAACGCCCCCGGAAGACTAACCCGGAAACCGACCGACTCTGAAGGGGTCGTATAGACCCGGCTAGAGGCCCCGCGTACGGTCGCGACATCACCCGCATTCGACCCTTTCAGGGTCGGGCCTGGTGGGGTCGCCCGTTTCCGGGGGCGTTGCCCCCGGCTACTTTATCAATCCCCTTCGGGGATTCCCGGAATATCCATACCCCCTGTGTCCAGTAGAAAATGTGGGACATGCTCGGCCTTGCGGGAGGGGTCCAGCGGCGACCTGGATTCCTCCCGCCACGGCGGGACGGGAATGACGACGATCGCGCGGGGCTTGAATGCGGTGCCGAGCACATGGTCACGGAAATCGAGTGGGTAGAGGCCCGCCGTTCTTGCGGGCCAGCAGCATACTCGGCTTTCCTGTGATCGCGGAAGACATGCAGCTCAGGGCTGAGAGTCAATCCAGACCGTCATCTTCGCGAGGCCGCGATTACCCCAGAGGCAATATGGAAGTGCCGTGATGGGGGTTGGGGTGAGGAGCCCGGGAGAATCCGCCATGGGCTTGTACAGAACGTCATGCCAATCCACAGACTGCTTCTGCATCGCCTGCCCGTTCAGCACGACCGTTCCACCCAGGAGATTTGCTTCAAACTTGGGTTCGAACTTCGTTTCAGTTGGAATGACCATTTGATCGACCGGCGCAGCCATGTCGGGCTGTTCCAGGCAATAAATCAGGGGACCACGCTTCAGGGCGATCTTGCCGCGATCTTCAAGGACCTTCGGGTTGGCACGCAGTTTCTGAACCTGCATGGGAAGCGAGAGCTCGAGGGTGTCCCGATTTGACCAAGCGCGGTGGATCTCCGCATATCCTTTTGACATGACGGGGTGAACTACGGCGCCATTCACTGTCACAGACGCTTGGGTGCACCAATCAGGGATTCGCAAATGGAGAGTGAACTCTTCCGGACCGGGGTCATTGACCGATAACTTTACGTTTCCATCCCACGGATAATTCGATGCCTGTTGAAGCTGGACATCCTTGTTACCTATTCGGGTATGTATCGTACTTGAAATATAGAGATTCACCCATAACCCGTCCGATGACTGATTGTAAATGTACTTCCCCAGGGAAGGGAGGAACCTGACGATGGTCGTGGGGCAGCAGGGAACTCCAAACCAAGGCTGTCGCGCCATGTCCCCTTGGTTGGCCAGCGGAGTCACATAGCAGAACGTGTTTCCGCTCAAGGAGACTCCGGCGGCGAGCGCATTATAAAGAGATAGTTCCATAACATTGGAGTATCGGCTGTCGCCCGTCAGCTTCAGCATACGGTAATTCCACAGAATCATGCCTTGCGAAGCGCAGGTTTCCTGGTAAGCATTGTCGTTGGGAAGGTCGTAATCTGCGGTAAAACCTTCATTATGCTCGGAGGGGCCAATTCCTCCCGTGACATACATTCGCCGCAGGGTGACGCTGTCGTGCAGGCTTTGGAGGGCTTGAAGCAAGCTGATATCGCCCGTTTCGTAAGCCAGATCCGCCATCGCCGAGTAGAGGTACATGGCGCGCACGGCATGCCCGACGGCTTCCCGTTGTTGTCGAACCGGCAGGTAGTCTTGCGAGTACCTGGTGTCGAAGACCGACGGGTCGTGGAGGAAGAACCTCTTGTAGAAACCCTTGATGTCCATTTGGTGTCCCAGGAGTTCCACGGCTCTGGGCGAAGGCAATAGCCGGTATTGCTCCTCGAAGACCGAGGGCTTGGAACCGCGCTTGTTCACGAAGTATTCCGCCAGACGGAGGTAGCGCGGTTGGTGGGTCAGACGATAAAGCTTAACCAAAGCCAGTTCCACCTCTTCGTGGCCGGGAATGCCATCGTGCTTTCCCTCCCCAAAGTAGGAATCGACGTAGTCAGCATATTTGATTGCCACATCGAGCAAGGACCGCTTTCCTGTGGCTTCGTAGTGGGCTACGGCGGCTTCAAAAAGCGAACCCGCACAGAAAAGCTCGTGAAAGAAGGCGAGGTTTCTCCAGCGCATATCGGGTTCAACAACCAGGATAAACGTGTCGATGTATCCGTCCTTTTGTTGCGCTGCGGCAATCTTCTGGATCAGACTCTCAACCTTCGCCTCGAGTTCGGGATCGGGATGCTTGGCGAGGCTGTAGCTGGCTCCCTCGAGCCACTTATAGACGTCCGAATCGCTCCACCAGGGGCCTCCAAACTTGCCGCTGGCTTTGCCCGACGCAATATCAAAATTCCGAATCGACCCCGTCTGCTCGAGTTCGCGGTAGACGTGCTCGAGGGTTATCGTCCGATTAACCTCAATGCGCGGCGACCAGAAACCGTCATGGATCTCGACGGATTTGAGTGGGATGTCGACCAGTCTTACCTGTCCCGTACTTGATTCCCCGGCTGGGGTGTTGCTCGTCATCTGGGGATTGGCCCGAGAGGGAAATACTGAAAGTATCAGGAAAAAGCTTATGAAATGGAAATGATTGATATCTCTCATTGGAAAGCTCCTAAGTACGCCTTCGCTCTACTATGCTGCGCAAAACGAATTCGCGCCACGCAAGCAGGAGGTGAAAGCGGATTTTGCCACGGTCGCACGCGCACAAGCCGCAGAGCCTCTGGAAGGCGAGACTCTACGCTACCTGCTTCGGGACAATGGCCAGCAGGGCATCATGGAATCCCCCTCCTCTGGGGATTTCGGCCGCCCTCTTCTTCAACCAGCTTGAAGCGGTTCCGCGCCTCTTCTTGCTGTCGTAACCCTGCGGTGGCCTCCGCCAGCCTTTGCACGAGCTGCGGCAATTCCGTCAGATCACCTTTCTTCCGGAGGCAGACGATCAGGTGGTAAAGGGCGGACTGATCGTTGGGATCGGACTTCAACGCAAGACGTGAGGTTCTCTCCGCAAGACTCGTCTTTCCTGAACGCAGGTAAAGCTCGGTGAGGACATCTTCGGCAAGGGCAAAATCCGGCTTGCTGCGCACGGCACGCTGGGCGGCAGCCTCTGCCTCCTGAAAGGAGGGGGTGCCGGGTTGGACGCCCTTGCGGATGAGGAGTTCAGCGAGAAGATAGTTGAGGATGGGATCGTCGGGCGCCTTCGCGAGACGCTGCTTCACAACCTGCACGGACTCGTCCAGTTTGTTTTCCTGGAGGAGCGAGATGCCCAGCGCCACGGAGCTGTCATTCTGGAGGGGGTTCAAGGCTGCGGCTTTGCGGAAATCGGCGTCCGCCTCGTCGTAGTGGTCCATCTGCACCTCGAGGACGCCGCGCTCAAGATAGAGAGGGGCGGAATCGGGCAGGGCGTGCAATCTGGCGCTGACCACATCGACGCCCACCTTGAAGGACCCATGATCCAAGCTGAGGGTGGCCAAGTCAAGATAATTATCAATGTCGCCTGGGGCAAGCTTGATAGCCTTCTGCAAGGCCGCGACCGCCAGGGGCGTCTGCTGATCGGCTTCGTAGACCGCCGCGATCAGATTCAAGGCCGCCGCCCTTTGCCTTTCCGGACCATCCTCCGTGAGGGGCAGCAGGGTGCGAATGGCATCCTCGTAGCGGTGGGCGCCGTACTGGGCGAGCCCGAGGTCATAAAGCGGCTCCGGATCCTGGGGTTGAAGTTCAGCAATCCGCTGAAAGACCGGAAGCGCGTCCGCAGCGCGATCCAAATGAACCAAACAGGCGCCGTATTGCGAGAGAGCCGGAACATTATTCGCCACCACCTGAGGACTCTTTTGGTAGTGCGCAACGGTGGTGGTGCAGTCCTTTCGTTTGAAGGCGAGTGCCGCCATCATTGCGTGGGACGTCTGGTCCTGGGGGTTCAAGCGAAGCAGCTTCTCCAGGAAAGGCAGCGCCTTGGGACTGCCGGCTTGGAATTCAAGCTGTGCGGCGGCCTCCAGCGCGGCGCGGTTGTTCGGATCGATTTTGGAGCGCGTGCTCAAAGGCTCGCAGGCTCTCCTGGGGCCGGTCCAGGCCCTGGAGGGCCATCCCTTGTAATGTCCAGGCGCGCGGGTCGGTGGGATGGGCGCGAGCCAAATCCTGGGCCAGGCGCAGAGCCCGCGCATTGTCGTGGGACTCGAGCGCCTGCACGACGGATTGCGGAGTGGGAGGGGGGCTGGTTTTCGCGCGAGTGAGCGCGGCAAGCGAGAACCAAAAGGCGACGGAAAGAAACCCAGCGAAAACCCTCGATCGCATGCGGGGACAGACTTCGGCCCGGGCAGTCACGCGCTTCCGCCGCAGAGATAGAAGGGGCTCGCGTGCTGAAACATGGGCTTCAAGTGGTTCCGCTCTGGCTTGCACTGCCACCTCGGCCGGAGCCGTGCCGGCCACCGGCAACGCCAAGTATACTCCTTTTCGCGACCCGGCGGTGTCAGGGTGGGGCGGGAACTAGCGTCATGGCCAGGCTTTGAGCTAATTGCGCTGTCTGGAAGTATTATCTCCGTCCAGGGGGGGGGTGCCTGCACGGCTCAAGCTCCCCCTGGACGGCGTGTAGCTCGGGTCTTAATCCTTCAACCTGAGCTACGGTTCTTCCCTAACGATTTGCTAAAACGTCACCTTGGCGCCGATCTGCCACCATCGCGGGAGCTGTTGTGAGGTTGACTTCCCGAAGTTCACATCCGGCGGGTTCGCATCCACGAAGCCAAGGTTTGGCCGGTTGAAGAGGTTGAAGAATTCAAAGCGAAGCTGCAGATTGATGCTTTCCTTGATTCGGTTGTTCTTATAGAAAGCAGCGTCCGTCTCCGCGAAGTTGGGTTCGCGGAAGCCGTTCTGCTTCTCGTTGCCTTCCGATCCCAGGGCGGGCTGAGTAATTTGACCAGGGGTGAAGATCCCGGTGTTGAGGAAAGCCTGACGAGTCGACCCTTGTACATAGCTGGCAACGTTCGGGTAAGCCAAGGCGTCTCCATCCGCGTTATAGTCACCGCTATTTGCGGCGAGTCCGGTAATCGGATTGCCAACCGAGGGGCAACCGGTACTTCCGTTCTTACATACGGGAATGAACGAGTTGGTATTCACGACGGTGAACGGGTAGCCGGTCTGGTAGATGCTCGTGCCGCTAACTCCCCAGCCGCCGGTCAGATGACCGACCAATCCATTCCCGTGATTCAGGCCGGGAAGCGAATAGTTGAGGGTCAGCGAGAAGCGGTTCGGAGCATCCCAGGGAGAGGGGCCATAATACTGCGCCGGGTCGAGACCTGCGGCGACCTGCCCTGGGGCTATGGGGTAATTGCCCGCATCATCCTTGGACTGCGAGTGCGTGTAGGAAGCGTCAAAGAACCCGCGCTTAAACCGGCCCTTGAAATCAAAGAACACGCCGTTGTAATTGCCATGGCGATTGGGCTGCGAGTAAATGATCTCCCCGAAGCTGGAGTTGTAGCGGGTCGGGATCAAGCTGTTGTGGATGATCAGATCCTTGGGCATGGCGTTGACGTCGACTCCGTATTGGACCAGGCCCGCAGCGTTGCCATTACTCAAGAGATTGTTACTCTTGGACGCACTATATCCGACGCTGGCCGTATACCTGGACCCGATCTTGCGCTCCAGAGTCCCTGCAAAAATGTAGGCCACGGGGGACTTCAAATTCGGGTTTATGCCTCCGATAGGGAAGTCAAGCCCCGTAATGCCGCCCACACTGTTGAGCCCCGCCGTGAAGGCCGGATACGTAAACCCGTACGGGGGCTTGTTGGAGTTTCCAAGAGCGAATATAGGAGGCCCAGCGGTCGCTGTTCCGCCGGCAAAAAAAGTCGGCTGCACAGGCCCCGGGGGATTGCCTCGAAATTCTTCTTGGACGTTGGCTTGCGTCAGCGAATTGTTGTAGATGCCGAATCCGCCCCGGAGAACCCAAGAGCCGCTCCGCGTTGGATCCCACGCAAATCCAATGGTGGGACTAAGGAGATCGCTCACAGAATGATTGAGGGCGTTGTACGTCGATTTAGCAAAGCCATTCGCGACCGTGTTCTCGTACGGGGTGAAACTGGAATTGGGAGATGTGGACGGACCAAGATAGTAATTCCCAAACACCGTGCTGGAACTACGGGTGTAAGGGTTGCCCGAGTCATCCCATCGCAGGCCCAGTGTCAAGGTCAGGTTCTTCTTCACCTTCCAAACATCCTGGGCAAAGAGTCCCCAGGTGCTGGATGCCGCGTTCCATGACCACAACACCGGTTTGCCCGTCGTCGGGTCGTACATGGCAAAGCCTTCCGTCCGCGGCTGGTCCTGGACCAGAGTCGTTAAATCTGTGAAACTGAAGTGCGGATCGGAGTACGGCCCTTGAAAGGGCTCCACGTCATCGCCAAACCACCCCTGGTAGCCGAACTTCAGCGTGTGCGCTCCCCGGACGTGGGTTAGGACGTCTTGCCAGTGATAGTTGTGTTGAATGAAATCACCTTGAGCGAAGCCCACACCAAAGGCGTCACCTCCATCAGCATTGATCCCCGTGACGTCGATAAGAGGCACAGTGTAATCAGGGGCGCCACTGCCGAGCGTTCCCTCCACGCGACTACCACCGAAATTCACTTCGTTTAACGTGGTGGGAGAGAAGGTGTGGGTCCAGTTCCCCTGAAAGGCGCGTTCCCAGTTCTGGTTGCTGGCGGGAGAGAACTGGGGTACGGCTTCCGGCTGACCGTAACTCAAAGTCGTGCGGTAAAAGCTGCCGTAAATTCGGTCGTTTTTGAAATACTTGTCGATGCGGGCGAACCACTGGGTCCCATTCCGAACTGCCGTGGAATTAAACGCACCGCTGTCGATCATGTCCAGCGAGCACGGGATGGAAACCGTACCGGTGACGGGTATCGTTGTTTGACCGGACGGGCACGCCCCCCCCAATAGATCCTGAGCCGCTGTCTTGGCGACAGTGACGTTGCTCATATGAGCAGGCACGTATTTGCCCAACAAACCCGTGCCCACCGTGTTCGGGAAATTCGCCTGCGCCCACGAGGTGAACGCCGAATCGGCGAACGTTTGACCACCGCTGCTCGCGGCCCGAGACGAGCGCAAGGGCTCGATGTCAAAGAAGAAGAAAAACTGTTTGTGCGGGATCACGGGACCGCCAATTCCGAGGGAGATATTGTTGCTGTGAAACCCCGCATACGTGGGGGGACCTAAATCCCCACGGGCGAACATACCCTGGTAATTGAAATAGTCATCGGCGAAACCATGGAATTTGTCGGTCCCGGATTTCGTCGTCATGGACGCTTGGATTCCGTCCGACCGACCAGATTCAGCCGTAAACGTATTGACCTGGATGGTGGTTTCCTGAATCGAGTCGGGGTTGGGGGTCAGATTTAAAACCCCTTGGCGGATTCCGCTGGTGACGTCGAGTCCGTCGACAATCCACAAATTCGACATCTGGCCTTCTCCGTTGGCGCTGGCGTCAAGCTGCGTCTCCGTCGAGTAATTGTCCACGCCGGACCCTGGCGTCCCGGCCGCTCCGGGTACACCGTTGCCCACGCTTCCCAATCCGGTGACGCCCGGCGCCATGTTGGCTAACGTAACTAACTAGCGGCCGGCGACGGGCAACTCGGCAACAGTCTGATTCTCGATTGTCATCTGGTTGCGGGTCTCTGCCGTGTTCAAGACGGGCGCCGTCCCGGTTACTTCGAGAGTCTGGGTTACTGCCTTTAGCGTGAGGGTAATAGGCACGTTCAAAGTTTGGTTGGTTTCCAAGGTGACCTTGACCACTTCTCTGATGAAGCTCGCAGTGTCAACTGTAACCTGATACGCGCCTGGCGCCAGACTCACAAATTCGTAATTCCCCGAAGCGTCTGACGTGGCGGTGCTGGAAACCCCAGTGGCGGTGTTCAAGAGCCCCACTTTTGCGCTGGGCAGGGCAGCGCCGCTCGGATCTTGAACCACGCCTTTAATGCTGCCGCTGAACTGAGCAAGAGCTGTGCCAGCCCAAAGAAGCGTTAGCAGTAAAATTGTACTTGCACGCGCCAGTGCGCGTGCGCCCCCATGATGGATCTTCATTATTATCCCTCCTGAAAAGGAAAATCCCGCACACCCCCCTCCGCAACACCGGATGCTCACTGGCGAGGTCAGATGAGGCTGTGCGCCTTTTGCTGTCCTTTGCTTTCGAGGTTTGACCAGACCCGACGAAGTCGAACAAGAAGCTCTTGAGTTGACCGCTTGGTGAGATCTAGGTACTCCGAGCTTCTGAGAAAAGTGTAACCGCTTACAAACAGCTTAGTTTTAAACCAAGAAGGGTGCCTTGTCAAGAGAAAAATGGTGTCCTTTTTCGTATACGATATTTCCTTTACTACCTTTGTCGTAGGATTCTGCCATTTTGTGGCAGGATATTTTGAGCCAATGGCGTTTTGGCCTGTTTTTATGAGGCTTAGAAGGATATTTTGAAAGCGTCCAACTCTCCTGTTTGGTTCCGGCTATGCCGGGTTAGGTGGCGCCTAGAAATGCATTACGTCCAGGACGGCAACGCACCGTATGAACCTACTGGAGCTTGCCTCTAATGGGGACGGTATGCTGGCACACCCTGGGGCTGCTACTTGCAAGCGTTTTCAGCGGTTTCCGGTTCGTTCCAGGTGCACAGCGCGCTTGCTTCGGCGCCATCAGGAACTCCTGCTCAACTGGTTTCGAGCCCGGCGGACGATCTCCAGTGGCCCCACCGAGGATTTGAATGACCGGCTGAAGTTAACTCTGAGAAAGGCATAAGGATTTCGGACCTTCCACGCTGCCGAAGTCGCGCTCTATCACAGCCTGGGCGCGCTCCCTGAACCACAATGCACCCACAGATTCTGCTGAGGAGCCGAAATTGAAATTTGGGTTGCGGCCGCAGGCCGCGCTGCGAAACAATCGACTGCTTTCACCACCCAGGCACCCAGAGACGGAGAAGCCGCGCATTCTTTTCAGTTCTCTGCGCCTCCGTGTCCGTATGCTGAGAAAGTCCTTTAAAAATTCTCCCACAACTTCTGAGGCGGGCTGGTTCCGCGTGTGGCGCGCATGAGGGAGGGGCGGGTCTGCGCCACTCGCGGACGGCGACGTTGTTACGAGCTGCCATTTTTCGGCAACCTGCCAGAGGGCCGTAGTGCAGACAGTACAGAGGGCAGATCAAAAAAGCGCCCTCCCGCATAGTACTTTTGGTTAGTTTCTCAAATGAAACTTTTCTAATACATTAAAAAGCGGATGACATGATGATTCAGGAGATTTGAGAAACGGTACCTTCTCAACTGTAAAGGTGCACCCATGGCTGATTCCACAAATGCGTGGCAAGTGGAAACACAAGGTATCGCAGGTCGCGCAATCGGCAGGCTTGCGATCGCGTTACCCATTACGCTGAGCGGAAAAGACGCAAATGGCGTTGAATTCACGGAGAAGACCAGGACCATCGTTATCGACAAGTTCGGCGGAAAGATTGCCACCAAGTGCGTCCTGAGTCTGGGCTCCGAAATGACCCTCCATAACCCGATCGTGGGGCAAACAGTGGGGATTAGGGTCGTCTGGGTGGGTGAGAAACCGGCGGCCGAAGAACCGTATGAAATCGGCGTCCAATTGGTGGGGTCGCACGACATTTGGGGCATCGCGTTTCCTCCCTATGACCGGCAGGAAAGTACACTCCCAGCACCCCGCCTGAAGATTCACAGTCCACGGATGCCGGCGGGGGCCGCCTCTTCTCCAGGGCACCCTACCGCACTGAAATTCGCCGTCCCTTACGCCAGCTCCTCGCTGAAACCTGCCGAAACCGGCAGAACTGGTCCGTTCCTCGCCCCACCGACCATGCAAACACCTCAACCGTCGCCACTGCCTGTTGCTGTGGAGACCCCCGCGCTGCCGGTAGAGGAATCGAATGGGCCAATCGAGGCCACCCTGACCCGCCTCACTCAGCCGATCGAAGCCGCCGGCGAAAATGAGGTGCGACTGTTTCAGGAAAAACCGGAAGAGTTAAGTCGTCCCATTGGCCTGCTAACGCAAACCAATCTGCAGGACACCGCAGAGAACTTCGATGAGCGTGAGAGTTCTGTTGAGGAACACGTGAAGACGCTGGAAGGCGATCTGCAAGCGTGCCGTACGGAGACGCGGCAACTCGTTGCAGAGCTCGAAGAACTGAAGCAAGCGGTACAGGATGAGATGGGAAAGACCTTGAGAGAGATTCAGGAAAACAGGCCGAAGATTGTTGAGCTTGCGATGGCCGACCTGGAGATGAAGGTCAGAGAGGAGATCGACTCCGTGACAGACGAGTCGATCGCCCTGACCCAAAGACGCGTGCAAGAAGAAGTCGCAGCGGCTTTGGAACCCTTAATTCAGGGAGCTCTAAAGCGGGTGTACTCCGTGACTGAAGAACAGTCAGCAAGAGCAGGAGAGGGTATTCAGGGTCAACTCAGCCGCTTGATTGAAGAAGGGCAAGCGCAACTCGGCCGTATGCTTCAATCCACCACTTCGGAATTCCGAAAAGAGAGCCACCACATCTCTGGAACCACCCTCGCGTCTGCCCAGGCGGAAATCGCCACGGCGTGGTCCAAATCCGCTGTCGAGTTTGAGGCCCAACTCCAGAAAACCGCTGACGAGGTAGCGGAGGCCGCGGCTAGACAACTGCAAAAGCAGGCCGAGGACACGCTCTTACTGTTGGGCGAAGAACTCAAGACTTCCGGCAAGAATGTGACGGCAGAAACCGAAGAACGACTCTCAAGCGCCGGTCGCTCAGCCCTCGATGCAGTTTCCAGCGCCACCGATTACGCTCTGGGAGAATATCAAGTACGGCTTGGCGAACGCGCTGAGACATGCGGCGACAACTGCATCAAGAGACTTGAGGAATCACTCGCGAACGCTGAAGGCGAGCAACAGAAGTCGGCGCCAAGCAGTTTTCGGAAAGCTCTCGAACAGGAATGTGCAGAGGCCCTGGCCAGGATGAAGAGCGACCTTGCTCAGGCCCTGCAAACTGCCAGCGAACAAGCTGCACGGCAGGCGAGCGAGCTAAATGATCTTCGCAAGGCGGACGAGGAAAAGTCTTTACAGACTCTCGCCAACGTGAAGGGTGCTGCCACCCAGACCATCGGAGAAATCTCGGGCCAGATAGAACGGCAGGCGAACGCGTTGAAGGATCTTCGTGAAGAAGTGCAGGAGGAATCCGCCAAGACCCTCGCCAAAGCGAAGAGTGACGCCAACCAGGCCATCCGTGGGGTTTCCGAACAAGTGGGGCGGGACATGGAGGCGCTAAACGGCTTGCGAAAGTCGCTCGCGGAAGAATCCGCCCAGGCCCTTCCCAAGTTCCAGGAGGACCTCGGGCAGGTGATCGGAGAGGTTACCGACCTGGTGCAACAGCAGGTGAACATGTTGTGCAGCCTCCTGAACTTGATCGAAAAGGAGTCGGCGCAGATTTCCTGTAAGGTCAAGAACGACGTTGCCGAAGCTCTGGCGGAAAGTTCGCTTCTTGCAGAACAGCATATGAAGTCCACCCAAGCTGCGCTCAGTGATTGGGAGACGCGAATGGGCTCGCGCGTTGAATTACAACTCCAGCAACTCGAAGGGAAGACCCGGGCTTCCCTGGAGACTTTGCAAGAACAGTCAGAGGAGTTGCTGAAGAGCACATTGGAGAAACTGCGCAGCGAATCTCGGGCCTTGCCGGAGCAAATCGAGGCTAGCCTCAAGAAAGCTGCGGGCAATATCGAACAGAATTGGCTTGAGACGATTCAGGGAAAACAGCAGCAGGTGGCGGATGAGATCATGGAAGCCTCCGCCGCCCAGCTCGGCAAGCAGTTGGAAGATAGTCTGGACCTCTTCGGCGAGGAGTTGAAACTTAAACAAGAACAGGCCGCGAGCGGTGTTGCTGAAGCCTTCCGATGCATGATGGTCGAGATGCTCTCTGTTTTTCAGTCTGCGCCCGGAAGTAATCCTCCGCCTGGGCAGCCCCCATCCCCAAACGCGCCGAGCCTTTGAGCCTTGAGGTCCTGAGTGACGAGTGACCCGCCGTGGCGGGACGAGCAGGAGTCAGAAGAAAAGCCCACCGCCCGAGCCAGCGTCGCGCAGGTCCACTCTCGGGGCTTGCCGCGGTTCAAAAATAAACTGAAGCCACCAGTCCGCATAGACCTCGCGCTCATCTTGCTGGGTGGAAGATGATTCGAGCATAGCCAAGACGGCCGGCACAAAGCCCAGGTTGTGGGTCATCCCGGCATGCCAGAGAGCCGCACAGCTCATCTGCGGTGTGTGGTCAGGAATGATCACTCCCTTAAGAGCGTTGCGCTTCAGGATTGACAGGACGCGAATCATGTCCACGTCGCCTTCGTCGATGAAGGTTTCCCGATAATGGGGCGCCTTTCCAATCACGTTCCGGAGATGGATGTAAGCGATCCTGCAATTTCGTTCCGCAGGCAGCAAAAAACCACTGAGGATCGCGAAACATGGCGACACGTAGACTGGGCGAGACAGCAATCCGGCCTTCAATGCGAAACGGGCGCCAGCTCACTGCTGCGCTGCCGGCAAGGTGAGGCGGCCCACAGCTTCTATAGTGATGTCAACCTTGTTGCCGACGCGGAGGAACAAGGTACTGGGATTCTTCAGACCCTATTCCACGTAAGGAATCACAAAATGCGTGCTGGCGGTCAACCGATCTCCGCCCATGCGCACCGTGGTGGCAAGCGTGAGTTCATGTTCGTTGCCGTGCAGCTTGAAAATGCCACTCACTTGAACCGGCGACTCTCCCTGCGCCTCGACGCGACCAGTGACTCGGACGGGTGTGAAAGTCGCTTCCGGGTACTTCCAACTCTCCAGAATATCCTTGTGCATTTTGTGGTCGCGGCTGCCGCTGCCGCTGTTGCCACTGGTGACGTCGACCACCACCAAGCCGCTGGCCTTGCCTGTTGTGGGGTCGAAGCGGATGGTCCCGCTCTTCAGTTTGAAGGTCCCATGCACAGTGTGAAGAACGTCGGCCAGGGTGAATTCAATGTGCGTCTGCGCCGGGTCGAGCTCCAGCACAGCCTCCTGCGCGTGCAAGGAGGGAAGTACGGCCAACGCAAAGACAACCGCAGCCCAGGTGAGCGTGTTTCGTAATCTCAAATTTGACCCATTACGACCAACGCAGCAATACCAACTCCGAACAGAAACCCGGCCCCATCGCCCCCAGCAGGCTGAGCGTCCCCGGCGCCGGGCGACGGCGATTCATCACTTCTTCGAGCACCAGGAGGACCGATACGGAGGAGATATTGCCCACTTGGCGAAGGCATTCCCAGGAGGCATCCAGCGCCCCCTCAGGAAGATTGAGCGTGGCCGCCATCGCCTCGAGCACCTTGGGGCCACCGGAGTGCAGAATCCAGCTCCCGATATCATTTCGGGTCAGATGCATGTCCCCCAGAAACTCGTCCACGTCACCGGCCCAGTGACGTTCCACCATGGCGGGCACCTCGGGCGACAATACGATGCGAAAGCCCTTTTCAGAAATGTCCCAACCCATGACGTGCTCCGTTTGCGGATAGAACACCGAGCGCGTGGCCAGGATTTCCGGCCCTTCCGCGTGCCTCTCCGAGCCGCTGACCAGGACCGCCGCCGCCCCATCTCCAAACAAGCCGGCGGAAATCAGGTTTGCCAGAGAGAGGTCGTCCCGTTGTATGGTAAGCGAGCACAGCTCGACGGCAAGCAGCGCCGCCACCTGGCCGGGCTAGGCGCGTACGTAGTCGGCAGCACGGGCAATGCCCGCAGCTCCCGCCACGCACCCCAGGCCGAAAATCGGCACGCGCTTGATATTCGGCGAAAGACCCATGCAGTTGATCAACCGGGCGTCCAAAGAGGGGCTCGCAATGCCGGTTACCGACACCACAAAAAGAGCATCAATCTCGCCTGCACCCAGCCCGGCGCGCGCCAGCGCGCGGCAGAGGGACTGCTGGCCCAACACCGGAGCGGTCTCGATAAAGGCCTTATTCGCCTCGCCCCATGACGCGATCTCGTAGTAAGCGCTCAGGGGTAGAGTGAGATAACGCCCCTCCACGCCCAGGTGGGAATAGATGCGTTCCAGGCGCTGCGGATTGGGGAGCTTTTCGCCAAAATACTTCTGCAGCGCTCCAACCAGAACTTCTTGCTTGTAGTGATGCTTCGGAAATGCACTTGCCACGGCCGCGATTTTCATGGTTACCACCCAAAACCGACTGCCCGCTTGTCGACTGCTCCTGCACCTGGCAGGACGCAAAAAAACCCGTCTAGCCTGTCATTCCGAGGAGTCCCGCCCTGCGGGACGACGAGGAATCTCGCCCCGATCAGATCGGGGTTTCCAGAGCGAGATTCCTCTCCCGCAGGGCGGGATCGGAACGACAACGTTCACAAACGGTTTTCAGCATCCTGCTAGTGGAGGCGCTCGAGTTCTCTTTGATACAGCCTGTTATTGGGAAATTCCCGCGCCAACCCGGCGAGCAGATCCCTTGCCTGATTCCGGTTCTTATCCCTCAATGCAGCGACCGCCAGCAAAAGTTGCGCGAACGGGACCAGGTAGTGTCCTTTCTCCGCGGCAAGCCTGAGTTTTTCGATTCCCAGGTCCTTATCGGTCCGCGCGCCGTACATCCTCAACAGCCAGCGCACGGGGGCGGGTTTCAAACCCAGGATGTAGTTCTCCACTCCGACTGCCAGGTAGGCTTCGTAATAAGACGGGTTAATGGCCAGCAGCTTCTCGGCCAGAATCCCGGCGCTCTTCATGTATGCCAGCGAGGCCAAATATCTCTTTTCGATCAAAGCCAGGTAATCCGAGCGCAGCCCGAGGTTCATGATCTTGGCCAAGAGGGCGTTCTCATCCTGCGGTGAGCGCGCCAGAACGCCCTCCGCCACCTGCTCGCTCTTCGTCAGCGCTTTATCGAAGGCTTGCCTTGTTGCCGGGTCGGGTGCCAGCTTCCGGCTCTGCCTGAATTTCTCGTCGTCTACAAACAATTCCGCTTGCAGTACGCCGAGCCGGTCGAGTTCCGAAAAGAGATATGCTGCTGCGTCCGAAGTAGGTCCCATCGGATCATCAGGATGCAATTGCTCCCACGCGCTGAAGGTTCTGTGCGCCTCCTCAAACTGCAGGTTATACATTTGGCGGAATCCGGAATCGAGAGGAGCCGAAGAGGAAAGTATGGCCCCGGCCAGGCAGGGAGAAGCAGACCCGAGAACCACGCACAGCGCACAAAGGCGTAAGAAAGCCATCGAGCAAAGCCGATTCAAGACTGCCCGGCGTATACGCCACGAGCTTCGATTCATCACCATGAAGCCACCGAAATAGTAATATTCAGATATTGATCGCGCGCCGGGCGAGGCCCAGCGCTTCAGACCAGAAAGCAGACGACGAGTGAATCAGCTCTATCCTTTTTCGACATTCTCTGAAGGCCCTGTGAACGTTCATAAGATGCGGCATCGGGGCGGGAGGTTGGGTGGCGAAGGCATGCACGCCGAATACTCCGGGGGGCTGCACAGGTTTCATTCTCCTGAGTGTACTCGGGATGTCTGGCTTGATGAGACTAATAATACCCATCCTGAAATTGCGCGAGCGGTTGCACACTGCCAAGATAGCCGTGCTACGCAGGCTACGGTTCGAAGTACGCTGTATGCCATCGCGCAGGGTGGCGCGGGATCCGGAGGCTCACACACCGCCCAACCCGCGCCACTTTGGGTGGTTGACTCTCCGAGGGGAGAACCGCCCAACCCGTGCCACTTTGGGTGGTTGACACCCCGAGGGGAAATTTGAGATTTGAGATTTCAGATTTCAGAACCATGCACCCACAGCCATCAAGTTTCGGTCTTCCAGTTTCCAATATCCAGTCTCCATTTTCCAATTCCAGTTTGGGTTTTCCAGTTTCCAGTTTCCAGTTCCCAGTTTCCATGTTCCAGTTTCCATTCGCCGGCTTCATTGACGCCGCGCAACCATTGCGATAGAATGTGGAGTCAGAAATAAGGAAATACCGAGAGAGCGGCTTTGAAGTCCGTACACTTCAATCTCCATTTCCGCACGCGCCTTGCCCTGGTGATGTTTCTCACCATGACCTGCACCGGCGCTATTCTGACCTGGAACTATGTCAAGCATCGGCGCGAGATCCTGAATTATGTGGCTGGGGAGACATCGCGGTTATTAACCTTCAGCCAGCTTGCGCAGACTCAGATTCCCCCCAAAACCAGCGTGGATGACGCGCTGAAGATCTACCAGAAGAAACTGGAGGATCTGGGGCTCGCCAGTGTTTCCACTACCTCCACTGAAGGCAAGGTTGTGGCGAGCACGAATCCCGGGCAGATCGGGAAGAAGATCCCCATTAAGAAGAGGCGCCTTGAAACGAGGAAGGACCCGGTGCGTCTTCCCGCAGAGTTTCCGGAGCTCGATCCGTACCCCGCGATTGACCAAACCGCCTTTGTAATTCAATACCCTCTGGTGCTCGGCGATAAAGTGATCGGGTACGCCGTAATTAAAGGTGAAAGCGACCGGGTAACAACCTTATCCCGCTTGTGGTACAAGCAGCGGCTCTACTGGATTCTGGGAACGATGCTGGCGGCGTTGTGCGTGGTGCTTTACCTGGCCTTCCTTTTCACCAAGCCGATTGAGCAACTGGTGGCAGGCGCGCGGCAGGTGGCCGCAGGGAACCTTTATATCTCGCTACCTTCCAGGGGTTCAGACGAGATGGGCCGCCTGGCTCAGACGTTCAACCAGATGGTCGAGCGGTTGCGGGAAAACCGGGCGCTCCAGGAACGGTTAAATGAGGCGGAAAAACTCTCCCTGCTGGGCCGGTTCGCGGCTACGGTGGCGCACGAGGTTCGCAACTCGCTGAATTTCATCAACCTCACCATCGATCAGATCCGCGCTAAGCATTTGACCGGCGACGACCGCGCGGCGCGTGACCTGCAGCGGAACCTTGCCAACATCAAGGACGAAATCAGCCGCCTGAATCACCTTGTGAACGACGTGCTGACAGCAGGGCGTCAGGCTCCCCCCACCCTGCTCCCTTGTGACCTCAGGGCCACCCTCACCGAAGCACTGGCCCTGGTCGAGAAGCAAGCGGGCAACCAGAATATCAAGATCGAACTGGACCTCGCGCAGGAGCTGCCGATTTTCCGGTTGGACCCAGCTCAGATAAAAACCTGTTTCTTGAACATTCTTACCAATGCCATCCAGGCTATGCCTCTGGGAGGCCAGGTCCGCATTTTTGCGGTTATCACCAAGGCGCTCAACGGCGAGGAGTCCCTCGATCTGCATTTTGCCGACACCGGGCCCGGCATTCCCCCCGCCGAACGGGATAAGGTTTTTGCGCCTTTTTACTCGACCAAAGCTACCGGCTTCGGCCTGGGGCTGGCCATCGCCAAGAAAATCATTGAGGACCACGCGGGGCGGGTCTTCGTCGACAACGGCGATACGCCCGGCACAGACCTCGTGGTCCAACTTCCATTTCCTCAACCTTCGCGGCCCGAGCACGCAGCACTCGCTGCCTCCCCCGCCGCGTGAGGACAATCCACGATGCCTTCCGGAAGTATCCTGGTAGTCGATGACGAGCAGCGCCAACGCGAAATCTATCGCGACATCCTGCAGGATGAGGGCTACGCCACCGACACCGCTCCCAGCGGCGAAGCGGCTCTCCACTTGCTCAATCATCACCGCTTCGATCTGGTCATTACCGATTTGAACCTCACCGGCATGACGGGAATTCAGTTGCTGAGTGAGATCGTGGCAGAGGACCCGACCGTCGCCGTAATCCTCATCACCGGTTACCCTTCCATCCAGTCGGCGGTGGAAGCAACCCGCCGGGGCGTTTACCAGTATCTCGAGAAACCCGTTGACCGGGCGGAACTGCTGAGCGTGGTGGACGAGGTTTTCGAACGCCAGGCGACACTCAAGCGCACCATCCTGGGTGACTCACCGGCGACTAAGGCCATGATGCGCATGATTCTGAAGGTCGCTCCCACGGCTCACACGGTCCTGATCCTCGGGGAGAGCGGTACGGGCAAGGAACTGGTGGCGCGCGAGATTCACCGCAACAGCCCGCGGGCCGAACGCCCATTCCTGGCCATCAACTGCGCCGCACTCACCGAAACCCTTTTGGGAAGCGAACTCTTCGGACACGAGAAAGGCTCCTTCACGGACGCCCATCAGCAAAAAAAAGGCTTGTTCGAAAGAGCTCACCAATCCACTTTGTTCTTGGACGAAATCGGAGACACCAGCCTGGGCATGCAGACCAACATACTTCGCGTGCTTCAGGAACATGAGTTCATGCGCGTGGGCGGCACCGAAGCCATCAAAACGGATGTGCGCATCATCGCGGCCACAAACAAGAACCTCGAACAAGGCGTCAAAGAAGGCAAATTCCGCGAGGACCTGTACTACCGATTGAACGTCATCCCCATCCACTGCCCGCCCCTGCGGGAGCGTGGGGCAGACATCGATACGCTGGCTTTTCATTTTATGAGGAAGGCAGCCTTCGTCTCCGGGCGCAGGGTGGAGAAGATCTCGCCGGAAGCGATGCAGGCTTTAAGGAATTACTCCTGGCCCGGAAACATTCGACAGCTTGAATGGGCCATGGAGCGCGCCGTGGTCCTGGGGGAGACAGAAGGTGTCGAACTACGGGACCTCCCCCCGGAAGTCCTTCAACGTGCCCCGGTTATGGCTGCCGCCCCGGCCCAACCTGCCGACGAAGCACTCCGTCCGATCATCCCCGAGGGCTCCTGGGAAGAACACGAGAAGGCCAAGATCCTGGAGGCACTCCAGCGCTCTAACTGGAACATCACCCGCGCCGCCCAACTGCTGGGCATGACCTTCCGCACGCTCCAATATCGCCTGGAAAAATTCGGCATCAAACGCCCGAGTGTGTAAACCGGAATCACCCAAATGCCTGCTCCTCCGCCCGAAGGTTGACATTGAGAAGGAAGACGCGGTCCGAAAGACGCCAGCGGTGAACGTGAGACACGCCCGGAGAGGAGCACCAACTCCGAAACGCTCCAACAACTGCAAGAACCCACGGTCAGAAATACACTGACCCTGGCTACCCGCTACCTGCTGCCATGGGAGAGACCCCACGTTTCGGAAAGGACGCGAAACGTGGGCACGTCAGCCGGTTTCTTGGCCGATGCACTCTCGGCCAGTGGGTTGGCCGCCCTCCATAATCCGCCTGAACGGGTTGCCAGGTCCGTCGGAATAGAAACCCCCACCCCGTCTCCCCAACGGCGGGAGAGACAGGGGTGCGGCAACCTCAAAAAATAGGATGGGTGCGGAAGGGCAGCCCACCCACCCGCCCGCCCAAGCCAAGCTAATTAAGGTAAAACACATGTTGTGTCCCGTTGGCCATGGCGAAGCTGCTCAGCGCGCTTCCGGCGGCAGCCAACGCGCCGTTCGTGAAGCCCGTCAGGTCCTCGTCGAGCCACTTCATGTTGTTGTAATAGAGTTGGTGGACATGCTGGTTGCTGGCCACGAAATAGACACGTTGTGTCCCGTCGGCCATGGCGAAGCTGCTCAGCGCGCTTCCGGCGGCAGCCAACGCGCCGTTCGTGAAGCCCGTCAGGTCCTCGTCGAGCCACTTCTTGTAGTTGTAATAGAGCTGGTGGACATGCTGGTTGCTGGCCACGAAATAGACATGTGGCGTCCCGTTGGCCATGGCGAAGCCGCTCAGCGCGCTTCCTGCTGCAGCCAACGCGCCGTTCGTGAAGCCCGTCAGGTCCGCGTCGAGCCACTTCGTGTTGTTGTAATAGAGTTGGTGGAGTTGGTTGTCGGTCACGAAATAGACATGTTGTGTCCCGTTGGCCATGGCGAAGCTGCTCAGCGCGCTTCCGGCGGCAGCCAACGCGCCGTTCGTGAAGCCCGTCAGGTCCTCGTCGAGCCACTTCGTGTTGTTGTAATAAACTTGGTGGACATGTTGGTTGTCGGCCACGAAATAAACATGTTGTGTCCCGTTGGCCATGGCGAAGCTGCTCAGCGCGCTTCCGGCGGCAGCCAACGCGCCGTTCGTGAAGCCCGTCAGGTCCTCGTCGAGCCACTTCTTGTAGTTGTAATAGAGCTGGTAAACATGCTGGTTGCTGGCCACGAAATAGACATGTGGTGTCCCGTTGGCCATGGCGAAGCCGCTCAGCGCGCTTCCTGCTGCAGCCAACGCGCCGTTCGTGAAGCCCGTCAGGTCCTCGTCGAGCCACTTCGTGTTGTTGTAATAGAGCTGGTGGACATGTTGGTTGTCGGCCACGAAATAGACATGTTGTGTCCCGTTGGCCATGCCGAAGCTGCTTAGCGCGCTTCTTCCTGGGGCTAACGCTCCGTTCGTGAAGCCCGTCAGGTCCTCGTCGAGCCACTTCGCATTGCTATAATAGAGTTGGTGGAGATGGGCGATTAGCCGTGCCTGAGGATGTGCGGCGCCGCCCGTCACCAGTGTTCCCAAAACTGTCAGAACTGCTATCGCCACTACACTTAAACATTGGCGTCTCATTTGATCCTCCTCATTCGTTCAATTTGGGAGACCGATCCTGAGGCCGCCTGTCCAGTTCCGGCCTCGTGGTGTCCCCGGTCCGTTGTCAAGCCGTGGCGCGAACTAACCTAACATTCGTGACTATTGGCTACGATTTTACCACTCTAGGCCAGGATTTCCATTTTGGCATCCTGAGCCACAGCAGTATACACCCCACGGGCTCGTTCGCACCCGCAGTTTTGCACTCCAGACGCCGACGCGCCGTCCGGCAGCCAGGTGTGCGCCTTCGGAATGGAGTCAACCGGCACCTTGACCCGTTTCCCATGCGATTTCTCGGACACCTCACCATCCCCCCTGCTGGCTTCGCCAGGTTTTCTCCAGCCGGCTGCGGATTTTACCCCCCAGGCTCGGAATTATTTCAAATTCACACAACTTGAGGGCTGCGTTATTCAGTCGTTGCAGAATTGTTGCAGGCAGGAGAGACTCTCACGCCATGACCCGCCCTGGGGTTTGCGCCACTTCTCCGCTCACGCGGGTCTGTCGGTTGGGAGGAAGTTCCCTGCTCGTGTGACCGGGCGGGAACCCATCTCCTAGGACATCGTGAGGCCGAAGTTTCGAGCGTAACGTTAAAGGCACAGGGCCGGAGACGGCGAACACCTACGCCGGGCGGAACGACACGAAGGGCGGCCAAGTGAAGCTGAAAATTCCCCGCCCCGCCTCATCGACCCCTATGACTTTTCGAAACTGCCGATGCCCTTGGCTTCGTCATCGTGGATGTCGAAAACGGTGTAAAGCTTGGTAATCTGCAGAAGGTCGTGAACCTTTTTGGTGAGGTTCAGGAGCTTCAACTGTCCCCCCTGGTTTGAAACCGCCGTGTAGGCGCTGACCAGTTCACCGATGCCGGAACTGTCGATGTAGGTGACATCCGCAAGGTTAATCAAAACCCTCTTATTCCCCTTGGTTAACTGGTCTCGGACAAGCTCGCGCAATTGCGCGCAGCCTTCTCCCAGGGTGATTCTGCCGCTAACGTCAACGACTATCACCGAATCAACTTGTCGAATTGTGGCTTTCATGCTCACGGTCGGTTCCTCCTTGTGTAGGTTGGTGCGGCGGATCAATTCGCTTTACCAAAGTGACCTCGGTTCCCGAGCCTGGAAGGTACTTCACGTGGAATTCGTCCATAAAAGTACGGATCAAGAATATCCCTCGACCGGAAACCTTCAAAAGGTTTTCGGCAGAGCAAGGATCGGCAACTTCGGCGATATTGAAACCGTTACCCTGGTCGCGAACGCGAATCTCAAGCCGGTCTTTATAAATCTCAAAACGCAGCCATACGCTCTTACTCGCGTCGTTCTTATTTCCATGCCAGATGGCATTGATCATCGATTCGTGCAAGGCCATTTCAATTTGGTGCGCGGACTCCTCGCTAAATCCTGCGGTTCCGGCGACTCTTCGCGCGATTTCTTCAGCCACCTCAAGGTTCTTGAGATCACTCTCAAGGGTCACTTCCACAACACTGGGTTCAGAAGTCATAAGCTGCGCGGGGAGCTACTTGTCCCGTCCATGAAATTACCTTAGGAGTAAGAGAAAGTCAATGAAACAGCAAGCCTTTGAACTCATCACCCTACTCCTGGATATTGACCCGCACGCCTTCCGCCCGACTGAGCCGCCGCCTGCCATGCTGCCGATCCCACCTTAGGATACTCGGTGGCTATTCCGGAAATGCTCCCCTCCCCCTGTGGCGGCCCACTCACAGAATGTACTACAAAACGGTCTGGGGAAGCGGCACATCGCTACCCCTACTTCGTTGGATGAAGGGCTCCCGTGACTTCGCCGGAATTGATCAGCTTGAAGTCCCACGCCGATTCTGCCTATTCCAAGGCCATGCTGCGCAAAGGGATACTGATACGCGGGACGCCTTCCCCCAAGGCCGAAGAGAGCTATGGCCTGTCGCAGGAGAGAGCTTCTGGCCTTCTTCGACTAGATGCATGAGGCGGACCTGCACCTGCTTTGTTCCGTGGCCCGCGATCTGGTCAGGAAGAGGGTGGCGTTCTCCCCGCCTCGCCGCTTGCTAAAGCGCACAAGAAGAGAACCGCCGCCAGCATCATGCCGGTGCGGGGTGAAACACTCAGCGCGGCCTCCAGACTCGGCAGCAGCTTCAACAAGAGACTGCCCACAATGCAAATCAGGCCAAGCCCCCAGCTCACTACAAGCACAGTACGGTAAACCTTGGACATCGGATACCTCCGGTTTCAAAAATCTGCGTGGCAGTATAGCAATGTGGGGCCTCTGATTCAACGCAATTGCAAGCCCTCTTCTGCAGTTCTCCGGCAGCAGTTTAGCCGTTGTCCTCCGTGGGAATGCAATCTTTGGTTAAACGTCTTTTGCAGCATTCAAATAGCATTCATAGGCATATTTGCCGTAGCACACAAAAACCACCTTCTCGAGGGAGGGATTCTCTTCCAGGAAGCTTCTCACCTCGCTCACAGCGATCGCCGTTGCGCGTTCAAGTGGAAAGCCGTACACGCCCGTGCTGATCGCAGGGAAGGCAATGGTGCGTACGCCCATTTCAACCGCCAATTCCAATGAGGTCCGGTAACAACTCGCCAGCAACTCATCTTCACGCCGGGCACCACCGTGCCAAACCGGCCCCACGGTGTGAATCACCCACTTTGCCGGCAAGTTGTAGCCTTTCGTTATCTTTGCCTCGCCGGTGGGGCAGCCTCCCAGCGTCCTGCATTCCTCAACCAACCGAGGCCCGGCAGCCCGATGGATTGCACCATCCACTCCGCCGCCTCCCAGCAGGGTTGAATTAGCCGCATTCACAATCGCATCCACTTTCTGTTTTGTGATGTCGCCCTCGACCACCATAACCCTCTCCGAAATCATGTGCTCTCCTCCGGCTCTTGATGCGGAAGGACGCTCCTGCCCCACCGTTTTTTCCTACCTCGGGGCCGGCCTTCAAAGCGCAGCCCACAATTAATGTTACTACCCTTCCGTGAATCCATCTGCTCTCCTCCACCTATAGCTTAAATTGAGAAGTTAATAAAATCTGCAATCACATGTGATCCCCCCGTCTCGGGTGGCAACGCACGTAGCGTCGGGCTTCCCGATCAAGAACATAAGGACAGGTTAGCCGGGCAAGTGCCGCCCTAAAGGGCGGAGGCTGGAGTTTGGACTTTCGAGCCCGCCACGGCGGGCACGGGAAGGATGCGCAAAGGTGCAATGATGTCTAGCTGTGCAGCGTTCGGGTTAAAGACCCGCAGGACCGACCAGCGGGTCCCTGCTACAACCGCTCGCCACTAAGCATTGCAAAGAGACCAAGGGTTGCAGCCCCGCAGCGTGGTTTCGACGGCAACTCCACCCGCCAGGGAAAGGCGACCACGTCAATTTGAACTCAAAGTGGCGCCCGTTCTCTGTGCCGAAATATCGGCAGATGCCGAAATGCCGGCTTACCCGGTTTCAGCACGAAACCCGCCAGGTCTCCTCACTTCTATTAAGTCCTTTGCGGATATATAGTTAACCATGGTTAAAGGAAGAGGGACTTCGGTGTTACGCTTGCCTGTAACCCCGGTGGGCGAGGTGAATCACAATCATGCTCCGAGTTACTACTAAAGTCGAAGAAGAACACGGCAGGGTCACTCTAAAGCTCGAAGGCAAGCTCGCAGGCCCGTGGGTGGATGAGTTCGAGCGTTGCTGGTGCTTGGCTGTTGAGAAGTGGAAGAACCTTGTTGTGGAACTCGAGGGCGTGACGTTCATCGATTCCAAAGGTAAGTGTCTACTCGCAAAGATTCACGGCCAGGGGGCAAAGTTGATCGGAGCCGGACTTATGACCAAATCTATCATCGAAGAAATCGCGGGCTGTGGCGGGGAACAGGGAAGAGACGCGAATGGATCGCGTGGCTCCAAACACACCATCCTTGGGACGCTCGTCCTCCTGGTCCTCCCCATGTTCCTCTGCTTTGGGAGCGCGCGAGGGCAAGAGAGTAATCCCCTGAAGCTGACGCTGAAAGAGGCAGTTCAGCTTGCGTTGAAGCAAAACCCCCAGGTGCAAGTCGCCAACCTGAATCTGGCGCAGAGCGTACAGGATCGGAACATTGCGCGCGCCGGCC
>Ga0208321_1000448_pt1 | contig 26525 bp, 32 predicted proteins | sample June2015DPH_4_15_FD_184692 | JGI IMG/M metagenome (GOLD analysis project Ga0208321, IMG submission 184692) | Peatland microbial communities from SPRUCE experiment site at the Marcell Experimental Forest, Minnesota, USA - June2015DPH_4_150... | ecosystem: Environmental > Terrestrial > Soil >... | reverse complement strand
TTAAGGAGTTGATGAACTCAAAAATCGGCCAAATGGTGCTATTTGGTCTTAATTACCCTCGGCTATCATTCATCGAAACTTAAATGTTCAGATATTTTTGAATTGGGCTTTTTGAGCAACAGCCCGTGTAGACCCGACACCCATTCTCGACTCTAATAGAAGATTTTTATTGACAAATACATATAAAATACATATAATTCTATGAAGGTTGTTTGGAATACGAAAAAGGCAGCAGCAAATATTCGGAATCATGGAATCGAGTTTTCCCATCCCGCAACCGTGCTTGACGATCCCATGGCGATAACCATTGAAGACACCCGGCACGGTGAGCAGTGTTTTGTAACTGTCGGGGCAGATATTTTGGGCAAGGTGTTAGTGGTTGTTTACGCTTATTCGGGTGAGGAGGAAATTAGATTGATTTTAGCCCGGAAGGCAACTCCAAAAGAGCGGAGGGTTTATGAGCAAAAAGAATGAAATCCTGCAAGAATATGACTTCAGCAAAGGCAAGGGAGGAGCAGTTATCCCCCATAAGGGTAAGACCAGAATCATCGTTTCACTTCGGCAGATGTGCGCAGAATTTATAGGATCTGGCTTGGGCCCATTTATGCTTGGGCAGGACAGTACCGACAAGTGAACCTCAGCAAAGGTGACTTTCCGTTCGCTGCTGCAAATGAGATTCCGCGATTGATGATGGAGTTTGAGAAAGGACCTCTTCGTGAATACACACCTTGTCGGTTTGCTGTGATGATGGAGATAGTGAGAGCCATTGCCGTCGTCCACACCGAATTATTATTGATCCACCCATTTCGAGAAGGCAATGGGCGAGTCGTCCGTCTTCTGGCGATCTTGATGGCTTTACAGGCAGGACTGCCCCCCTTGGATTTTGGTGGTGTAAAGGGAAGAAAAGGCAAGAGTATTTTGCAGCGGTGCAAGCTGGTTTGGATAGAGACTATAAACCAATGGAGGGGGTGTTCAATGCCGTGATCCGTAGGACACGACGGATTCATGAAGTATAGGGGGTTTGCCCCCGGGTGGACGAAAACCAGGAGCTTCAGATACCACTCCGTGAATACCTTCGATGGCTGTTGATGAAGAAACCACTACGGAGAGCAGTTTTTGCCGACTTTTAGAATCTTTTAGATAAGGATTTGTTTGGATTAAAGACTTCCGATTCACAATAATATAATATAACAAAATTTCAATTTAGTCATATTGATCTCCAGAAGCCTTATGGCCTCGGTGGCGCGTCTATACTATTCACAGGTGTCCTCCATAAAAAAGTTGGCGATTTCAAATGCGGATTGCGGCTGTCTGCCGCAGACAGGAGTTTCGGAATACGGAATGAATAAATAACGCATGAACGAGTTAATGGTCATTTCGTTCTGGAAGCGTGGACATAGGCTTTACAATTGAACAAGAATAGATGTATTATGTTTTAAGGTTAAGCAAAACGGGAGGTTAAGATATGAAAGGTAAAGTGAAGAGAAAAACTCCTGAGATTGTCTTCAGAGAGGGCAAACCCTCAGCGGTCATTCTTGATATTGATGACTACCGACAAATGTTAGAGCGTCTGGAGGATTTTGAGGATTTGAATATGCTCAAAGAAATGAGGAAAAGACCTCTTAAGTTCAGAAAGCTAGAGGACTTTTTGAAGGAGTATCATCCAAGTGTATGAAGTCTACGTTGAGAGAGCTGCTGAAAATGACCTAAAGCATCTACCCACAACCGCCTTCCACCGGATCATTCCCGAGATTAAAACCTTAGCTGAAAACCCAAGACCTTCAGGATGCCGCAAACTTACCGGTTCAAAGAATGATTGGCGTATTAGAATTGGAGAATATCGTGTCTTTTATGAAATTGATGAGAAAACAAAGGCCGTGAGGATCATGTGAGTGCGACATCGTCGTGAAGTATACCGGAGATAACATCTATACGCTAGTGGGTACTGGTTCCTATGTTCTATTGAAAACCGGACGGATGTAAATTATTGATCAAAAGAACCGTTATCATCCATAAAAAAGTTGGCCCAATTATTAAGTCATTGAGTCAATAGGTAATTGATAATCGAGGTTTTAAAGAAAGCCTATGCTTAGGGATTTAAGGAGAACTGAAATGAATATTGTTCGTGCTGCAGTGGTCCAGGATAGTCCATTTGTTTTTAATCGGAAGGCAACCCTTGAAAAAGTTCACGCCTTAGTGAATCAGGCGGCCAGGGAAGGAGCGCAACTGGTGGTCATCCCCGAGGCTTTTGTATCGGCCTATCCTAAGGGTTTGGACTTTGGCGCCCGGATGGGTTCCCGCACGCCAGAAGGGCGCGAGGATTTCAGGCGCTATTACGAAAGCGCTATGGATGTGCCCGGTCCTGCATGTGAAGCCCTGGGGAAGGCTGCACGTGATGCCAGGGTTTTCCTGGTCATCGGCGTCATCGAGCGTGAGGGCGGAACACTTTATTGTACAGTCCTCTTCTTTTCGCCAGACGGAGTGTTGATGGGTAAACATCGAAAGCTGATGCCAACAGCTATGGAGCGGTTGGTTTGGGGATTTGGTGATGGCTCGACCCTGCCGGTATTTGATACCCCTCTGGGAAAGATCGGGAGCGTCATTTGTTGGGAGAACTATATGCCCATGCTTCGCATGCATATGTACGCTCAGGGGATCCAACTCTATTGTGCACCTACGGCCGACGACCGGGACACTTGGCTCCCTTCGATGCGCCACATCGCTCTGGAGGGACGCTGTTTTGTCCTGAGCTGCTGCCAGTATCTCACTCGGGCCGATTGTCCGGAGAACTATGCTGCCATTCAAGGGAATGACCCGGCCACGGTTCTGATGCGCGGTGGGAGTTGCATCGTCGGCCCCCTGGGTCAGGTTTTGGCTGGGCCAAATTTTGAAAGGCCATGCATTCTGACTGCGGATCTGGATTTGGACGAGATTCCTAAAAGCAAATACGACTTCGACGTCGTCGGTCATTATTCCAGGCCAGATATTTTTCGCCTTTCCGTCAACACTCGCCCCACCCTAGCAGTGTTTGTATCTTCAGGTGGCGATGTGGATATTTTTGATGAGGCTAATAAAGGTAAAAGCTCAAAGCAAGACGATCATGTCTAACTGAATTTTTGAAGCACCATTTTTGAGGTGCTTCCTTTTTTCAGTCAATTTACTCATCCTTCCATCCGTCTGTTGTTAACTGAAAAGAAAAGAACTTGACTTACACATAAATATGTGTAACAAAGAAACTGGGTTGTGATTTTTCAAGAAGGGAGGCTTCTCATGGAAAAGCAAAATATTACCCTTTCGTTGCCAAGGGAGATCCTGAAAAAGGGGAAAATGCTGGCGACCAAGAAGGGTATTTCTCTAAACGAGCTGGTCCGAGAGCTGCTCCAGAAGACTGCTGAAAATGAAGAAGGGTATCGCACTTCCGCTGATCGGCAAATAAAACGAATGAAGGAGGGAATTCCACTTGGCACGAGGGGAAAGATTTCCTGGCAGAGAGATGAATTATACCAAAGGTAAATTTTTTGTCGATACCAACCTTCTGGTTTACGCGTACGATTCAAGTGCAGGTAAAAAATGGAGAACTTCCTTAGAAGTCCTTTCTCTGCTCTGGATACAGCGAACCGGGGTCCTCAGCACACAGGTCATCCAGGAACTTTTTGTGAGCTTGACACAAAAGGTAAAAAATCCAATTCTACCCGAAACGGCAAAGGAGATCATTTCTGACCTCCTCCGTTGGCCGCTGGTCGTGAATGATGGGGAAAATATTCTTCGAGCTGTTGATTTACAGATAAAATACCATTTTTCTTTTTGGGATAGCCTAATTCTTCAGGCTGCCATTACCTCAAAATCTGAATTCCTTCTTTCAGAGGACTTTCAAGACGGACAGGTCATTGAATCTGTGACCATCTTAAATCCATTTTTAAAATAAAGGTTTTGCCAGAACGGGGTGGGAGGAACCGAAAATTTTTGGATATTGGGACCGGTTCTCAAATTTTATTTAAAAACCAATTAGGGACAAACTAATTATTCAAAAATTTCGGTGTCATCCATAAAAAGTTCGTCATTCAAGCAGCATAGGGCATAGTGCAAAAAACATAATGTAATTTAAGAGCTCTATTTTAAAAGATGAAGAAGTTCGATTGCTGTTAAAAGACCTTTGTTTATAGTTTAGACCCAAGGGCGTTATTGTGTCTGAAATCATCACATTTTCTCCCTCACCATCTATATTTGGTTTTGGAGCCTTAGTAAAGCTTCTAGGGTTATTGAAATCGAGAAGTTACAAACGGATCTTCATTATCACCGATCCTCAGGTCGGCGCCAGCGAGATTTTCCAGAGGATCCTTGATTTGTTGAAAGGATCATTTGATATGGAGCTATTCGATGGCGCACCGAGTGAACCTCATAGTATTGATGTGGATAAGCAAAAAGAACATTTCGGGTCCGATTTCGATGCCCTGTTGGGTGTTGGAGGGGGCAGTGCTATGGATTTCGCCAAAGCGCTGTCTATTATCATGACTCACGGAGGTTTGCTTGAAGATTATGTGGGTGAAGGGACCGTTAAGGGACCGGTCATTCCGATCGTTTGTGTACCGACGACATCCGGAACCGGTTCGCAAAGCACCCAGACTGCGGTCTTTACCACAGGGGGTATTAAACTCGGATGCTCCTCTGAGTACATCCGCCCTGTCGCCTCTATCGTGGATCCGGAACTGACGATGGGGCTTCCTCCTATTGTGACCAGAAATACGGGATTTGATGCGCTGATGCATGCCATTGAAAGCTTCATCGCCCGCCCCCATGCTCAGGTTCCGGAGCGTCCAATTCTTTATCAGGGAAGCAACCCTTTCAGTCGGAGCTTTGCCTTGGAGGCTTTTCGTTCCATTTGGGCTTCCTATCGGCAGGCCATATCGCATGGTGATAATCGTGACGCCCGTATAGGAATGTCCATCGGATCACATTTAGCAGGTATCGCTTTCAGCCATAGTGGGCTGGGTTTAGTCCATGCGCTCGCCTCATCCCTGGGAGGTATGATCGACGTGCCCCATGGCGTCTGTCTTGCAGCCTGTACGAACATTGGTTTGAGCTATAATTTCAAGGTGTGTGAAAAGGATCTTGCCATCCTGGGGGCGATCATGGAAGGTAAAGGCGTACTCAGTTCTAACCAAGTTTCTGCGGAGCGTTTCCTGACACATATCCAGACACTGATCAGTGATTTAAACTTACCTTCCAGACCCTCAGGGCTAGGGATCAAGAAGGAAGATGCTCGAACGCTTTTTAACAATACTCTCATTCAAACAAGACGTATCAAGACAAATCCGCGCCCCCTCGACGATGAACTGCTCTTTTATATTGAAAAGGGTATATAATTTTCGTCTGTAAGGATTAAGAAACTTGTCCGTAAAAGTGTCATCCATAAAAAAGTTGGCCGTTTCTAAAAACGAAAAGATTGCGAGATGGGGAGAAGCGGTGTTGGGGAGATAGAAATATCTATAAAAAATTTAGTCTATCACGGAAGAGGGTAGATTGAAGAATAAAAACCTAAGGCCTAATCTTTATATCATTGCAGGCCCAAACGGAGCAGGGAAGACGACCTTTGCCCGTAAGTTTCTTCCTCAGTACGTAGAATGCCTGGAATTTGTAAACGCCGATTTCATTGCTGGTGATTTGTCACCATTCGCCCCAGAGAGAGCTGCGATTCATGCGAGGAGACTCATGCTGGAGCAAATTCATTCTTTAACTGAGAGCGGTCTGGATTTTGGGTTTGAAACCACACTCTCAGGAAAAACATATGTGAAACTTCTGCAGGCGATGAAAAGACGAGGATATTTTATCCATATATTTTTCCTCTGGATTGCCGATGTGGAGTTAGCCCTTGAACGCATTAAGCTGCGAGTACGAAATGGAGGGTATCATATTCCAGAGGCTATTGTCCGCCGTCGTTTCGGCAGAAGCTTGCCCAATTTTCTTCGTTTCTATAAACCTTTTGCGGATTCATGGACAATCTTTGATAATTCGGGTGATGTCCCCAAAATGATTGCTTTTGAGGAATCCGGAAGGCTAGAAATAGTTGATCGAGATCTTTTTGGCCTATTATTGAAATACAAGGGGAACCAATGAAAAAGGGAAAAAAATCATCTCCTACGCTTCTGGCATATCAAGCTGAGGAGGCTCTTCGGAAGGCTGTAGCGGAGGCTATCGCTGAGCATCGCCGTAACGGAGTTCCTATTGCTATCTGGCGTGGCGGCAAAGTGGTTCGTATCCCTGCAGATCAGATCGAGGTTCGGGAACCTCAGGTTGAGTATACCGTCTCGCGTAAGAAAGGAAAATAGGGACACAGAGGCTGTCCCAAAATGTCATTCTGAGGCGCAAGCCGAAGAGAATGGGGGTCAGGCTTGAGAAATTGAGATTTGGTGTCATCCATAAAAAAGTTGGCCCGATACTAATCGGAGACGAGTTAACGGGTAAATGAGGGAATGGGTGAACGAGTTAATGAGAAAATAAAATTTGTTTATTCACCTGATTCACAGTTAAAGGCCTGGCGCCTTTTTACCTGTTTACTTTGAAGAACTGCTCATAAGTCAAGGATAAAAATTTGAATCCCATAGCACCCAGAAAGGATGTATAGATGACCTTCAAAGTGGTTCATGCTTTTCCTGTCGAGGGGGTGGATCTTGGAGAAAAGTTATTAGAGTCCTTGGATGCCTCGCTGGTTAAGGGGATGTGGAGAACAGAAGATGAAATAATCAGGAACGCCGAGGATGCTGACGCAGTGATAGGCGTCGTCTCTCTTCACCCCTTTAATCGAAGAGTACTCAAAGCTCTTTCCAAATGCCGGATCATTGCCGGTATCGGAATAGGCTTTAATACGACCGACTTAGAGGCTGCAACAGAGTATGGGATGGTCGTAACCAATGTTCCCGATTACTGTCTGGACGAGGTTTCAGGTCTTGGAATAGGATTGATGCTGGCACTGGGCCACAAAATACCCCAGTTAGATAAAGCGGTGAGAGAGAGTCAAATCAATTTGACTATTCACAGGAAAGCCGTTACGGAAATTGCTTATCCTATATTCCGCATGCGTGACCAAACTCTGGGCATTATAGGTCTGGGGAAGATTGGTACTGCCACGGCCCTCAAGGCGAAAGGACTGGGGATGAGGGTGGTAGCCTACGATCCATTTGTCCTGGGGGCAGTCATGGAAAGCTATGGGGTGAAGTCAGCAGACCTGGATACACTCCTCAGGGATTCGGACTTTATCAGTCTTCATACCCCGTTGACCCCTGAAACAAGCAATATGATCGGGTATAACGAGTTTAGGAAGATGAAGCGCACTTGCTACTTCATCAATACTGCGCGGGGAGGGTGTGTGGATCAAATTGCTCTTGTCTCGGCTTTGCAAGAAGGCCTCATTGCTGGAGCGGGAATTGATGTCACAGTGGATGAGCCTATTTCCCCTGGGAATCCGCTCCTCAAAATTCAAAACGTAATTCTTACTGGACATGCCGCCTGGTACTCTATCACTTCAGAGGCGGAGGTAAGCTACAAGCCAATGACACAGGTGGTCCTGGCTCTGAAGGGAGAGTGGCCGCTGTATGCAGTCAACCCTGAAGTGCGGAAGAAGTGGATGAATAAATGGGGCAGAAAGGTCTGACTTTTATCAACGGACAAAAGAAATTTGGGGTCGGACCTAATTTTTACATTAATATATATATATTGGTTAGCGTCCTCGCCATCATTGTTATGGGCATGGGGTAAAAAATTAGGGACATTTCCCGAATGACCGAATGTCGTTAAAATTTGGGAAGTGTCCCTCTTAAATATTCCATTCTTATGTTACGTAATCTCCGGAATGGCAACAGGGAAGACGACGACTTGAATAAAGTTTGATCGATTGAGTTAAATCCTGAAGGGTGGAGGATGTGTCTATGTACTATCAATTAACAGAGGAACAGAAGCGGTTCAAAGAAAGTGTGAGACGGCTTGCCGATGAAAGAGTGGAGCCACGGGCTAAAGAGATTGATCAAAAGGAGGAGTTTGCATGGGATATTTTCGAACTCTTTAAAAAGCAGGGTTATCTTGGCCTGTGCATTCCTGAGGGCTATGGCGGGCAAACCTCAGAACATATCTATGTGTGCATGGCGATTGAAGAAGTGGCCCGGGTTTGCGTCAGCTCCTCCCTGATTATCCAGGTTCAAGCCTTGGGAACGTTCCCGATCATGATTGCTGGTTCTGAGGATCAAAAGAGGAAATATGGCCCGCTTCTGGCTACAGGAGAAAGAATCATTAATTTCGGATTGACCGAACCGGAGGCGGGTTCAGATGCGAGTATGATGAGGACAAAGGCTGAATTGAGAAAAGATCAATATATTCTGAATGGAACGAAACATTTCATGTCGAATGGCCCTATTGTCACAACCATGGTCGTCTTTGCGATGACAGACCCTTCAAAAGGAACCCGAGGGATCAGTGCCTTTATTGTTGAAAAAGAAGATTCGAAGTTTATGGTTGGAAAGGTGGAATCGAAGATGGGAATCCGGGGGGCACCGACATCAGAAATTCTTTTCCACGACTGCCCGGTTCCGAAGGAGAATTTATTGGGAGAGGAAGGAAAAGGGTTTCGGATCGCCATGGCGGCCCTGGATGCCGGACGACCCACGATTGCCGCCCAGGCCGTTGGGTTAGCCCAGGGAGCTATGGAGAAAGCTATCCGCTATTCGAAGGAGAGAATCCAGTTTGGTAAACCGATATCTGAATTTCAAGGGATCCAATGGATGTTTGCTGACATGGCATGCGAAATTGAAGCCGCCCGGGCGCTCACCTATCAAACCTGCAATTTGATCGATCAGAACGATCCACAAAAAACGTATCTGTCCGCTTGTTGTAAGCTCTTCGCCACAGACGTCGCCATGAAGGTAACCACAGATGCCCTCCAGATCGCAGGGGGATATGGGTATATGACTGATTTTCCTTTTGAGAGAATGATGAGGGATGCCAAAATTACCCAAATCTACGAAGGGACAAATCAGATTCAGAAAATCGTGATTGCACGAGAGTTACTTCGATAATCTATCAGAGTATAGAAATCCGAGGTCAGACTTGATTATTGACAATAGGTGTCATCCATAAAAAGTTGGCCCACTACAATTGCTAAACGCAGAGCGCATAGTGTATAGTGTCTAGGATCTTGGATTTCAGGTTGCGGACACGAATCACGGGCACGTAATTTTGTAACCCATATTCGGCTATGTCCCCCTGATCCCCCTAAGTGGGTCAGGTTGAAAAAAGGAGGGAATCTATTTGATCAAAAAATTATTTTCCTCTCTCACGGCAAAACTGAAAGGCTCTCCCAAAGTGGTCGGGGAGATCATGTATGGACTGTTGCTCCATGAGATGCACCTGGTAATGAAGAAGGAAAGAGGACACCTGGATAACCTCTTTATGCTGGTTATCTTTGGAGATCTGATCGGTCTGCCATTACTTCCGCCTTATTATTCCATGCGACTCCTGCCTCATATCCTTCCTTCTCTTGAAGCATGGAAAAGAAGAGTGCTGAGGGAAAAAGATCTGACCGATTTTGTAGCCCATGATCTTGGATAAGAAATTGGATCTAAGGATTGGGGACGGGTTCCGATTTTTATCGGAAGAATCCCAAAACAAAAATTGGGACGGTTGTCCACTTTTTTTCATAAGAGGGAAGGACCAAGATATAGAAAGACTGAAGAGAGGAGGGTGTTATGAAAGAGAAAAGCAAAGGGGTAAAGGAAAGCAAGAAGGCGCCACAGAAAAGCCTCAAAGAGAAGAGAAAGATGAAGAAGGAGAAGAAGAACAGGTAGGTCTGGAGGAAGCTTTGGGGGTTACATCTTAATTGGTCATGAAATTTATTTTAAAAGGTCATTCATAAAAAAGTTGGTCCTGCTGAATAGCAAAGGGCATGGAGCATCCATCCTTCGTCCCGCCTTGCGGGACTGCGGAGAACAGGTAGAGCAGAGCGCAGAGCGATGAGTGTAAAGCTGAAAGCTCAAGCCTGGAAGGGCAAAGAAAAACAATTTATTGGGCAATTAGGTCATTCGAATCATCTTAGGGTCATTGCGTTATTGGGTGAGCTGAGAAATAGACCAAGCTAAATATGGTCCTTCAAATTACCGGAAGAGGCGTCTTGCGCCTGTCAAAAGAAATATTCCCTGCCTTGACCGTTCTCTTCTTCTCAATCCTTTTCTCGTACTTTTTTGACAGCCTCACCCCCATAAAGGGTTGGGAGGTTCTCCTCAGGGCATTCATCCGCTTTATCCGATTCGCCTTGCTTCTTTGCCTTCCACTTTATATCCTCTTGCCCGTTTATCGTTTCGTTGTCGCCCGCATGAGAGAGAAGCTTCTTCAGACGGAGAATAGACGGGAACCGTGCATCCATCCCATCAAGCACTGGATCTTTCGACCCTTTCAAGGAATTGGTATAGGACTTCTCTTTGAGACGAAATTACTTACGGCCCTTCAGATCATCACGGGGGTGACCGCTCAACCATTGCTTTTCTTCTCCCGAGGGCAGTTTCAGCTGGGACGTATGTTGGTCATCAGCGGGATCACAGTGGTCATCTCTCTTCTTCTATCTACCCTCTGGACCCTCGATGATGTAGGGATCAGGTATGTCAATCGAAAGGATCAAGAGATAAAGATGATCGGGAAATATGTAGGAACGCTGATGCCCATCATCTTCGGGTTCTACGGTATCTTCAGCCTCATTGCTGATTATCCAGCGAGACAGGTTTTTATCTTCCTATTTCGAACCGTTATGAGCCTCTACCCCCTCTTTACGGTCTTCGCCGTCTTCCACTTCCGTTTCCTCAGGAACAGAGAGGAACATTTTTCTGAAAGAACATCGCTAAAAAAAGGGGGGATCTGGTAGAAAAGGGGGTGTAAAAATGGGGACACCTATTGAGTCATTGGGTCATTGCGTCACTCATTGGGTTATTGAGTTATGAGGTTACTAAGTCATTGAGAGCAAGGATAAGCTGAAAGCTCAAAGCAAGACAGTCATTTCTGACTGGCCGGCAAGGTGTGCTGCCGAGCGCACAATAGGAGATGATATTTACCTCTCCGGGAGGCACCATTTTTTGAGGTCCTTCCATTTTCCAGTCAGTTTTTTTCACCTTTCCTGGGCGAAGCACTCAATCAATCAAACAAGAATGGGTTGACTGGTCATATTCAATTGTATATATTAAGTATATACAAAAGGAGACCAGCGATATGGATATTTTATCTCAGGTTGAGGGATTTGATTGGGATAAAGGAAATACCGAGAAGAATTGGGAGGGGCATAACGTAAGTTACCTTGAATGTGAGGAGGTCTTTTTCAATCAGCCGATTATCATCCAGGAGGATGAAACGCATTCAGAGTCTGAAAATCGTTATTATGTCTTGGATAAAACGAATGACGGGCGATGCCTCTTTATGGTTTTTACTATTAGGAATAAAAAAATAAGAGTGATCTCTGCAAGGGATATGAAGAGGAAGGAAAGGAGGCTTTACCGTGAGGAAATTGAAAAAGTTACCAAAATTCAGGAGTAAGAAGGAAGAATTCGAATTCTGGTCGACCCATGATTCCACCGAATATGTAGATTATTCAAAAGCAAAAAAGGGATTATTCCCAAACCTGAAGCCGTCAACGAGGACCATCTCCATCAGATTACCAGAGTCCCTTATTGAACATCTTAAGGTTTTGGCTAATAGGAAGGATATCCCATATCAGTCTTTGTTAAAGATGCTTTTAATAGAAAAGGTGGGAGAAGAGTTCCGTGAAACGAGGTAAATGGGTAAGCCACGAGATGTTAGGATGCGGATGATGTTTCAAGGTTTGACACCCTTCTGTTTGAAACAAATTTATGAAAAGACGAGATAAAACCCAGGAGGAACTTCTCAGACAAGTTGAGGAGATGCGCGGGGTCATTGCGGAATTACAGGCCTGTAAGGAAGAACAGGAATCGGTCGCGGAGGAATTGAAGCAATCGGAGGAGAAGTTTCGAAAGCTCGCTGAAAAATCAGTGGTTGGGATCTATCTGATCCAGGATGACCTCCTCCGGTACGTCAACCCGAAGTTCGCAGAGATATTTGGTTATGAGGTTGATGAAATGATCAACCGGTTAGAAGCGACAGCAACCGTCTCTCCCGAAGATCGGCCCTTCGTCGAAGAAAATATTCGGAAGCGGATATCCGGGGAGGTGGAGTCCATCCATTTCCAATTCCGGGGGATCAGGAAAGATCAGGAGATCATCCACGTAGAGGTGTACGGGTCACGGATCGATCATCAAGGTCGGCCTGCCGTGTTAGGGACCATGATTGACATCACAGAGCGGATCCGCACACAGCGTGATCTTGAAAAGCAGTTAAAGATTTTTCAAGGTCTCTATGACCTGGCCATGGCCATGATCGCCGAGCGAAGCCTGGATGAGAATTTGACCGGGGTCGTGGAGAAAAGCAGAGAGATCCTGGGCACGGACACCTCCTTCATTGCCCTCCATGACGAAAAGACAGATGAGCTCCGCTGGCATATCTCTTCGGGCCTCGTGACGGAGAAATTTAAGAGATTGCGTGTGCCCATGGGAAAGGGACTGGCTGGGAAGGTCGCCCAGAGCGGCAAATGGATTGTTGTCGAGGACTATTTCAAAGAGATAGGGTCTGATTTCCAAGGCATCACACGCGCGGAAGGTCTGATCTCCGGCATTGCAGTGCCAATCCAGGTCGGCCATACCAATTACGGAGTCCTCTTCACTTTTAATAGGAACAAGACCCATTTCCCCAAAACGGATCTGGACACCCTACTTCTATTAGGGAATTTTGCCGCTGTTGAGATTGCGCGTAAGCGTGCGAAAGAGTGGCTTCAGGAGAGTGAGGAAAGGTACAGAAAGCTCTATGAAGAATCGAAAAGGCGCGAAGATCTTTATCTCTCTTTCTTGAACTCATCCGCGGATGCGATCATGGTTTATGACTTACAGGGGAAAGCGCAATATGTGAGCCCGTCTTTTACCCGTCTATTCGGATGGACCGAAGAAGAGGTTAAGGGTGAGAAGATACCCTTTGTCCCTGAGTCTGAGCGAGATTCCGAAACGACCCTGTTTAACCGAGTGGTTGGAGAAGGGAAGGCCATCAGAGACTTTGAGACCAAACGGAGTGCGAAAGACGGGAGTACCCTCGATGTGAGCATCAGCGCATCCTGTTATCATGATTACCAGGGTAATCCCGCGGGGATGTCGGTCATTCTCCGGGACATCACCGCGCTCAAATTCCTCGAGCGTGCCAGGCGACGGGCTGTGGATCACCTGTCTCATGAACTGCGGACGCCTCTCGTCATTATTCAGGCGTCATTGCAGCCATTGAATCGGCATGACCTGCCTGAGACCCAGAGGGAGCAGATTATAGAGAGGATTCAACGTCAACTCGATCGCTTCGGAGATTTACAGAACATTGTGCAGAGAATTGTCGTCCCACAAAAATATCAACCTGAACCTCTGCGGGTGGATTCAGCCATTGAAGGGATCATCGATCATCTCCGCAAGAAATGCGCTCACCGGCAAGTGAATCTTCTGACGAGGCTGGAAGCGATACAAACGGATATCATTGATCCCAGCATGCTTGAACAGATCCTTCGAACCCTGGTTAAGAACGCGGTAGAAAACACTCCTGATGGGGGAGAGGTGGTCATTTCCTTAACCCGACTTCCGTCGGGCCCGCTGTTACAGGTTCAGGACCACGGAGTGGGAATTCCAGCGAGCGATCGAGAGTTCATCTTTGAAGCGTTCCATCACACTCAGGAAACGGAGCAGTACGCCACCCGGAAGCCTTTTGATTTTAATGCCGGCGGAAAGGGATTGGAGCTAATGTACCTGAAGATTCTTTCCGAGGAAGGAGCCTTCGATATTTCCTTTGAAAGCCGTCGATGCTACTACCTGAGTACCCGTCTGGATCAGTGCCGCGGCAAAATATCGTCGTGTCCTTATATCAGCGACTTGGAGGGCTGCAAGCAGTCCGGAGGTACGACTTTTTCAGTTCTCTTTCACCGGCCCCATCACCAGCGTGATGCAAAATAGGGAGACATCCCATACCTATTGAGTGAATGTGTCAATGAGTGAATGGGTGAATGCGATTAAGTAGTTCGGTAAACTGAACCTCAGCACCATCCATAAATGTTAACTTTGAGGAAAAAGATTGCTGAAGCCCTGGAAGGGGGATGTCTTGATTTGCGAGAGATTTCGAAAGTGTTCGGGATTAAAGAAAGAGAGGCCCTTGATCATCTTAAGCATATTGTCAAGTCTGTACATCCGAGACGCCTCACTGCAGAACCGGCCTCCTGCAAACAATGTGGTTTCTCTTTCAAGAAACGGTCTCGCCTGAACACTCCGGGCCGCTGTCCCGTCTGTAAAAGCGAACATATTTCCCCACCTCGATTTAAGATCAACAATTCCTAAGAAAGGAGAAGATAGGGAGAAAGCGCTTGGACCCGTTGAATCTTCAGGGCAAAAGGATTCCGATCAGCGTTACGATGAGCCACTGGAAGAGTCCGATCAGTGGATCCAAAATGCCCAGATAAAGGAAACCGATGATGATAAAGAACCCATAAGGCTCCAGGCGGGCGAGGAAATACTGGGTTCTCTCCGATACGATTCCCATCAGTATCTTTGAGCCGTCCAGGGGTGGAATGGGAATCAAATTAAGGGCGGCTAGCGTGATGTTGATCTGGGCAACATATCGGCACACCTTATAGACGAGGATGAGGGCAATCCCTGAGGAAGATGTGGAAAACAGCCGAATAAACAAAAGAGCGACGAAGGCGAAGAGGATATTCGCTAGGATCCCAGCTGAAGAGACGAAGATGAGTCCCTTCCGCCTGTCCGAGATATTGTTGAAGTTGACCGGAACCGGTCTCGCCCATCCGAAACCCGCAAGAAAGAGCATGAGGGTCCCGATAGGGTCGAGGTGTTTGAGCGGGTTGAAGGTCAACCGACCTGACCATTTGGCGGTCGGGTCGCCCATTCTGTAAGCGACCCAGCCGTGCGCCACCTCATGGACGATGATCGAAAAAAGAAGGGGAATGGCAACCAAAACAAAAGTCAATGGATCTCTGGTCAGTAGTTTCAAAAGTCCCATTTAGGTTACCCCGCCATTTGACATTTCAGTGCTCAGACTCTCCATCAAACATTCTTCTGGCCTGTTCAACCCATGGAGGAGCAGGACGTTTTGTACAATCATAATTTTAATCTTACAATATATGGGGGCATAAATAAAGATGATGAGATAGGGGAATAGGGCGCTAGCCATAAAAAGTGGACTCTGTCCAATTAGCATCGCGCATAGCGCAAAGGGTTAGGGGGAAAGTGATGAACATGATTGAAGAGATAAAGGAAACTCTCAGAATGGAAATCAGACCGAACTCACAAGGGTTGGAGTATCTCGAAGCAGTTCTTCACAAGAAGGACCTTGAGTTGCTTAATTCTTTATTAAAAAAACATTTAGGCCCCGCCGCTAAGGAATCTGGAAAAGAAGTAAATCTCCCGAAAGAAATTCAGAAATTAGTTGATTCTTTAGGTGGTTTGCAAGATGAGCAATCCTTTTTCTATAGGCAAGATGGTCATCAAGTTATATACGCGGCTATTTGGCCATGGCAGTCCGATCCCAATAAAATAACGTTGAAGTCTGGTGTAAGTAAATCGGTCTTAACGGACTGATGATTTCTTCGAATGTCGTTCTATCTTCGCGATGGAAGAGGCAAGTGAGGTGTTTTAAGTAGCTTCCCTTCTCACGGCTGCTGTGGAGGGGTCGAGCAAGACATTCACCGCTCCTGGCATTACAACAAAACGAAGTTCCTGTCCCAGGGATTCCTCGCCGTCAAAATCAAGCTTTAAAGGACCGCCTTCTGAGCATACCAGCACTGAGGCCGCGCGTGTGTGTTTGACATCCTCTCGCTCAAGGTGTGTTCCGCTATAAACCGCCTTGAAGGCGAGAAGAATGCGAAGGCGAGACATTCCCTCGACCGTAATCACGTCAAACATCCCGTCATTGATCAGAGCCTGGGGAGCAATCCACATCCCATGCCCGAAATATTGCCCGTTGGCCACCGCCACGAGATAGCAGCTTCCGGAATAAAATTCCTTGCCATCGCAGAAGACGCTGACCCGCTGCGGCCTATACTTCATGAGCGTAGCAATAGTAGCCCGGAGAAAGGTCAGAGAAGAACGGCGGCGTGCCCGATTCACCCGGTGATCCACCTCACCGCTGACACCGGCGCTGGCGATGTTGAGAAATATGCGCGGTAAAGGTTTGCCGCCAGTTTGCCTATTCAGATATTCAACCTTTCCGAGGTCGCAAGGAACTGGATGGGCGTGAGCTAGCCAGTCGACCGCCTCATGGGGGTCTTCAGGCATACCCAATGACCGCGACCAGTCGTGGCCGGTTCCTAAAGGGATGCTGCCAAAAGCGACCTTCAGGTCTGAGCGTTCCGCCAAAGCATTGAGGACAACGTGATTGGTTCCGTCGCCGCCCAGGATGATAAGGCGGCTGACGTCGGCTTTTGCAGCCGTATCGAGATGTCCAGCCACTTCCTGCGGCCTGTGGGTGACAGCAATCAAGAGCTCCCCGAAAGCATCGAACAGCCTCCCTTCGATCTTTTTAAATATCTTTTGAGCGCGGCCACCCGCTGAATGCGGGTTGATGATGACCAGTGTCCTCATTGCCTCTCCCGGGCCCTTCCGTCATTCCTCAAATCATTCTTCCAGCCTGGGGATATTCCCTGAGCAAATTACCAGATTCGCCCAAACTTTTCAACTTCTGATTCCCAGATCGCTCTTTTTTCTTTCTCTCAAATCAAAAGAAATATTTACATTTATATTTTTTTTTAAGCCCCGTATAATAAAAAGAGGTCTCAAGGTCGAGCTATTTCATAGGAGGTGGAGTGCGAATGGATATTCATAAGGTTTCCTGTGTCGGAGCAGGTCTCATCGGCCAGGGTTGGGCGGCTCTATTTTCCTCAGCAGGTCTTGAAGTGATTCTTCAGGATGTGACTGAAACTGTCCTGGAGAAGTCAATGAGAGGTGTAAAGTCAAATCTCATGTTTCTGGAGGCAAGCAACCTTCTGAAACAAGGGGAAGCGGAAGCCGCCCTGAAGAGGATAAAGGTGAGTACGCTCATTGGTGAAGCGGTACGGAAGGCGGACTACGTTCAAGAATCCGTTCCTGATAATTATGATTTAAAAAAAAAGGTTTTTAGAGAAATGGATGCCGCCGCTCCTGATCATGCCATTTTGGCCAGTAGCGCTTCGGGATTGCTAATGACAGAAATTCAAAAATTGGTGACGAGACCTGATCGCTGTGTGTTAGCCCACCCTGTTCTTCCGGTTTATCTTATCCCTCTTGTTGAGATCGCTGGAGGCGAACAAACCTCTCGCGAAACAGTGAGTGCTACCTATGATTTCATGAAAAAACTGGGTAAAATCCCAGTCCTACTAAAACGGGAAGTTCCTGGTTATATTGTCAATAGATTGCAGGCGGCGTTATTGCGTGAAGCCATTGATCTCGTTGACAAGGATGTTGCGAGTGCCGAAGATGTGGATAAAGCCTTTTGTATGGGGATTGGTCTTCGCGATCCCATCATCGGTCCATTCTTGCGGATCCATTTAGCCGGAGATGGCGTTGAACGATTTATCGATAATCTTTCTCAATCATACAGTCATAGATGGAAGACGATGGAAACATGGACCTCCATCCCTCCTTCAGCAGAGAAGAAGATTGTAAGGGCCGTCAGAGAGATGGAAGTTATTCGTACAAAAACTTTAGAAGAAATAAAAAGCTGGAGAGACGAAATGTTGGTCAAACTCCTTAATGTCATACGTGAAGAGTAGGATGGGATTAGCGTTCTTACTCTCATGATTGGATTAATGAATTATTGCGTTATGGAGTTAATCATCAAGAATTAGATTGAGGACAGAGTGGAGAAACTGAAAGGCAAATATTATACTATGGGTATGAGGTGGAATGATCAAGTCAGAGGAGGGAAAGGATCATGAAACGTTATATCACCCCAACGATCGTATTGCTCGTCTTATTCATCCCGGTTTTCACCTACGCAGCCACCTGGCAAATGGACCCTGATCATTCAAGTTTCCAATTTAAGATTCGGCACCTGACGGTCTCGAATGTCAAAGGGGATTTCAGCAAGTCCCGGGGGGTCGTCATGATCGACGACCAGAATATCACCCATTTGAAGGTCGAGGTATTCATCGATGCAGCTTCCATTAATACAGGCCATGCCCAGCGGGACGAACACCTGAGAGGCCCGGATTTTTTTGAGGTCACCAAATATCCGACCATTACCTTTGTTTCCAAAAAGGTGATCAAGACTGAACCGAACAGGTTGAAAGTGGTGGGGGACCTGACCATCCATGGCGTGACCCGGGAAATAACGGTGGACGTGGAAGGGCCAACCCCGGAGGTGAAGGACCCGTGGGGCAATTTCAGGCGTGGTGCCACGGCCACCGCGAAAATTAACCGGAGAGATTTTGGTCTTACCTGGAACAAGGTGTTAGATAGCGGAGGCCTGGTCGTTGGGGATGAGGTGAATATTTACGTAGAGGTTGAACTGGTCAGGAAGTAATCAATGGGCTATTGAGGTGGGGAGAAATCCGTGACTGCGCCAATGATTCTTGAAATCTTCTCCGATTATGTTTGACCCTGGTGCTATTTCAGTATCGTGCATACTGATCAATTGCGAAAGAATTATGAAATTGAAATTCGCTGGACGGCTTTTCCTCTCCATCCCGAGACTCCTGAAAACGGCTTTACCCTTGAAGAACTCTTTGCAGGAAAACTTATAGACATCGAGAAAGTCTTGGCACAATTGAAGCAAGTGGCTGATGCATTAGGTTTGCCCCTGGGTGAAAGGAAAAAGACCTATAACAGCCGCCTGGCTCAAGAATTGGCAAAATGGGCAGAATCGATGGGGCAGGGGGATGCCTTTCATGAAGCGGTCTTTCGGGTCTATTTTGTCGATGGGATCAATATCGGCAAGGTAGATGAACTCGTCGCTCTTGCGAAATCGATCGGCCTTCCGGAAAAGGAAGCAAGGTCGGTTCTTGAATCGAGAGATTTTAAGGAAGAGGTCGATTCCGACTGGTTGCGTTCTCGTTCCCTGGGAATCACAGCGGTTCCCACTTTTCTGGTCGATGACCGAGCGATTGTAGGGTTCCCGCCCTACGAGCTTATCGAAGAATTCATGAAAACCTGTGGCGTCAAGAAACTTAGTCATTGAGTTATTGCGTTATGGAGTCAGTTTCTTAACCCTCCCCAACTTCGATTCTTAGATTCTATTCCCCCAGGCAAATTTCCTTGCCAGAATTTCATCCTTTGGCTAATCAATGGTGCTTAGCCACTATAGGTGAGACCCATAAGGGATCATTTGAATTCATGATGCCATTTCTCTTCTGCCTTCTTCCAAAGTTTCTGGACTTCGTATAGAATTTAAGCTAAGGCGGCATGGGTATGGAAAACCAATTTACCATTCCATCCATTGAAAGAATCTTCAAATACAAATTCTCTTTTGCCAACCGTGTTCAGTTATTATGGAAGGGGAGAGATTCCTTTCAAACCATCTTTGAAGCTGTTCTCAGCGCAGGAAAATTCATCTGTCTTCAATTTTATATATTCAAAAATGACGAAACCGGGATAGCCTTATCCGGACTGCTAAAACAGAAGAGCCGTGAAGGAGTGAAGGTTTATGTCTTGTATGACCACTTTGGATCCTTTGGAACTCCAAGAAGTTTTTGGAAAGATATGAGACTGACGGGTATTCAGATCAGGGCTTCGCATCCCTTTAAATGGACAGCACCCTTTTACTATGTCCATCGAGATCACAGAAAGCTCATTGTGATCGATTCAAGAAAGGCCTTCACCGGTGGGCTCAACATCGCCAATGAATACAGTGGGTTTCACCTTCGAAGGCGAAGCAGGGGCTGGCGCGATACAGGAATTCTGGTGGAAGGCCCCATCGTCAATGAACTTTTCGATACGTTCAAAAAAAGCTGGACTACCTGGGGTGGAGACAAGATTGTTTTTCAGGAGGCCAATGAAGAAGCACGGGACAACATACCGGAAGACGGTATTCCTGCACTCCCCATTTTCGTTTATTCCGGGAAGGGTAGAAAGAGAATGAGGAACCTTCTTGGCTACAGCATTGACCATGCCCAAACCAGTATTCTGTTGACCACAGCTTATTTCATCCCGAGCCGGGGGTTGATCGAAAGACTCGAAACAGCGGTCAGGCGTAGGGTGAAGGTGAAGCTCCTCGTCCCAGGCAAAAGCGATGTTCCGGCCGCCTCCTACGCAGGAAGAGCTTTTTTTTCAGGACTTTTAAAGGCCGGTATTGAAATCTACACTTACCTGGGACCGATGCTTCATGCAAAAACCTATCTGTTTGACCGATGCTGGAGCATCATCGGTTCCACCAACCTCGATTATCAATCGCTTAGGTATAACGATGAGGGGAATATTGGGATTTTGGATGTTTCTTTTACTTCGAAGATGACTGGGATCTTTGAAGAGGACCTAAAAAACTCTGTCAGAATAGATCAAGAGACCTGGCGCCAAAGGCCTTTTTTAGAAAAAATCAAAGAACACTTTTTTTCCCTTTTCAGAAAAAGGCTTTAGAATTCCCGGTTTCAGCTCCTCCACCATCATGAGGAAGGATAAAAGTCAGTTCATATATTCCATTGGATGCTATCTTTTGATTCCGACTTTTCTTCTGTGTTAGGCACACCGATGTTGGTCAACCCTATGTTGGCCATATGGTCGGCAATACGGAAAATCACAAGAATCATTTCCAGGAGGACCCTGCTGTAAATCGCAGTTAAAAGGAATATCAGGGGGGCCCCGATGAGCAGCGCAAAAATTCCGAACCACCTTGAGACGTTAAACCCCACTATAACAAAAAGGAGGGCGATCAAGCCAGCAGATAGAATTGATAAGCCATAGAGAAACTTCATTATTTTTGGACTGACAAACTGATTGAATGAAAAATCAAAGAGGGCTTGGAGAAAAACAACTTTCGTAAAGGATGAACCATTCTTTAAAACTCTTGCCCGTGAAAATTTTTTCTCTATTTGGACCTCGCTGAGCGATTCCGCACAATTGACACAGAACTTTGCCTCGTCCTTATTGGAAGCGCCACAATTTGTGCAAAACATATTTGCCTCCTCTCACATTTTAGAAGCCTAACTGACGGGTCTGATCTCTTTTATCTTCCAATGGCCATCTTCTTTCTTTAATGTAACGTCCAGAACGGTTCTGCCCTCCTGCGGTTGCTTACCCATTTTTTGAGAAGTTCTGACCAGCCACTCTAACCTAACATTGGCGGTATCACCGGATATGGTTTGTTCCTTAAAATCATAAGAAAGATCGAGGTAATTGTAATTTTCCCACATTTTGAGTGTGTCCAGCCGCTTTCCTTCCATACCGTTAAAATCGCGGGAGAAGCAGGACATAAAGAGATCAATGTTCTTTTTAAGGTTTGCCTGTTTAATATTTTCAAAAAGGGACTTTATCTTTTCGACCTCTTGGCCTCCCATAGCAACCGGTGGCCTGTTTGGAGAGGGTGGAGGGGAAGGGGAGATGACGATTTCTTTTAAAATCGGTCTGCTGAGCTGAGAGTACTGTGGCCAGAGAAAGTACCCCCCGGCAACCATCAGGAGTATGATGGCACTCGCTATAAGCAAAGTGAAGGGGCGAAGGAGATTCCCTGTTAATCCAGGGGAAAAGGTGCTCCCTCCTGTCTTACCGGGCAAGAGAGAGAGGATTTGCCGACGTTTTTTTAAACTTCTCTCTCTTGATTTTATCTCCTTTCTCAATTCCTTCTTCTCTCTGACAAAATCGGGTTTTGTTACCGCACCTAGCTTATAGAGAGTTTGAAATTCCTCGAGCCTTTTTTGAATGGGATCCAACTCTTTTTCCAAGAAATCGATTTCTTCCGATGCTCTTTTTCTAATCGATTCAAGCTCTGTTTCAATTTCTTGATGCAGGGGTGACAAAGACTCCAAACGATCCTTATAACGGACGAATATAGGATTGAGAACATTACTGGAGACTCTATCCCGCTGTGCCTCCAACTTGCTCATACAGGATTCTAATTCTTTTTCTTCTTTCAATAGTCTCAGCCATTCTTTTGACCATCTTTTAACCGATTTTTTTTCCAAGGGTTGAACGTCAGTTTCTTGAGATGGAATTCCCTGCATCAATAGAGAACCACATTTTCTGCAATATTTACCTTTTCTATAAAGTACTTGGCACCTGGGGCAAATGAGTTTCACTTTTGTTTTCTCCTCTACTGGAGTGGGACCTTCTACGGCCAAAAGGAAGCTTCCACATTTTCTACAAAATTCTTCCTCTTCCTCATGTTCGATATTACATTGCGGGCAAATGACCATTTTTGCCTCCTGGATTTCTACTTTCATTAACCATTACAAAGGGTTCTGATGCATTTTATGTGCCACGAGACGAATAAATTTTTATCTTCAGATTTCAAGGTTTTTTCCTACTCTTAACAAAAACTCATTGAAAAAGATTACAAAATGTGGATAAAAATTGTCCATTCTAAGTTGGATCAATTCGACAAATCGTTGAAATAACATAAAAAAGAATGTTAAGCCTTTTAACAATAAATCACATGACTTTTTTGCATCCGGATAACAATTTTTTTGCATCAATATTACTGCAAGGTTTTTGTTGCTGCAAGTAGTGTCCAGCGATTGGATATAACGAAGCGCTCATTTTTTGAATGGGGGCTATGAAGAAGATCTGTTTTTGTTTTGGTTTAAAGCTGCATCCTCAACCGTGCAGCTCCAAACTACAAAAACTCCTGTTCGCTGGTAATTAGCCTGCGACTTTCCCTCCACCCATACCGAACCTTGGGAGAACGTATCGAAAAATGGAGGTTGGAGCGAGGACTTTTCCAAAAGGATCTAGCCAAGATGGTCGGTGCCGATGAGATGACCATAGTCAATTGGGAGAAGGGGAGGACGGAGCCGACGGAGAAGAATATAGAGAAGTTAAAGGCAGCTTTAAAAACCTAAGCAATTCTTTCCTGCCCTAATTTGGACGGATTTAAAAACCTAACACACCAATTAGAAATTACAATCTAAATCTTTTTTGATTCTTTCCTCTCTACGCCACTATTTTCTTTAAAAAAGTTTTCGTATGAATTCAATTCCATATGACGGGACTGGGAATGAGTGCGCTGTTGCAATTCAACTAGATGTCGAAGGTTTTATGGAGTTAGCTGGACCCTTTTGCCATCGATCTCAATGCTTGTCTTGGAGTAGGTGATCTTTTTAATAATTTTTCCATCCTGGAAATGAATTACATCCACTCCCCGCCGTAGTTCAGGCTTGCCTTCATAACCCTTTTCCAGCGATGGCCAGTCTAGCTGCCAGCGGTAAAGAACTTTTTGCACGGTTTCATCGACAATGAGCTCTTCGGTAGTGAACCGAAAGCCACCGTGGTTGGCAAACCAAGGGGCCCAGGCTTCATGCAAGGTCTTCTTTCCCTTTACTCTGGCGCCATGCCAGTGTTCGAAACAGACATCATCGTGGAAAAGTGCGATGACACCATCAATGTCATGGTCATTCCAGGCCAATTCCCATTGGGTCATAGCGTTTATGAGTTCTTCTCTGGACAGGTCCATCCGTTCCTCCTGGTCATTTGCAGCTTAGCAATCGCAAAATACTTGTCCTTGGTTTCGTCCTTTGCAGGGAACAAATAAGATACACCTGTCTATTTGTCAACATAAAAATTTAGCACGAATTGAGTTAAGGAAAACACCACTTAGATTGTCAATTATTTACCCTAACCTAAATCTTTTGTAGCTTGAAGCATGCTCAACCATTCACCCCCAAACTACAAAATCTCCTATTCCTTGGCAATTATCTTACGGCTTTCCCTTTATCCTGACCAAACCTTGGGAGAACGCATCAAAAAATGGAGGGTGGAAAGGGGCCTTCTTCAGAGGGATCTTGCCAAGTTAATTGGAGTTGATGAGATGACAATAGTTAATTGGGAGAAGGGGAGAATTAAGCCGACGCAGAAGAATATAGAGAGAATAAAAACGATTTTAGGATTTGAACCGCCAAACCAACTGAGAATCAGAGAAAAATAATCGCTCACTGTGTGGAAGACCATTTGCCTATGGATAATACCGTATAGCCAGCCTTTTCTAAATCTTTAACAACAGGCTCGTATTCTTCTGTTCTAATCCGGATGGCAGCAATCCTTTTCCCCTCCACCATAAAAGAGGGCGATACCATACTGGTAACACTCACATTGTGCTTTTTGAAAATTTCAAACACCCCAAGCATCGTACCGGGTTTGTCTTCGAGGGCTACGGTTAACCGGGTACCTTTCTCCTTGGAACCAAATACATCCACAAAATGATCTAAAGCATCCGTTTCTGTAAAGATCCCATATAGCTTATCCTCTTCTAAAACAGGGAGGCACCCGATCTTATTGTCATGCATCAGTTGGATTGCTTCCTCAATGATTGTATCAGGAGTAATCGTGATCAATTTTTCCTTTGGTGTCATAAAGCTTGAAACTTTAAGCTTTCTTAAAAGGTAGTTAAGTTCTTGGACGCTGAGCAGGGTAGCACTGGAAGGGGCTGCTTCTCGAATATCCCGGTCTGTAACGATTCCAACCAATCTATCGTTCTTATCAACCACCGGCAGATGCCGGATTCCTTTAACATGGATGTAGTCCTGAGCTTCAAAAAAGGATGCATCGGGCCTGATGGTGATCGGATTCCTTCGTATCTTTTCCCTAATAAATCCTTTATATTGAATTTTCATAATTTTCTCCTTCTTTCCGGTTTCAAAATTTATATCATATTTGACAAAGAATCACCATAGGTCATTAGGTATTACCCTCTCTCCTTCTCTCCCTATCCTGCCTACCTGTCCCCACCTGACGATTCTCCAGAATTACGATCAATAATTTCTCCGCAAAGGACACATCTCCATCCCGAAAAGTGTTCATGGGGTCCGATAAAAGGTCTGTAAAATAAAGAAATAAGTTTATCGGTTCAGATTCCGTCTACATGAACAACCGTGCAGCTCCAAATTACAAAGGCTCCCGACCATTGGTAATTACGCTACGACTTTCCCTTTATCCTGACCGAGCCTTAGGAGACCATGGTATGAGATTGTGGGGTCAGAGGGTGAGAGACACTTAAGAGCGTGGACGGGGATTGATTCGATTAAGGAAGTAGGGCGTTTCTGGGGATCATCAAGGAATCTTCTGGCTTATGAGGGTTTTGAGGGAATAGGACATTTTTATGAACTTGTTTGGAGTATTAAGTTGATGCGGAATTGGTACAGAGCTCATTTAAGGAAATTTGGGATTAAATGGAGATGGAAAGGGAAAGGGTGGAGGGTTAGAGAGCTTAGAGGATGCTGTTAAAAGGTTGATGGATGAGGGTTATTACATATTCAATATTGGTTTGCTAAGGTTGAGAACGGGCTATGCAGGGGTGTTTGATTCTGGTTGAGTGTTGAGTTCTTCCCGAAAGTTCGCTTTACTAATTTTATGAAATGGTGTATATTACCACCAAAAGCTAACAACAGAAAATAATACAGATCCAACAGAATAATTGGTTTGTAAATTATATGGATTCCGCATAGTAGCAGATTAAATCGACTTTTATGGAAAACAGGCCATGTAGCAATGCTGTTTTAAAAGTAGGTCAAGGTTTCGAGGCCTTAATTTAAACAAAGTGCAGAATCAGCATAAGAAATAAGTTATGTGATAGCAAAGGAACAAATCATGAAAAAAATCTATGAAAAAAGGCCCTTCAAAATTCGCAATGCCGATGAATATGATTTAAAGCAAATTTTATCTTTATTTGTCAGTCCGCTTACTGGCTTAACTTCGCCATTCGATTTTGAAAATAATATAGTTAAAGGACGAATGGGTTCTGGTAAGACAATGTTCTTACGGGCAAATCACGCTTATCATTTATACAATCTCGTTCCTAGAATCATGGAAAATACAGAACTTATCCTTCCTGTTTTTATTCGTTTAAGCGACTTTCAGCACATCAAGGAACCCTCTAAGATATATAACGCTATTATTGTTAAAATTGTAGAAGAATTATCATCAATTTATTTGCATCTTCAAGATGCCAAGAAGATGGCCAAAATCCATCAAGGCATACAGGGCCTTCCAAATGTTCTTTTTTCAGAAGCGAAATTATCAAATACGCTCAGTCAACTGTCGAAGCTGGGTTCTGAAGAATATATTGAACGAATATCATCTTGACCCCTGATGTCAATAGTGGACACGAAACGCTCTCTCACGCTGCAACCTGCCTTACATAGAACTGCCGCTCATAGACAGCTGGGGATAGGTACCCCAGCCGTGCTTGCCGTCTTTGCCGATTGTAGAATACCTCTATGTATTCGGTGATCTCTCGGATGGCCTGTTCTCTCGTCTTGTAGCGACGATGATGGACAA
>Ga0208321_1000447_pt1 | contig 26609 bp, 21 predicted proteins | sample June2015DPH_4_15_FD_184692 | JGI IMG/M metagenome (GOLD analysis project Ga0208321, IMG submission 184692) | Peatland microbial communities from SPRUCE experiment site at the Marcell Experimental Forest, Minnesota, USA - June2015DPH_4_150... | ecosystem: Environmental > Terrestrial > Soil >... | reverse complement strand
GGGAAGGCGGGATCATGGCCGCTCTCGACTATGGGATCCGGAGCGACAACATCGACGACGAAGAGGTCGCCCGACTCTGGGCTGACCTAGAGGCTCTTCACGACCGGATGGAGCCGCTGATGGACCAAATCGACCGCAGGCTCAGTCGAGCCCGAGCCGCGTAAGCCCTGCACCCGTTCCTCCTGAGAACGGCGAGTTCCGGACTCCGGACTTGCACCGCCAGAACCCGAGCGCCGGAAAGGTCGGCACCCACGCGAGGGCTCGGATCGAGTTTCAGCGAAGCGGCGACCCGAGAGACTTCCACCCGACCGAACCTGGGTGCGGCCCTTCGAAGTAGGTGATAGCGACTGGTCCTCGTTACCTGGCAGGCGATGCGGCTGCACGCGGTGCCGCTCCTCCGTTGCGTATACAATAGATCAGACGTTCTACTTCATGCTGCCCAGGGAAACCGAATAAGCCGGGCATCTGAACGGGTGTGTTGTGCCAACCTAGCTGGCACGCCCCGACCTGAAACTTGAGGGCGATAACGGGTTTGCCGGGTGGATCTTGACGACCTCGCCGGCCTGGCGACCCTGCGAGGGCGACTCTAGCGGTTGTCATCGCAAGGAGGAGCATCTTGGAACCCGAGCGAAAGACAAGCCGGCGCAGCATCCGCGAGGCCGAACGCCTCAAGGTTTGGGTCCGATCGGGTGGCTGCTGTGCTCATTGCGGCAAGTACTTGCTTGAAGGCGTGATCACACACCGCGCGTTTCCACTCGGCGAGCTTGCCCACATCGTTGGTCAGCAGCACGGACCAGGATCTCCCCGCGGACAGGTTGAGCAGATGTCCGACGAGGATCGGGACAGCGCCGAGAACCTTGTGCTGCTGTGCCCCGGCGAGCACGGAGAAATCGACCGTGAGGGAGCAGCCGAGACAGTCGACGTCGAGCGTCTGCGGAGGATGAAGCGCGACCACGAGGAGTGGATCAGGCGGGTAGTGAGCCTCAGCCGTAACCGCGGCACAGCCGTGCTCCGCATGATCGGCCAGGTTCGCGGCCGCGTCGTTGAGATCTCACGGCCTACAGCGTCGGAGGCGGTCGTCCGATGTGACGAGCGATTCCCGGATTTCCCTCTCAGCTTCGACAATTCAGGCATCGAGATTGACCTTCGCCAGTTTGCCGGTGAAGACTCCGCGGATGCTGCCTACTGGTCCGCGTGCAAGGCGAAGATCGATGAGGTCGTCGCCAACAAGCTGAACGAAGCGGTGGCGACCGAGCACATCCGCCATCTGAGCGTGTTTGCCTTCGCCCGTCTGCCCCTTCTTGTCTACCTCGGCTCCAAACTGGATGACGCCTATCCGGTGCGCGTCTACCAGCGCATCCGCGACACTGAGACCTGGCAATGGCCGGGCGGACCAACGGTCGAATTCGCACTCCGCATGCCGAACCCGCTGGCAGGGCAAGGGGCTCTTCTCATCCTAAACGTCTCTGGGTCAGTGGCCGACCGCGAGATTCCGGAGCGCCTTCGTGGATTACCCCGCATCGTCGTGGAGCCCGTTGGGGCTACACCAGAACCTGACTTGGTCAGGTCTGCCGAGTCCCTCGCGGCATTCGAGGCTTGCGTTCGCCGAACGTTCGCTGAGATCGAGCGATCAAACAAAGGTCTTGAGATTCTGCACGTCATCGCGGCACTTCCGATATCTGCTGCCGTTACCCTGGGACGAGTCCGCGACCCCCACGTCCATCCCACGCTTCTGATCTATGACCGTGCGCGTGTTCCCAATGGCGACTACTACGTCCCGGCCATCGAGATCGTCCGATGAAGCTGACGACCTACTTTGACGCCTTCCTTCGCGACACGGTCAACCTCAACCAGACCCGTCTTGACCAGCTCTCCGATCGAGTCGAGGCGATCGTCGGCGCTCTCCAGGCCGATTCCGTCCTGGGAGGAAGGATCGAAGACCACCTTCGCCAGGGCTCATGGGCGCATCGGACGATCATCAAACCGTTGCCTAACAAGGAGTTCGACGCCGACATCCTGCTTCATCTGACCGAAGTCTCGATCTGGAGCGCGGATCCGCAGGAGTACATCAAGCAACTACGCGCCGCCTTCGCCAGGTCCTCAACCTACAGCTCGATGATCGGCGAGACCAAGACGCGCTGCGTCCGGATCGTGTACGCCAACGATTGCCACGTTGATGTCGTTCCGTACCTGCTGCTCAGGGACGGCCGCGAGGTGATCGTCAACTCGAGGACGAACCAGTTCGAAGACACCAACCCGCAGGGTTTCACCGAGTGGATGAAGGAGCGCGATGACCTAGCGCACGGGAACCTCCGCAAGGTCATTCGGCTCATGAAGTACCTGCGCGACTACAAGGGCACGTTCGCGGTTCCGTCCGTGATCCTCACTACCCTGTTGGGGGAACGCATTCAAGACTGGGATGTTGAGAGTCGGTACGCGGATGTTCCTACGACCTTACTGAACCTTCTCGGCGATCTCGACTCCTGGTTGGCCTGGCACCTCACCATGCCAACGATCACCGATCCGAGTTGCCCCGGAACCGACTTCAACCATCGCTGGAGCCAACCTCAGTTCGAGACCTTCAAGAATGAGATCTCTGACTACCACGGCTGGATCACTGAAGCCTACGACCAGCCGGACAGAGACAAGAGTGTCGCCGCTTGGCAGCGTGTCTTCGGCGAAGACTTCAGGCAACCGACCAGTTCGGCGGCGGTAGAGTCCTCGTTGGCGAAGGCGTCAGAACCGAGCGTCCTGTCTCGGCTGCCGAGAGCACCGCGTGAGCAGTACGTCGAGGAAATGGGCTATCCGTACGCGGGCCAGTTCGTGGCGGAGATAACCGCCACCGTCACGCCAGGATCGGGAGCACGGCGCACCCTTCGCTCAATCGGGGTCGTGGACAAAGGGCGTCAGCTGGCTTTCCGCGCCACCACGGACACCCCTCTACCCTTCGATATCTACTGGAAGGTGCGCAATACGGGCGCAGAGGCAGAACGGGCAGGCGACCTTCGAGGCGAGATCGTTCCTGGAAACACGTCGACGCTTTCCCATAACGAGTCCACGAAGTACTCGGGTCCTCACTTCATAGAGTGTTACATCGTCAAGAACCGCCGGGTCGTCGCAATTGGGCGCCACAACGTCTTCATCCGCTAGCGGTGCCGCTACCCAACAGAGGCTCGTGCGTCGATCGCTTCGCAAGTTCTGCCGGCGCCGCAGAATGTCGGGCTCCGTTTCTCGGGCTTCAACGCGGCACCTGAGGGCCATGCTCGGGTCGAGGGAGCACGGGGCCGGCCGTTCCGCCCATTCCAGAGGGTGGGGGAGCACAGGATCTCCCTCCAGGCCAAGTTCGGGTTCACCATACGAGTCTTCTTCACCAGAGGTGAAGAATGGTGAAGAAGGTGAAGAGTCCGTGCGCCCCAGGCATCGGCCCTTGCTCCTGGTACCGCGCCGTTCGGCGTGCTTTGTTCGAAAGGAACGATCCAGTGGAGACTCTCGCCGGTGCTAGAGTAGAAGCGACGGAGGCGGTCCGGACCGGCCAGTAGGGGGAGTCGTGCCGCCATACCTTCGCTACCAGAGGGCGCCAGGCGATGTCGATCCGTTGCTAAACCGCTGAGACCCTCACCTTGCGAGGCATCGGCCCAGTGCGGCTGCAGCGCCTGGCGCGGGCGACGGCCGATGCAGCCGGCTCGTACCGCGACGGCTTTGACGTGCTGCGGTCGTTCGTCAAGCCAGCCGTTGGCCTGTAGCACCGAGGCAGGCACAGCAAACTCGGCCGAGGTACAGAGGAGGAGACAGTGAAGATCCCCTTCTACGGACACACGCGGCAGTACGAGAACATCAAGAGCGAGATCGACGAGAACCTGCAGAAGGTGCTCATGAGCGGCTCGTACGTCATGGGCCCGATGCTCAAGCAGTTCGAGGCCGAGCTGGCCGCGTACAACGGCGCCAAGTACGCGATCGGCGTCGGCAACGGCACCGACGCCCTATGGCTGACCCTCAGGGCCATGGGTATCGGTGAGGGGGACGAGGTCATCACCCACGCCAACACCTTCTTCGCCACGGCCGAGGCCATCTGGATCGCGGGCGCGACCGCCGTCCTAGTCGACTGCGACACGAACACCCGCTGCATCGATCCGGCCGCCATCCGCAAGGCGGTCACCAGGCGCACGCGGGCCATAATCCCGGTCCATCTCTACGGGCAGTGCGCCCCGATGGACGAGATCCGCAAGATCGCCGACGAGTTCGGCCTCCTCGTGATCGAAGACAACGCCCAGGGCATCGGCGCTGCCGGCGACACGTTCAAGATCGGCGAGCTCTCCGATGCGGTCTGCACGAGCTTCATCATCCAGAAGAACCTGGGCACGTTTGGCGACGGCGGCGCGATCTGGACCAACCACCAGTACATAAACGACACGGTCCGGAAACTGCGCAACCACGGCTCGGCGGCCCGCGACCATCACAGCTTCGGCTTCAACAGCCGCCTCGACGACCTTCATGCCGGCGTGCTGTCAGCCAAGTTGAGGCACGTCCGCGCCTGGAGCGACAGGCGCATCGAGATCGCGCGGAAGTATGACGAGGGCCTCGCCGGCCTGAGCTACCTTCGCCTGCCCTACCGCAAGCCCGGCTACCGCCACGTCTACCACCTCTACGAAATCGAGACGGTCGACCCGGCCGACCGCGACCCGCTGCTCAAACACCTCAACGACGCCGGCATCGACGCCAAGACCCACTATTCGATCGCTATCCACGAGCAGGAAGGCTTCCCCTGGGGCAAGGCTGCCCGCGTCGTTGGCCCGCTCACCAACGCCGAGCAGAACGCCCACTCGTGCATCTCACTCCCGATGTTCCCCGAGCTGACCCAGGCAGAGATCGACGAGGTCATCCGCGTCCTGCGCACCTGGAAGGCGTAGGCCCAACATGACCGAGAAGACCTACCGGGTCGCGGTCGCCGCGCTGGGCAAACGCGGCATGCACCACGCCATAGCGGTCAAGAACAACCCCCGATTTGAGCTCGTCGGCGTTTGCGACATCGACGAATCCAGGGTCGAGGCCGCCAGGGTGCAGTTGGGCGTCTCCTACGGCAGTGCCGACGCGGCGAAGATGCTGGCCGATACGAGGCCGGATGTATTCATCTTCTGCACCCTGCCGCAGCTTCGGCTGCCGATGATCAAGGCTGGCGTCGACGCCGGCGTGAGGCTGATCGCGTTCGAGAAGCCGATCGCCCTGTCGATGAACGAGGCGCTCGATATGTTCGAGCTCACCCGGGCGGCTGGCGTCAAGACCGTGGTGAGCCATCAGCACCGCTACGGCGACCACTACGCCAAGGTCAAGGAGATCATCGACGGCGGGGCCATCGGCCGCGTCCACACCGTCTACGGCACTTCGATCGGCTGGATGATGCACATGTTCACCCACCTGATCGAGTACGCAAGCTGGTACAACGACTACGCGGAGCCCGAGTGGGTCGCGGCTCAGGCATGGGGCACCGAGAAGTACGCCGACGTCCACACGTCGCCGGACTACATCGGCGCCATCGTGCAGTTCGCCAACGGCGTGCGCGGCTACATCGAGACCGGCGCGGACGCACCGGACGTGCCGGAGGTCGATTCGATGTGGCACAAGTGTCGCATCGGCGCCCAGGGCACCGAGGGCTTTGCCGAGGTCATGACCGGCAAGGCTGGCAAGGGTGGCGGCTGGCGGGCGGTGACCAAGGACGGCGTCCTGGGCGGCCCCGGCGCCATGGACTACGTCCACGACATGCCACCCTACATTGACCAGATCGCCGATTGGCTCGACGACGACGCGACGGTCCACCCCTGCGACGGCGAGCGTGCCTTCAAGGGCTTCGGGGTCATGATGGCCGCGCTCCGATCCGCGACGACCGGCGGCCGCGTCGACCTGCCCCTGGGTCCCTCCGCCGAGCCCGAGCTTGACGCCCTCAAGAAGGTTCTCGACGCTCGCGGCTAGGTGGGCTCTCCACGAACACTGTTGAAGGGTGAGCGGGCCCTTGAGTGCGGCCAAGGGCGCCACGATGGGGCCACATATCGCACCCGGAGCCGTCGTGACCGGGTCGGCTTTGGGTGACGGCCCTGGATATCTGCACCGAGCGTGGCAGGTGTGCTTGTCCCCCCCGACGAGCTTACGTGGGCCGTGGTTTCGGATTCGGCAACCGCTTGCGCCGATTCGGGCGGCTTGGACAAGGCGCTCAGTGGGGACGCTAAACATCGTCGCCTTAGCAGGCAGCCTGAGGGCGGTCTAGTTCAACCGTCGTCTGGTGATCCTAGCGAGAAGGCTCAGCCCACCGGCACGCGATGTTGCCGTCTTCGCGAGGATCTGGGCGGAATTCCCTTCTTTCAACGAGGACCTGGAGCTCGCCCAGCCGTATGGCCCGGCGCTGACTGCGATCATGCCAGCCCCTTTGTGTGTGCGGCGACCGTAGACTGCCGAGAACCATGGCTTCCTCATCGCACTGATAGGAAGTATCATGCGTGGCGCCGGATTAGAGCGGGAGCCGCTCCCGCGCAGATGGCAGGAGACCTATGCCGCGGATCCACACGGCGACGACCGGGCTGGTCGGGAAAGTCAATCGCACGGTCATCCTCGAGCTCCTCCGGGAGCGAGGCGTCATGTCCCGGGTCGAGATCGCCGAGGCGTCTGGGTTGAGCCCCGCGACTGTCAACCGGCTTGTTTCCCGCCTCACCCGGGAACACCTGATTGTGTTCGACTCTCACGCTCCATCGACCGGCGGGCGCCCGCCCCGCCTTGTCAGATACAACGCGCGTATCGAGTCGGTGATAGTGATCGATGTCGGCGCGACCGAGACCAGAGGGGCCGTAGCCGATCTGGACGGCGTCTTCCTCTCCCGGGAAAGCCAGCGAACGAACGCGGACGATGTCGGTGCCGGAGGCGGTCAGTCGGTCCACGATCTCCTCGCCCTGGTAGACCACCTGATGGCCGATGCAATCGAACGCCGCCTGCGGCCCCGTGGCATAGCGATCGGTGTGCCGAGCGTCGTCAAGCCAGGCGGAATCGTCGAGTGGGCGCCGGCGCTCGGCTGGCGTGAGATGGCTTTGGGCGACCTCGTCCGGTCCAGGGCGGGGCTGCCGACGTTCATCGAGAACGACGTCAACCTGCTGGCCCTCGGTGAACATCGACGGGGCGCTGGCGTGGGCACGCACACGATGGTCGCCCTGGCGATCGAGGCCGGACTGGGTGGCGCATTGATCATCGAAGATCAGCTCTACCGTGGGGCGAACTCAGCCGCGGGCGAAGTTGGCTACATGCTGACCGGCCGCGAGTCACTCGACCACCTTTACCCAGGTTTCGGCGACCTTGAGGGGCGTATTGCCGGATTCGCGCTTGCCCAGCGGGCAGCCGACATCGGTGTCCGCGGATCCTCGCGCGCGGCGATGGTGCTCGGCGTGTTCACGGCAGCGAACAACGGCGACGCGCAGGCGGCGGCGATCGTGGACGACGTCATCGATCTGCTGGCTCTCACTGCCGGCAACATCAGCTCACTCCTCGATCCGGAACTGATCGTTATCGGGGGAAGCGTGGTCGAGTCGGTCGAATCGATCATCGACGGCGTCAGTCGACGTCTCGTTGGCCGCGTGCCCCATCCGCCACGCATCGAGCCATCGCTTCTGGGCGGCGATGCCGTGCTCGCCGGCGCGGCCGCCCTGGCGATCGAGCGGACCGCCGACTACGCCTTCGTGCGGGCGCCGGATCGAACCACCCAATCGATGTTGGGGACGAGCGGTCGAGCGTGGCCGCCGCGACGGGGTTCCGTCAATTCGGGCGCCTGACTGAGCCCGTCGTCGGTCTACCTACCTCGATGTGCATACCCGCTCGGCCAGGCTTGACATAAGCCTTAGCATTCTTATCAGTCTGATCGCAAAGAAGTGCCCGTGGGGATACGCGGCACTCGCAAGCCCTCGGGAAAGGAGGACACCGGCAGGCCCAAAGCCGGCCCGGCGGGCGACACCGCAATCGAGGCGTGTTGACGCCACCGCCCAAGCAGTCTCCACAAGCAGAGGAGGTCTTCTCTAACGCAAGAGGAGCTGAGTTGGCATCAAACGGCGTGAACCGATCCGCAAGGATCGGACGACTAGCCAAGATGATGGAGGATTACAGCGGAAATGAGAGGTCGAACCAAGCGAATGGGCCGCGGGTTGTCACTCGCGGCGAGTTTGGCGGCGCTGGCGGTGGTTGCCACCGCGTGTAGCAGCGCTACAACAACACCCACCCCGCCGACAGCCCCGACGACTGCCCCCTCGATAGCTGTGACGGCCGCCCCGACGGCCGCCCCGACGGCCGCCCCGAAGCAGTACGTTATCGGCATTTCTGACAACGTGATTGGTAATGGCTGGCGCGACGAGCTGACCTGCTCGATCAAGGTCCAAGCCAGGCTTTCCGGATTAGTCTCGAAGGTCGTCGACGCCTCGCGTAACGGCAGCGCCTCGGACCAGGTTCAGGATATGCGAAGCCTGATCTCGGCTGGCGTCAACGCGATCATCGTCGATCCGGCCGACTCCCAGGCGCTGAACCCCGTGATTGCGGAGGCCAAGGCGCAGGGTATCGTCGTGGTCTCCGTCGACTCGACTGTCACCTCGACAGACGCGTATGACCTCACGAACGACCAGACTGCCTACGGACAGCTCTCGGCTGAGTGGGTCTTCAAGCAGCTCAATGGCAAGGGCACCGTCCTCGAACTGCGAGGCGCATCGGGATCGTCAGCGGACACCGATCGCCACGCAGGCTTCCAGGCAGCCCTCGCCAAATACCCCAATATCAAGGTGATCTCACAATTCACCGACTGGTCCATCGCCAAGGCCTCGCAGATAATTACCCAGGAGCTCGCATCCGGCACCGAGATCGACGGGATAACTACCCCGGGTACCGGGCAGGTCATCTGGGACGCCTACACTGCAGCCAAGAAGCCCTTTGTGCCGACTGCGGTCTCCGATAACAACGGCGACCTTGCAGGGCCTATCACGACAAAAGGCGTTACCGCGGTCGCAGTCAGCAACCCGGCCGTGGTTGGTGGAGCGGGCGTAACCGTCGCCCTGAACGTGCTGCAAGCCAAGGCTCAGGATAAGGTCGTCAAGCTGACCCCTGTAGCCTGGGACAGCACCACGGCTGACGGGTTGGCACAGATCAAGGCGGCCTACGACGACCGGCTGGGCCCCTTCTACTCGACCACTGTCTCGATCCCGAACTACACGACGTTCACCAAAGCGGACCTGCTTGGATGCCAGGGCCCGTAAAGAGTAGCCAGACTCTGATGATGCGGAGCGCGGCCCTGAGGCCGCGCTCCGCATCGACTCCTAACTCTCTCGAGTGGGAGGTCTGATTCGCGTGACAGTGTCTGGCGCGACTATGTCCGAGCCGATCCTTGAGATCCGAGGCCTGGCGAAGAACTACGGCCCCGTGGTCGCGCTGCGCTCAGCCGACGTGATGGTCCGAGCTGGCGAGCAACACGGGATCATGGGAGCCAATGGTGCCGGCAAGAGCACCCTGGTCAAGATTCTGACCGGGGTCGTTCGCCCGGACGCCGGCACGATCTCCGTGCGTGGGCAGGTGCGCGCCATCCGCTCGCCGACCGAGGCACGGCGGGCCGGATTGGCCACCGTCTACCAGGAATCGTCGCTCATCCCCGACCTGACGCTCGAGCAGAACTTTCGCCTGACACGGACGCCGCTGCCGGCGGTGCGACGCTGGCTCGACGAGTTGGGTCTGCATGGCGTCGACGCCCGGATCGCAGCGCGCGACCTGCCTCTGGCGACCTTGCGTGTGCTCGATCTGGCCCGCGCCCTGGCCGCCGATCCTCAGATCCTGATACTCGACGAGATGACAGCGGCGCTGCCGGCAGACCTGACCGAGACCGTCTTTCGGATGCTCGGTCAATGGCGTGAGTCAGGACGGTCCCTGGTGTTCATTTCCCACCGACTGGCCGACATCTCGGCCATCTGCGATGGTGTGACAGTCCTTCGCGATGGGGCCACGGCCGGCGTCGTCGAGCCGGTACGCGGACGTGAGGATCAGATCGTCGCCCTCATGCTGGGGACCGTCTCCCGACCGGTCGGAGCGGCGGTATCTTCGACCGAGGGGCCCCATGAGGGCAGCCAGGCAGCCGTCCTGGAGGCCCGCGGCCTGCGGGCTGGGGCGGCTCTGCGCGACGTCTCTCTGGAGGTGAGGCGAGGTGAAGTCCTGGGCGTAGCGGCACTCGAAGGCCAGGGCCAGCAGGAGCTTTTTGACTGCCTGGCGGGCGTCCGGCACCCCGACGGCGGGGAGATCCTGGTGGAAGGACGCGTGCGCAGCTTCCGGGATCCGCAGGACGCCATCCGGCAGGGCGTCGTGCTCATCCCCGCCGATCGAGCCCAGGCGTTGCTGCGTCTCCGCTCGGTCCAGGAAAACGTGGCGTTGCCGATGGTGAACCGGCCAAGCCGCTGGGGGTTGATCAACGTCGCCCGCGAGGGCCGTCAAGTCCTGCAGGCGATCCGGCGACTCGAGATCGACACCCGGGCACAGTCCGAGGTGCGCCGCATGTCGGGCGGCAACCAGCAGAAGGTCACGATCGCGCGCTGGCTTGCCTCGGGCTTCAAGACCCTCCTGTGCTTCGACCCTACGCGAGGCATCGACATCGGCACGAAACGCCAGATCTACGGTCTGGTCCGTGAGCTTGCCGCCAGTGGGGCCGCTGTGCTGATCTTCACGTCGGAGCTGTCGGAGATCCAGCTCGTGTGCGACCGGGTAATTGTGGTCTTCGACGGGTCCGTGGTTGGGGAGATGTCCGCGGGGGTTGCCGATGAAGCGACACTGCTGCGGACCGCACATGGATTGGCAGCCGAGCGAGGGTCCGCGTTCACGGGAGCAGTTTCATGACCAGTTCCGGAGCTACCGTCGCCGGGCCACCGCCCGTCTCGTTGACTCGGCACCTGATTGCCCGCAACGGGTGGACGATCAGCGTCTACGTGTTGCTGGGGCTGCTGTTCTTCTTCACATTCGCTGTCAACCCGAGGTTCAGCGCCTACGACCTGCGCTCCCTGGCACTCGGCGCCCTGCCTGCTGCGCTCGCTGCGGTGGCTGAGGCCGCCGTGGTGTTCGCCGCCGGCATCGACCTCTCCGTGGGCGCACTCATCTCGGTCTCCAACGTGCTCGCAGCCTCACTCATGGTGAACGCTGACTTCTCGCATTCGCTCGGCCTGGCTGCCTTTGTGCTTGCCGCCCTGACGGTCGCGGGCTTGATCAACGGACTCATCATCATTGTCTCCAGGGTTCCCGACATCGTGGTCACGCTGGCGATGTCGTTCGTCTGGAGCGGCGTAGCGCTCATGATCCTGAGTCAACCGGGCGGCGGCGCACCTCCCGAGTTTCTCGCCCTGGCTACCGGGACGTTTATGACTCCATGGGTCCCAAACGCGCTCATCCTGCTCGTCGTTATGGTCGCGATCGTTTGGCTTCCCATCCGCTCCCGCCCGATTGGCCTTTCCATCTTCGCGACGGGAAGCGACCCCCAGGCCGCGATGCGCAGCGGGGTCAACGTCGTTCGGGCGCGCCTAAGCGCGTATGCGCTTTGCGGGTTCTTCTCGGGCGCCGCTGGGCTGGCACTGACCATGAACACCGGCGCTGGCGATCCGCTGTCCGGAGGTTTCTTCACGTTGACCGCGATCGCGACGATCGTGCTGGGCGGTGTGAGCCTCACTGGCGGGCGTGGCGGCATGCTGGGTCCGCTGGCAGCGGCCTACATCCTCGCGCTTATCTCGTCGGATCTCATCTTCCTGGGTGTCAGTCCGAGCTACGGCCAGGTCATCCAGGGCACGATCATGGTGCTCGTCGTGATGGCCGGCGGGCTGGCCGCCCTCCGTCGGAGCGCGAAATGAGCGAGTCCCTGGGAGGCGGGGCAACCTGGAGAGGGCTCGCCACGCTCGTCGCGCCCAACGGGCGGCGGCGGTTCCTGCAGGATCGACCCCTCGTCGCATTGGCAGCTTTGCTGCTGCTCCTGACGGCCGTCGTCGACATCTTGAGCCCCGGCGCTGTTACGCCCGAATGGGTTTCCGCCACGCTGATGTTCGCCGCTCCGCTGGGTATCATCGCCGCCGGCCAGACCCTCGTGATCCTGACCGGTGGCATCGACCTGTCAGTTGGCGTGGTAGCCACAACTGCGGGTTACGTGATGGCCACGCTGTCGCCGAACGGCGCAGCCGAGGCCATTCTGGTAGGGCTTGGCCTGGGAGTCCTCATCGGTCTCATGAACGGGTTTGGCGTCGCGGTCTTCCAGGTGCAGCCGCTGATCATGACCCTGGGCATGGGCCTCGTCGTCACCGGTGTCTTGAACGTTTATGCCCAACAGACCGTTGCGGCGGGAGCCGTCCCGGTAGTCCCCGATGTCATCCGCCAGTTGGGTGCGGGTCGCCTCGTTGGAATCGTTCCAAACAGCCTCGTTCTCTGGACGCTGCTGGGTGTCGTCATCATCGTCGGCTTGAAGCGCTCGGGTTACGGCCGGCTGCTGTATGCCACAGGCAACAACCGGATCGCGTGCCGTCTTGCCGGGGTCAGGGTATGGCAGGTCTTGCTCGTCACATATGCCGTCGCAGGGTTGCTCAGCGCCCTGGGTGGGATCCTCTTGAGCGGCACCACCAACGTTGCCGATCGCGGGCTTGCCGAGCCGTACCTGCTGCCCTCGGTGGCGGCGGTGGTGATTGGCGGTACATCCGTCTTCGGGGGGGCCGGAGGTTACTCGGGCACGATGTTGGGAGCGTTGATTCTCACGATCGTGGCCGGACTCCTGGTGGTCGTCCACGCGCCTGCGGCGATCGGGCAGATCGTCTACGGCGGCATCATCCTCGTCGTGGCAGCCGCCTATTCGCGTGTCGTCAACGAGCAGACATAGCCCGCACGTCATCGTGTGGAGGGAAATCGATGGCCAAGACCAGTTGCAGAATTGCCATTCTTGGGCTCGACCACTGGTATTCCGCGTTGCTCTTCATCCCTGCGTTTGCCGCTGAGCCGCGCATCGAGCTTGCCGGTATCGCACATAGCGATCTCAAGCGGGCACGGGAGGTTGCCTCCCAAGTAGGCGTGAACCGCGTGGTAGCGGACCCGGCGGAACTGATCGCAGACCCGTCGATCGGCGCCGTGGCGATCTTCACCAGCACGGACAGCACCTCTCGGTTGTGTGTGGCGGCCGCGCGGGCGGGCAAACACGTTGTGGCGATCAAACCTGTCGCCCGCACTCTGGACGAAGCCACAGACGTCCTGGCGGCCGTTCGAGCAGCTGGTATTCGCCTGATGCCGACCGAGTGCATCGGTCCGGGAGGTCGGCGAGGGCCCGTCGAGCTCGTCCGCCGGCTGGTGTCGGATGGACGACTCGGAGAGGTGGCATTTGCCCGTTGCAGCATCTCGGCGGGTCTGCCTCGGAGTTGGCCGGATGACTCCAGTCCCGGCTGGTTCGTGGACCCGGCCAAGTGTGCCGGTGGCGGGTGGATCGACCACGCCGTGTACGAGATCGACCGGCTTCGCTGGGCCCTCGGGCGGGAAGTGGAGAGCGTGTGGGGCGAGGTTGCGAGCGCGCGACACACGAGCCTCGCCGTCGAGGATTGGGGCTGCGCCCTCGCACGATTCCGAGGCGGGGTGCTCGCGGAGCTGCGTAACGACTGGTTCATGCCCAGCACTTCCATGTATCAAGGTCAGTGGGAAGTGGCCGGAACGAGGGGCGTCGTTCGAGTTGACGAGGTGTCGCACCGGGTCGGCTTCGCGGAGACGCCGCCCCAGGGTGGCTCCCTCGATACGTGGGTAGACCTGGCGGTTCCGGCCAACTTCGATATGCGAGACGTGGCCGCCCACGTTGCAGATGTTGTGATGGGCCGGGCTGAGCCGCTCGGCGGTGTGGAGGATGCCTGGAGCAACCTGGCTTTTGCCGAGGCCTTCTACGAGGCGGCAAAGACCGGAGCCCCGGTCCTCGTGAAGGAGGTACCCAAACCGTGAGCCAGGCCGATGAGAATCCGCGGAAGGTTCGCCTGGGGCTGGCGGGCGCCGGGATGATCGCCACCGTCCATTACGGCATTCTCCCCAACTTCGGCCCGATCAAGGACAGGGCAGAGATAGTCGCCGTTGCCGATCCGGTCGTCGAGCGCGCCCGATCTGTTGCGGCCGACTTCGGGATACCGGCCTGGTTTCCCAGCCTCGACGAGATGCTCAAGGGTGCGGAACTGGACGCGGTGGTGAACCTCACGCCGATCCCGGCCCACTACGAAACCTCTCTTGCGATCCTCGAGGCGGGCAAACACCTCGTGACCGAGAAACCGATAAGCACGACCCTCAAGGAGGCGGACGTCCTCTGCGACCTAGCCAAGAGCCGGAAGCTCGTGGTGGTCACGGCGCCGCCGAACATGTTGTTTCCCGACCTGGCCCTGGCCAAGAGCCTCGTGCGCGACGGCGTGATCGGGAAGGTGGCGTTCGCCCGAGTCCGTTCGTCCCACGGCGGCGCGGCATCTTATGCCTGGCCCGCGGATCCGTCCTGGTTCTACCAGAAGGGGTCCGGCCCGCTGTTCGACATGGGCGTCTACGGAATCCACGAGATCACCGGGATCCTCGGCCCTGCCAAGCGTGTGGTCGCCTACTCGGGGAGGACGGCTCCGACCAGGATCGTCCGAGGCGGCCCATTCGCCGGCAAGGAGATCCAGGTCACTGCCGACGACAACGTTCTCCTGATGCTGGACTTCGGCGACTCGACCTTTGCGTTCGTGGACGGAACTTTCAACGTTCTTGCCGCCAAGAGCCCGCACCTAGAGCTCTTCGGACTCGGCGGCACGCTGAATCTGTACGAGCCGCTCCCGGATGATCCACCCGGTATGTCACTCGAAGTATTCCGGCTCGATGCCCTTCCTGGTCTGCGGGGATGGATCAAGCCGACCTACACGGAGAGGATGTTCAGCCCCGACCGAGTCGAATCCCTTGGCCGCGCAATTCTCATCGATCACCTAGTCGACTGCCTCTCGACGGGCCAGGCGCCCGTCCTGAGCGCGGATCACGCGCGGCATGCCCTGGAGATCATGGTGAAAGCTCAGGAGTCGGCGAGAGAGGGGGTCGTAATGGAGCTTCAGACCACGTTTGCAAACTGAGCGTTCTGCCGGGTTGCTTTCGCGTGGTGTCCAAGGCAGCCCGGGAAGAAATGGGGCGCAGGTGAGCTCGCCCGAGAGGTAACCCGGCCCTTTGATGTTGGATACGCCACAAATGGAGGCAGCTATGGCTGAGGTACCGGCCCTGCTCGTTATCGGGGCGCATCCCGACGACTGTGAGATCACCGCCGGCGGCTTTGCCGCTTTGACCGCGGCAAGGGGCGGACGGGTGCTCCACGTCGCCCTGACCAACGGCGACAAGGGCCATCAGACTCTTGGAGGGGCGACTCTCGCAAGGATCCGCCGCGACGAGGCACGAGCAGCGGCGGCCGCGCTGGGTGCCGAGTCGATAGTCCTCGACAACCATGACGGCGAGTTGATGCCAACTCTGGAGCATCGTTTCGAGGTCATACGGATCATCCGCGACTTCAAACCCGACGTGGTCCTGTTCCCGCGACCGTACGACTACCACCCGGACCATCGTTACACGGCTCAACTGGCCCAGGACGCCCTCTACATGGTCAGGGTCCAGAACGTCTGCCCGTTCAATGACCGGCTCGAAGACGACCCGGTCGCGATGTACGTCAGTGACCCGTTCGAGAAACCGTACCCATTCCAGCCGGACGTGATCATCGACATCGGAAGCGTCTACGAGCGCAAACTCGAGGCCATCGGTTGCCACGCGTCCCAGATGTACGAGTGGCTGCCCTTCGTCGACTGGGGCGTCCCGTTGAGTGACGTCCCGAGCGACCCGACCGGAAGGCTCGCGTTCCTGCGAGAGCACTGGGAGGCACGTTTCCGCCGCGATGCCGACCGCTTCCGGAGCCAGCTGATCTCTTCCTACGGGGCCGAGCGCGGACGGAAGATCGCGTATGCCGAGGCGTTCGAAGTGTGCGAGCTTGGCACGGAGCTGACGCCGGAAGCCCGCCAGCGGCTCTTCCCGGTCTAGCTGAGACTCATCGATCGTGGACCAGAACCACGCGACCGGGCCCGGCGCCGACAAAGCGGTTCGTCCTCGGCGGCGCGATCGGCAAGCTCGCCCTTGCCGACCCACCTTCGAAGGACGCGCCGCGGGCCGTCCCGGGCCGGTCCTGGTGGCGGACCTCGGGGCAACCTACCTGCGGGTTGCTCTGGCCTGGGACGGCGAGCTCGGGCCCGTTACGCGTTGCCACACCACGGAGCTGGCGATCGACCCTTCGCTCGGCGTCACGCCGGGGATCGTCGACGTCATGCGCGAGGTTCTGCTCGGGGTTGCGCATTCCAGCATCCGCGGCTCCGGGACCCACGTCGAGCCACTCGCGATCGGCCTTGGCGTGCCTGCCGCCGTCGATACTGTCGGGTCGGTCCACCAGGCCCTCGAGATCGGCGTTCCGGCAGGTACGGTCGTCCGAGACGCCATTCGGGCCGCCTTCGGGGTGCCGGTGGCTGTCGACAACGACGCGAACCTGGCCGCTTTGGGAGAGCACCGCCGAGGCGCCGGTCGCGGGACACGCAACTTCATCCTTCTCACGCTCGGCACGAACATCGGGATGGGCGCCATGGTCGAGGAGCAGATCTTCCGCGGCGCCACCGGCGGGGCCGGGGAAGCGGGCATGCTCCTGGTCCCTGCCGAAACGATCGGCTCGCCCGACGTGCCGGGCGACGGTCGGCTCGTGGACGCGGGCCGGTTGGGCGTTGGCATCAGCCGAGCGCCGGAGGGTTACGCGTGGATCGAAGAGCTGGTCGGCGGCGGGGCGCTCGCCCGTGCAGCCGAAGGCTGGAGTACACCGCCAGCGGCGGCCGGTTCACACGCAAGCTCCTCTGCCAGGAAGCGACCGTCCGCCCGTGTGTTCGAGCAGGCTGCCAGCGGGGACATGCGAGCAAGCGAGCTGGTCGACCGCGCGATCGAAGGATGGGCGCTAACGATCGCTAACCTCGTCGCGGTTCTCGATCCGGACGCCATCGCGCTCTCCGGCGGACTTGTCGGCGACATCGCGCCGTTTCTCGACCAGCTACGGCGACGGGTCACCGAGCTGAGCCGCGTTGCGCCGCGCATAGTCGTGGCCGAGCTGGGGCCGCGCGCGGGTCTTTACGGGGCTGAAATCGCGGCAGTGCGCCTGGCCGCCGAGCTTCGGACGGATCAGGGCGCAGCATGAGCGTCAGCGACCCGACCGCGCGCTCCGCCGCGAGCGATCTGAGCCTGCTCGCCTTCGACGGGCCCGACGAGATGGGTCGAGAGCTGGCCTCGGGGCCGGCAGTCGTCGAGGCGACGCTCACTGGGCTCTCACGCCGCCGCGGGGCTGTCGTGAAGGTGATCGAAGAGGCCGGCCGCGTGCTGGTCTTGGGCACCGGAGCCTCGCTCGCCGTGGCCCGCTGCGCCGAGCCACTCCTTCGCGCCCGAGACACCAGCGTCGGTCGAACGCGTCCGCTCGTTGTTCTGGAGGCTTCGGCTGCGGTGCTGGGAACGGCTCAGGCTGAGGCGTTCCGGCCCGACGACTGTGTCGTGGCAGTGTCCAAGTCCGGGGTGAGTCCGGAGATCGTGGGAGCCTCTCGGCTCGCACGAGCCGCCGGAGCACGCGTCGTCGCCGTGACGGCCAGCGAAACCTCGGCGCTCGCGAAGCTGGCCCACGAAGTCGTTCCGGTACCGATCGGCGAGGAGCACGGCGCCGCGACGAAGTCCGCCCTCGGAGCTCTGGCGGCCCTGCTTGGAATCTGGGACGTGTTCGAACGCGATGCGCCAGGCTCAAGAGGCCTCGCTGAAGTTATGGAATCGGCGGTCCGAGATTGGGAGACCGCATGGACGATCGGCCGCGAGCTGGCCGGCGCGCGCCGGATCTGGTTCGCTGGATTCGGGGCTGCCCAGGGGGCCGCGGAAGCCGCCGGTCTGCTCTGGCACGAGAAGGTTGGTCGCTCGGGCGTTTCCTCCACCCCCAGCGGATTCCGGCACGGTCTGATCGAGGCCGCGGGCAGCGAGGATGCCCTGGTTATCCTCGAAATCGATCCACCCACCCCCGTCCGCCGCCGATACATGGATCTGCTCGCGGGTGAGTGCGCTCGAATAGGTTTGAAGCAGGTCTGGGTATCTCATGAGTCGCCACCGGTCGGCCAGTGGCTCGCGCTTCGTGTTGAAGAGGCTCCAGGTCGCGCTCTCGAAGGGCTCATCAGGGTGCAGCAGCTGGCCCGCGCGGCAGCCCACGCGGCCGGGACTTACCGGGACGGTTTCGCGGTGCTCCGGTCGATCGTCCACACGTCGACGTCGTACGAATGAGGTGCAGGCCCGAATGAAGCCAGACCAGCAGTCGATCGCCGGCCCACGCCTGGCGCTCACATTCGATGTCGACGGCTTCTCGAACTGGATCGGAAGCCTGGGCATGGTCTCGCCCGGCCCGCTGTCGCGGGGTGAATTCGAGCACATAGGATTGCGCCGCGTGCTTGCCCTCCTGAACGAGTACCGCGTGCAGGCCACGTTCTTCGTGCCCGGATCGACCGCGGTTGCGATGCCTGCGGCGGTCAGCGCAATCGTTGAGAACGGCCACGAGATCGGTCACCACGGGTGGGTGCACGAGCCTCTAGCACGCCTCTCGCGCGAGCAGGAACAGAGCGTCCTCCTGCGTGGGCTCGATGCGCTGGACAAGGTGCTGCATGTGCGTCCCGTCGGGTACCGCTCGCCGAGCTGGGATAACAGCCCCGACACCGTCAGGCTCTTGCTCGCGGAGGGCTTCGAGTACGACAGCTCGTTGATGGGCAACGACGTCGAGCCCTACTGGTGCCGTGAGGGTGACGTGGCCTCTCAGGAGGAGGGCTTCCGTTGGGGTACTCCGGTTCCGCTCGTGGAGATGCCTGTCGGTTGGCATCTCGACGACCACCCCTACTTCGCCCGCGTCGAGGCGCCCGGCGTCTTTAATCCGGGGTTACGGGCCCCCTCCTCGGTCCTGGAGATATGGCGCGGCGAGCTGGATTTCCTGTGCGACGTTGCGAAGACAGGGGTCCTCGTCTTCACCTTCCACCCGCAGGTGATCGGCCGGGGCCACCTGCTGAGCGTGCTTCGGACCTTCCTTGAAGAGGCGAGCTCACGGCCGTCGCTTCGCTTCACGACGTGCCAGCACTACGTCCGGGCGTGGCGTGCAGGTCGTGAGCCGCAGCTGCCCCGCGGCGTCTGACGATCGGCTCCACGAGCAGGAGTGATGCGAGTGATAAGCGTGGTTCTGGCCGGGGAATCCGGTAGCGTGACCGAGGTCGTAGAGATCGGGCCGACGAGCCTGGTGCGCCATCGGCAATGGGCCAATCTCCAGCCGCTGGCGGAGGGCTGCACGCAGGCGGGATTGTCAGCGACGATTCTTCCGTCAGGGGCCCTGCCCGGTGATCTCGTATCGCCGACCGTGTGGTTGCTTTCGGACCTGCCGTTCCTCGCCGCGGAGTCCTTCGGAATCCTCGACCGCCTCGCGATCGATGTGCCGACGCACAGCGGTCTTGTGATGATCGGCGGGGCGTTCAGCTTCAGCGGCCTGAAAGCCGTGGGCGGCTGGCAGGATCCTCGTGGCGCCGCTCTCCTGCCCGTTGAACCGATGTCCGGCGCAGATGATACCGAGGCCCCGGCGGGCGTCAGGCTCGTTCCCGCGCCGGACTGTCCCCGCGAGTTCGCCTCCTTGCTTGGCGACGCACCACCCTTCTTCGGTTACAACCGCCTCCGGCTGAAGAGAGGGTCTCGGCTGTTGGCGCGCTTCGACGACGGCCAGCCGGCGCTCGTCGTCGGTGCGACGACGCCGTGTCGGACGGTGGCCTTCGCCTCCGACCTGCTGCCCCACTGGGGGCCGACCGTCGCGGCCTGGGATCGATTTCCGGGATTCCTGGGCGCCCTGTGCTCGCTCGCCGCGGGCGAACCCCGGTGACAGGTAGGGTCCGTCCGCGGCGCCCGGGCACGCTTGCCGTCGCAGGGGGTCTGCGGCAGTGATCGCCTTTGGGCTGGCGCTGCCCACCATGCACCCGGGCGCGAACCGCGAAGTGATCGAAGCTGCCGCCGATGTCGCCGATCGTTTGGGCTGGAGGACTGTCTGGACGACCGACCATGTCCTGGTACCCCACGGCGAGGCGGAGGAATACGGGCGGATCTACGAAGTCCTCATCACCCTGGCGTGGGTCGCCGCCCGTCAGCCTCGGCTCCAGATCGGCACGAGCGTAATCGTGGTCCCGCAACGTAACGCGGTCGTTCTGGCCAAGGAGCTCGCCACTCTTGACGATCTCAGTGGCGGAAGACTCCGCGTCGGCGTCGGGGCTGGCTGGGTTGAGAGCGAATTCGAGAACCTTGGCGAAGGTCGCCGCTACCACCAGCGGGGTGCGTACCTGGACGAGACCATCGGCCTCTGGCGCCATTTGTGGTCTGGCTCGACCGCTCCATTCGCGGGCAGGTTTCATCGGCTCTCGGATTTCCTGTTCGAGCCGCTGCCGGCGCAGCGGGAACGCTTGCCAATCCTGATCGGGGGACCGTCACAAGCCGCGCTCAAGCGCGCCGCCGTCCTTGGCGATGGTTACCAGTCCGCCGTCATGGACCCGGCCTCCTACGAGCTGGCCGCACGAACGATCGAAGCCGCAGCCCGAGCGGCTGCCCGACCGATGCCCCAGCTCTCGGCGCGGCTGAACGTTCGGCCCGGTGGGGCGGCTGGTCCGCTGTACAGCCTCTGTGGCAGCACGTCCAACATGCTCCGCGAGCTCCGGGCCTTCATCGATGCGGGGGTTGACGAATTCGTCCTCCACTTCGAGCCGCGCGACCCCGACGCGCTTGTCCATGCCATCGAGCGCTTCGATAGCGATATCGTTCAGGAGCTGGCGGCGTAGGGCAGAGGATGCGCGAACTCCGTGCTCCCTTTCTCGCCACCGGGGTTGCCACCGGCGTTCTCCTGCCGTTCGTTGTACCGATACTCGCCATTCGCGGTTTCTCGGCTGAGGGCATTGGGCTCCTCCTCGCGATCACGTCCGTGGCTGTTGTCGTGGCCATGCCGGCGTGGGGTCACGTGGCCGACGCGTTGTTGGGCCGACGACGGACGCTCCAATGGGCGGCGCTGCTCTCGGTGGCCGCCGCTCTATGGCTGGGCGCACCGATGGCGTTGCCCGTCGTGGGAGCCGCTCTACTTTTCTGGTACGTGCTCCAAACAGCCATTCCGACGCTGCTCGACTCGATCGCCATGCGTACGCTCGGTGGTCAACGCGACAGCTACGGCCATTTGCGTCTCCTGGAGAGCTTCTCGTTCGCGATCGCGGCATTCGGGGCGGGCATCCTGTACGACCTCGCGGGCTACGGAGCCTCCTACTTCGTGTTCGCAGCGACCGCCATCGCCCTTGTCATCTTGATCCAACCCGTCCCAGAACCACCCCGGATCGGGCTCGGAGCGTCGCGCCCCCTGTCGAATGCCGACCCGGCAGCCAACGAGGTCCACGGCTCTGCTGAGCCGGTAGGGCCGCCGCGGCGAGCCGGGCGGCCCCGTCTTGGCCTGGGGTCGATCGGAGCCGCACTCAGCGTCGGGCCGCGGCTGGTCGGGGCCCTTGCCGCCATCCTGTTGGCAAGCGTCGGCTTGCTGGCGGCTAACACCTTCCTGCCGCTTCGGCTGCACGACCTCGGCGCAGCCCCGTCCACAATCGCAATGTCGGCCACGATCTCCGCGCTGTTCGAGATTCCCGCGATGCTTTCAGGTCGGCGATTGGTGGCAAGACTCGGTCTGCGCGGCTTCTTTGCTCTCGGCTGCCTGATGTACCTGCTGGCGCTGGCTTCCTGGATCGTGGTCGATAACCCGGTGGTTCTCGTCGCCTCGCGGGCCCTCACCGGCCTCGGTTATGGGTCGTTCACGGTTGCGTCCGTGGTCGCCCTCGGCGCCATCCTGCCCGAGGAACTTCAGGCCAGCGGGCAGGCGATGCGCCAGTCAGCAATCTCAGCCGTTGCCGTGGTTGGTTTTCTGGGCGGAGGATTGATCTACGGCCTACTTGGGTCTGCCACATTCTTCGCAATTGCCGCTTGCGGACCAATCCTTGGAGCGCTCGTCGGGTGGCGATGGCTCCCTGCGCGTGGCCGCGTACATATACACCTGGATACCACTGCCATGAACCCTGCCGCTGCTGCTGCCGCCATCGCATTCGCGAGCGCTACGGCGTCGGCAGCCGGATCGCCGGATGCGCTCGATGACGAGCCTACCTCCCAAGACTCCTGGATCTAGCGAGGCGAGACGTGCGGACCTATGAAATCGCGCTAATTCCCGGCGACGGGATCGGCGTCGACGTGATATCCGAGGGGCTATCGGTGCTTCAACATGCCGCGGAGGTGACAGACAGCTTCCGCCTCGGAACTACGGAGCATCCCTGGTCTTGCGCCTGGTATATGAAGCACGGCCGGATGATGCCGGCGGACGGCCTCGATCGGTTGCGGGACTCCGACGCGATATACCTGGGCGCCGTCGGGTTCCCGGGTGTTCCTGATCACGTCTCCCTTTGGGGCTTGCTGCTCCCGATCAGGTTCGGCTTCGACCAGTACGTGAACCTGCGGCCGATCCAGATGTTGGCGGGGATCCCGGGCCCTCTTCACGACCGCGGCCCGAATGACGTGAACATGCTGTGTGTCCGCGAGAACACCGAGGGCGAATACGCCGGCATCGGCGGTCGCTTCCGCCAGGGCCAACCGGAGGAGACGGCCATTCAGACCTCCGTCTTCAGCCGCCGGGGGATCGACCGGGTGGCACGCTTCGCCTTCGAGAAGGCGCGGGCGAGGCGTGGAAAGCTTGCCAGCGCGACGAAGTCGAATGCACTGCAGTACAGCGCCGTCTTGTGGGACGAGGTCATTGCCGAAGTCGGCGTCGAGTACCCCGACGTGGAGCTGACCAGGTACCATGTCGATGCCCTCGCCGCTCGGTTCATCACCGCACCCGACTCTCTCGACGTGGTCGTGGCCAGCAACTTATTCGGCGACATACTGACCGACCTGGGCGGAGCGCTCCAAGGCTCACTCGGCCTGCCTGCGGGTGCGAACCTCAACCCGGAACGAAGATTCCCGAGCATGTTCGAGCCCATCCATGGCTCGGCGCCTGACCTCGCGGGGCGCGGCGTGGCGAACCCGATGGCGGCGATCTGGGCGGGGGCACTAATGCTCGAGCACCTTCACGAGCAAGAGGCAGCCGACCTGGTCATGGCCGCGCTTCGGCGTGTGGCGAGGGATGGTCCCCGAACGCCCGACCTGGGCGGGCAGGCAACCACCGCAGAACTCGGCGCCGCCGTGGCTGCCGCGATTGAGCGATGAACCAAGACGGGTACCCCGTCGGCCCGGCACGGTGGCCTGCGTCGCGGCTATCGAGACCCTCTGCCGCGTCGTCCAGGCCGGACGAATCGGTGCAGCGAGCATGATCCCAAAGGAGACAAGATGATGCCAACCAACGCCGCCACTTCGGGGCGCGCGATCCAGGATCAGGTCCTGATCGGTGGCGCGTGGCGCGGCGCCCGTGACGGTCGCGTAATCGAGGTTCGGAACCCCGCCACCGACGAGATCATCGCGCTTGTCCCACGCCTGGGGGCTGCTGAGGCGACTCAAGCAGTGGATGCCGCGGCCAAGGCGTTCCCGGCGTGGAGGGGGCTCCCGGCCGCCGGACGCTCGAAGGTGCTGCGGCGCTTCTTCGATCTCATCGTCCGCGACGAGATGCGACTTGCGAGGCTGATGACGCTCGAGGAGGGCAAGCCCCTGACCGAAGCTCGGGGCGAGATCGCCTATGCGGCCGGGTTCGTCGAATGGAGCGCCGAGGAGGCGAAGCGCGTATACGGCGAGACGATCCCCGCCTCTAGCCCGGACAAACGGATCCTCGTCCTGCGCCAGCCCGTCGGCGTGACGGCGGCCATCACGCCATGGAACTTCCCGGCGGCGATGATCACCCGGAAACTTGCGCCGGCGCTCGCGACCGGCTGCACGATGATCGTGAAGCCTGCTTCCGCAACCCCGCTCACCGCCCTTGCCCTTGCCGAACTCGCGGTCGAGGCAGGGGTACCCGCGGGCGTCTTGAACGTAATCACCGGCGACGCGCTTGAGATCAGCGACAGTCTTCTCGCCGACACCCGGGTGCGGGCCATATCGTTCACCGGATCGACCGAGGCCGGCAGAGCATTGATGGCCAAGGCCGCACAACACATCACGAAGATCGAGCTCGAGCTCGGTGGCCACGCGCCTATCCTGGTCTTCGAAGACGCCGACCTCGAGGTCGCAGTTGCCGGCGTAGTGGCATCGAAGTTCCGCAACGCCGGCCAGACGTGCATCTGTGCGAACCGCATATACGTCCAGGCTGGCATCTATGAACGTTTTACTGAGGCCCTCGCCACTGCGGTAGGGTCGCTGCGCGTTGGCAACGGCCTTGACGACGGCGTGCAGATCGGCCCCCTAATCGATGATGCGGGCATGGTCAAGGTCGAGGAGCATGTCGCGGACGCCCTGAGTTTGGGGGCTCGTATCCGGGTTGGTGGCCACCGGCTTCCCGCCTCGCCGCCGCTCGCAGACAGGTTCTTCGCGCCTACCGTTATCGAGGGGATCACCCGGGCAATGCGCATCAACAGCGAGGAGACGTTCGGACCTGTGGCGCCGCTTATCCGCTTCGAGTCCGAGGCGGAGGGCATCGCGAAGGCCAACGACACGGAGTACGGTCTGGCAGCCTACTTCTTCACGCGTGACGCCTCCCGTCTTATGCGGGTTGCTGAGGCCCTCGATTACGGGATCGTGGGTGCGAACGATGGACTGCCCTCGACTCCTCAGGCGCCATTCGGTGGCATGAAGGAGTCTGGGCTGGGTCGTGAGGGCGGCAAGTACGCCCTGGATCTCTTCCTCGAGACGAAGTACGTCTCGTGGGCGCTAGAACCGATGAGATAGGGGCGTGCCGTCAGGCACGACACCCCACGACACCCCACGACACGCCCGGTTGGAGGCGCCGGACGCCGCTTGCTGGGCCGCTTGGAGCTTGACGAGCTCGCCGCGGCACTGGTGCCCTGTTCGCGCGGAGGTGTTGAGATTCGAGCGCAGCCGGAAACTCGGCGACTCCACCGCGAACCACGGAGGGCGGTCCAACTCCTCTCGCCCCGACCAGTCCCATCACTTGTTGCATCTGCAACCTTCCTTCTCGCGCGGCTGCGAGCCCGAACAGCCACGCGTTCTCGTTCGGCTGGGGGTGAACGGCGACGATCTCGGGTCCGTCGACGTCGAAGCGCTCGAAGATGTCCCGGATTGCTTCTTCGCGAAGCCGATCGGGAACCGCCGGATTCCGCCAGAGAATGCCGAAGTCACCCAGCACCTTATGGGCGCGCCTCAGCCGTACCTCGTCCGGCTTGTCGGTTGCGGTTGACGTGGGTCGCTCCAGGCCCCGCCACGCCCGACTGAACGTTTCGATGGTGATCTCGCCTGCGTTGAGCTGACGCTGCAGGCGTTCCCGGGCACCGAGGATCTCGGACGGGTCCGGCTCGGAGGGTGGTGGGGCCGCAGATCGCATCAGCCCAAGGACCTGCCGCAGATCGGCCTCGCTGAGGCGGACACGAGCGAGGAGCTTGGCGATCTGGTCCTCGTAGCGTTCGGCGCGATAGGTGGCCGATGGGCCGCAGGCGGGCCTACGGGCGTGCCGGATGCGGCGGTAGCCGTTGCCTGCGTCACCGTGGAAGGTGCTCTCGCAGTGGATGCAGCGCATGAGCCGGACGAGCGGGTACGAGCGTCGCATCATCGTCATCCCCGGATGGCGGGTGCACCGTTCGGCCCGGATCGCCCCGACGCGATCGAAGAGGGCAGGCTCGATCGGGGCCGAGAAGCGGGCCGGGCGCTCCTCCTCGTCGGGGCGACCCTTGTGGCGGATTGCACGGCCCGCATAGAGCGGGTTCACGATGATCTCGGCAAGTCCCGCCTCGGTGAGGCCGAGCTCGTCGGCGAGCGTCGTATCGCTCCAGCTGCCCGAGGCGTACAGGTCGAACGCTCGGCGAACGAGATCGAGATCCCGACCTTCGACTGGTTCGAGGAGCTGGCGGTCCCCCACTCGCGCGAAGCCGCGCGGGGCATGGCCGCCCGGATCGCTGAAGAGACGCCACTTCTGTTCATAGCCGCGCCCGACGTTGCGCGAGAGCCTCCGGATGTAGGCGGCGTCGGCGACCGTCTTGAGTCCCTCAAGCTCGTAGGTGTCGACGTTGCCGGCGATGAGGTTGTCGGCGCAGAAGACGATCGTCACCCCGGCCGCGGCGAGGCGTCGGCGGTACTTGTAGGCGTCCTCGATGTTGCGGGCGAAGCAGCTGGTGTCGTAGACGAGCAGGACATCGAAGGCGCCGGCCTCGGCATCGCGGACCATCCGCGCGAAGTCCGACCGCCGCAGGGTGTCCTTGCCAGACACAAGATCGAGGTATTCAAGATCGCTGGCAACCAGGCCGTAGCGTTCCGCGAAACGGCCCTGCTCGGCACGCTGGAGGTCGGGTCCATAGCGAGCCGCCTGGGCCACCGTCGAGTCCCGCACGTAGCCCGCCCAGCGCCGCCCG
>Ga0208321_1000442_pt1 | contig 26834 bp, 31 predicted proteins | sample June2015DPH_4_15_FD_184692 | JGI IMG/M metagenome (GOLD analysis project Ga0208321, IMG submission 184692) | Peatland microbial communities from SPRUCE experiment site at the Marcell Experimental Forest, Minnesota, USA - June2015DPH_4_150... | ecosystem: Environmental > Terrestrial > Soil >... | reverse complement strand
ATGATAGAAGATCTTCGGCTGAATTCCTGTCTGTTGTCCCATCATGGCATTACTCCAATTAAGTTGTATTGCCATCCTTATATACGGTATGTATAATGCTTGCAAGAACTATTTGGGCAACAGCCCGACAAGACGTGACACGGGTTGTTTCTACTGCACGGTTAGTTAAATACCGGTAGTGGGTCAGTTTGGACTTAAAATAATGCCCCAAATTGCCGATATTTAAAGAGGTATTAAAAATATGTATTTCCTCTATTGACAACAGGTAAAATTTAGTATAAAAATAAAATCCGTGAGATTTTGATCTTTTAATGGATATTGATGTTTTGACATTTTGATTTTAAAGTTGCATAATTACGTAGAAGTTATTGAGGAAGCAATATGGGCAATTATGGAGAAGATTCAGGTTTTTTATTTGCAAATCCAGGGTTTCTTCTGGGCATAGCAACTGCCTTGGATATGGGTGGAACTCTTGTTGAATACAACGTCTCCAGAACTCCGCAAGAAGCTGATGCTCGAGCTATAGCAAGTGACTGGGCCATCACGGGCAAAGATATTGTGACTGCCTTTAAGAACTTTGTCGAAGAAAAAGCGCAAACACAAGAATAGAATTCAAAACCCACCAAGTAACCTCAATAGTCAAAATCCCTTGGTTAACGATAATCCTGTCCCTACGGCCCCTACAAAAGAGGGGCGCAAAATATTCGAAGCCTCAGCTTTCAGCGGGCCAATTCCCCCTCCTGATTTGCTTGATAAATATAATCAAATGATTCCAGATGGGGCGGATCGAATTCTTAAAATGGCGGAGAAGCAATCAATACATCGGCAATGTATAGAAAAGTGGGCAGTTATCGGTGGTACTATTCTTTCTCACTTTGGTGTACTTTGTGCACTTATTATTGCCCTCGCCACATTGTATTTTGGCTCCAATTTGATTCAGGCGGGACATGTAATATCAGGCTCGATATTCGCCGGCAGTGGTTTAGTCGGCCTCGTTGCGGCCTTTATCTATGGCACACGCTCACGAAGACAAGAGCGGATGCGAAGGGATCAGCAAAATAGGAACCTCATTCGACAGAAATAAATTTTTAGGACAATAACGAAAAGATGTCTTCAATTTCCCATAAATGACCTGCACCCCCCCGCCATTACTGGCGTTATTCTCAAGGTTTGATGAATCCGGCAGAAATTATAATATAGGGCTTCGGGGTCATCCCTAAAAAAGTTGGGCCATCCAAATGCGGATTACGGAATTCGGAGGGTGTTGATGTTCAGGCTTTACAAATATCGTTCTTTCACTACGGGTACCGACCGGAAACGTTTAAAACGGATTCTGATTCGTCATGAGTTGTATTGCCCAACTCCCGTCGAGCTCAACGACCCTTATGACTGCAACATAGGAACAGCCGATCAATTTATCGGTCAGCTCATAAAGTTTGGGGTCTTTTGCACTTCTGGAGAAAAACACAATGATATTTTGCTGTTTTCTCACTATGCCGACAAACACACCGGTCTATGTTTAGTCTTTCAGGTGGATACTGAAAGAATAATTGCCGAGACCAGCTTTCTGGGGTTCTCTGAAAGAGTGAATTATGTACAGGATTTCCCTAAATTCGATGGCACAAACATCCATCATCTGCCGAAAACTAAGTATTTTGTCTGGGAATATGAAGATGAGTACAGAGTACTTGCTGATCTAGAGAGTCGACCTTCTAAATTCCGAAGCTTTGAAAAAGATGAATTGGTAGAAGTGAGATTCGGGTTGAAAATGAAGGAGCAGGATCAGCAGCTGATTAAGCAATGGTCGAATTTGGGAGGACTGAGTCGTGTTAGATTCAGCAAAGCCGACCTACGACAAGATACGTTCCAGCTTAGTTACTCCCCACTTTGACCCCGGGGTCAGGCTTGGGATATTGCGATTTGGTGTCATCCATAAAAAAGTTGGCCTAATCAATAGTGGATTATAATACCCCTCTAAGATAGGAACATCTAATGGATGGAAGGGAAGATAAGGAAATCTTTGGTCAACTCCGACAGACACTACCGGGCGTGCGCAAGTGGATCGATCATTACGTGGAGGCACACGCTCACTTGGCAGTTCCTGTTGCGGAGCTTGGCTTCGGCAGGCTATCACAGTACTTCTGTCAAAGCCGTCTTAGCACTAGCAAAGCTGTAAAAGTAGATCGTGTGCAGGTTCCCCCGCTGAGCAAAATGGGTTTGCCATACTTCGCCGTTTTCGAAGAAACTCCCTTCACGGGCATCACTTATATGAACACCTTCTTCCTTGCACCTCCAGTGCACAACTGTGAGTCTACCCACTTCCACGAGCTTATCCACGTTGTTCAATGGGACGTATTAGGACCAGACTCGTTTCTTATGGTTTATGCCGTAGGCCTCTTGGCACATGGGTATGAAAACTCGCCTTTGGAGAGAATGGTTTACGAACTTCAGAGGGCATTCGAGGCTGGCCGCTCGATCCCGCAATTGGAGTTGCAAGTACGGGAGAAGACAGTGCTCGTGGCAAAAGCCTTCAGCTGACAACTGTAAAAACCTGGGGAAAATCATTGGGGTCAAACCTAAATTTTACATTGTAGAGTGGCGGAGTCATCCATAAAAAGTGAAGATGATGGGGAATAAAAATGTGGGGTCAGGTCTTGCAATATTGCAAAAGAATCTAAATAAATAGAACCGTCCCCTTGATTACTCCTCATGCTTTGTGACTCGATAGCGATGTGGCAATAGGCTATAAACTGCACAAGTTTACCCCGTTAGAAAGTCTTCTACTTTCTAACGCGAAGGCTTACAGGGGGCTTTAAACCCCGTGTTCGCTGAAAAAGGAATAGTTTTCATCCCCGCTGCAAGCAGCGGGGCTTTCTAACGGGGTAAACTTGCACAAGATAGAAGAGACCTCAGTATGCTTAAGAAAAAACATTCGACCAGCAAACATCTGCCAAGAGGGTTAGAAATACTCTACGAAGATAGAGATATCTTGGTGGTAGATAAGCCTGCGGGGCTATTGACGGTGGGGACGGAGACTAATAAATTCAAGACGGCTTACTACATTCTAACCGATTATGTACGCAAAGGCTGTCTAAAGTCGCGAAACCGAATTTTCATTGTTCATAGGCTGGACCAGTGGACATCCGGCGTACTGATATTTGCAAAAAGCGAAGAAGTTAAGTTACATTTGCAGGCTCAGTGGAAAGGCACGGAAAAGAAATATGTTGCGGTGGTTTATGGTCAGTTGGCCCAAAAAGAGGGAATGATTACCTCATACCTGTCTGAGAACAAGGCTTATGTCGTCTATTCCACAACGGATGTCACAAAAGGCAAACTGGCACATACTGCTTATAAGGTGCTTAAAGAGACCAAGCAGTTTAGTCTGCTGGAGATTAATCTTTTGACCGGCAGGAAGAATCAGATACGTGTACATATGGCTGATAAGGGACATCCGATCGTAGGCGATCGTAAATATGGTAAAACCAAGGATGGGTACAGGCGTTTAGCGCTTCATTCCAAATCGATTTCCTTCAAACACCCCACCAGCGGCGAGCAGATGACTTTTGAAACCAAAGTGCCAAATTATTTTAATAAGCTGATTGACAATATCCAGGATAGATTATATTAATTTTTTATAGAAGAATTGATGGGGACGTAGTTAAGTTATTTAAAAAACCTTGCCTCTGAATCGTTTTGGCGCCAAAACGTGGATAAGGGGGCAGGTCTTGAAATATAAGATTTATGAGTTGGTGTCATCCATAAAAAAGTTGGCGGTTTCTAAATTCAGATTTCGGAATTGAGATTTTATAAAGAAACGGTTGGATGAATGATTGGTTAAATTGGTGAGTTCCAGAGTCATTGAATCGTTGAGTAGTAGTTGACTGAATTTTTCAGTCAAGAGCGAAAGACCGTGTCATCCATAAAAAAGTTGGCCCAATCGATTAAAAACAAAGATGGGGAGATGAGGGGATGGGGGATAGAGAGATAATATCTCTTGACATTACGTACGTTTTAGTGTACGTTTACTATTGAGGTGATTCGTATGACAACGATTAAGGCGACAGAGGCCAGGGCAAACCTCTATAAATTGCTCGACCAGGCTGGAGAATCCCACGAACCGATCCAGATCACGGGTAAGAGGTCAAACGCTGTCTTGATCTCCGAGGACGACTGGCGGTCCATTCAAGAAACATTATATCTCTTATCGGTTCCCGGCATGAGAGAATCCATTCGGAAGGGTCTCAAGACGCCTGTTAGAAAGTGCAGCGAGAAGCCTGGATGGTAAAGTGGAGGATTGTTTATACCAGGCAAGCTCAGAAGGACGCAAAGAGAATTGCGGCGGCAGGCCTGAGGCCAAAAGCCGAAAAACTGCTTGAAATTCTGTCCAAAAATCCGTTTCAAACCCCTCCACCCTATGAAAAGCTGATCGGAGACCTTTCCGGAGCCTATTCACGTCGTATTAACATTCAACACCGCCTCGTATACCAAGTCTTGGAAGAAATGAGGATCGTCAAGGTCATTAGGATGTGGACTCATTATGAATAGAGGACGGTGGGGTCATCCATAAAAAAGTTGGCCCATCCAAATGCGGATTTCGGAGGTGGGCTGTGCGGTTGAATCTTTATTCTTGACAAGGCACACCCTTTCTTTAAGAAAAGGAAGGTCTTTATATAAGGAATGTGAGCCAGCGATAGTCGAGGCGTAACAAAGCGCTCAGGAGTGGCAATCCGTCTGAGCGATCCGTTAGACGTAAATGAGAAAAAATCTTGCATCTGTGTTGCGAATGTGACACAATAACACCATGAAAACAGCAGTCGTCCACGCACGCATTGAACCGCAAACAAAACAAAAGGCTGAAGGGGTCCTTCGGAAGCTTGGCCTTACCCCCACGGAGGCGATCCGCATCTTCTACAAGCAGATCTCCATCCGTGGCGGTCTGCCTTTCCCGGTCGCGATTCCGAACAAGCTTACAGCAGCCACTCTGGAGAAGAGCCGCCGCGGCGAAGACATTGAGGAATTCGAGTCCTTAGAGGCCATGTTCAAGAATTGGGAGAAATGAAGAAGGTCTCGCAGACCAAGCAGTTTTCCCGGGATGTCAAGCGCATGCGGAGAAGGGGAAAGGACCTGCGCAAGTTGCAGGAAGTTGTCAAGCTTCTAGCCGATGACACTCCACTTCCACCGAACCACAGAGACCATCCACTCACCGGACCGTGGCAGCCATCGCGCGACTGCCACATTGAAGCCGACTGGATCTTGATTTACACCGCAGATAAAGCCTCTCTTCGACTTGAACGGACCGGCACGCACAGCAACCTTTTCAAGAAATGAGATCGTACATGAACATGGGGACGGGGTTGACTAATTTGAATAACTTGGCAACCCTTGGAGAAGGCCTCTGTGGAGCAGGAGGGAAATGGGGTCAAATCTTTATATCCTTGACTTTGCAATCGTGGTCTCATCCATAAAAAAGTTGGCCATTCCGAATACAGAATGCAGATTGCGCCTGCCTGCGGTAGGCAGGGTAGGCAGGGAATGCGGAATTCAAAACTAAAAACAGCATGAAGCGTAGCGTCTTGTAAAGATCAAAGGTCAAAGCTGAAAGCTAACAGCTGAAACATGATAGCTCAAAGCTGAAATTTCAATACAGGACAGTTATCTCTGACTTCATTTTGAAGTCAAGAACTCCATCCCCTCTGACGGGCCGGTGATGGGCGCTGTCGGGCGCACATCATGAGATGATATTTACCCCGTTAGAAATAATGCCCTGCTGTTCCCTCCGGGCCAGAGGCCCTCTGGGCCGGCGGCTGCATCAGGATTACATTCTAGAATAATTCCGGCGGGATCTAATGCCCCGCTCGGTTTCGAGTCGTAACGACTGGAATTTCTAACAGGGTTTACCTCTCCGGAAAGCATCATTCTATAGATCTTCCCATTTTAGTCAGTTTTCAAGCCGATTTTAAAAACTATGATGAAATGATTTTGGGGTACCGAAGAGTTTGACATCTTCACGCCTCTTTGTTAAAATAGTCTAAATTCTGGTCAACCTAAATGGAGGTCAAAATTATGAAAGTCTTATCTGTCTCCGAGGCAAAGATGAAGCTGAGCGGATTGATCGATGCGGTCAACGCGACCGACGAAGAGATTGTGATCACTAAAAACGGTCGGCCAGCCGCTGTGTTAGTCAGTCCGGAAGAGTTCGAAAGTCTGAAGGAAACGGTCGCTGTTCGATCGGATTCAGCCCTGATGAAAGAGATAAAGAAAGGGCTCAGGGCTTTAAAAATGAGAAGAGCAAAACTCTATACCCTTGATGAATTGTTCCGCTAAGAGGATAAGGGTGACTCATGTATAAACTTGTTGTCCCAAAGGACGTTCGAGAACTGATAAGAACAATGCATCCTTCTTTGAAGAAGAAGGTCAAAGCCTCTTTGAAAATCATTTTATCTGAACCCTATTCGGGTAAAGCACTCATGGATGAACTTTCTGGTTTGAGAAGTTTTCGGGTCAGTTCTTTTAGGATCATCTATAGAATCAAAGACCCTGAGCGGATAGAACTCGTTGCCATAGGTCCCCGAGAACGCATATACGAGGGAACTTTCCGAATCATTCAAAAAGGGGAGGAAAGGGGCACGAACATTAAGAACTCAGAAAAGGATTAGCATTGCAAATGGGGCAGATCTCTATTTTTCACAATTGGTAAATTTCTTGGAGAATGGAAACACTTGGGGTCGCACCTTTAAAATTCGTTTTGGCGATGCCTCCGCTGCTCATCATGTGTCCCTCATGTTGCACTGACCAATAAACCAATCATAGAAGTAAGATGATCACTAAAAAGAATCAGGCTAGGCCGGACATTATTGTTGTGGGGGGAGGCGCTGCCGGCATGATGGCAGCAGGGCGCGCAGCGGAGCGGGGCGCGAAAGTAATACTCGTTGAAAAGACACACCGTCTGGGGAACAAATTGCTCCTGACGGGCGGCGGCCGGTGCAACATCACCAACAAGGCTGGCCTGAAGGAATTCGTTAATGCCTTTGGGAAGAATGGCAGATTTCTCTATCGGGCATTAAGCGTATTTTCGAACCGCGATTTGATCAATTTCTTCAGTTCCCGTGGACTGGAAATGAGGGTTGATCCTGACGGGAAGGTCTTCCCCGCCGATAATCGTGCTGAAAGCGTGCTTGCCGTATTGCGTCAATATATCAATGACCACCAAGTTCGTATCCTTCACCATACCGTCGTAACAAATATTATTTTTCAGTCTGGAGAAAGCTTACGCGCTGGCGGTGTAAGGTGTACCGACCGCGGCGTGTTGAATGCCGGAAAAGTAATTGTTGCCGCGGGCGGCATGTCGTATCCGAAGACTGGATCTTCCGGCGACGGGTACAAGCTGGCAAGACAATGCGGACATTCCATTGTGCCGCTGACGCCAGGTCTCGTCGCGCTTGAGTCGGACGAGCCATTTCTTCAGGAATTGCAGGGGATAACGCTTAAAGACATTTCGCTTTCCGTGTTGGTGGACGGAAAAAAGAAGGTTTCAGAGAAGGGCGACATCCTGTTCACACATTTTGGTGTATCAGGTCCAACCGTGCTTATTCTTAGCGGGATCGTTATCGATGCGCTGGCTGCCGGCAGGTCTGTTGCCCTTTCACTGCAATTAAGGCCGGCTTATACAGCTCAAGAACTTGACCCCATCCTTCAACGGGAGTTTGAGTCCTTCGGGACAATAACCCTTTCACAGTATTTGAAAGAGGCTCTGCCAAAATCGTTCGCGCTGCTCTTTGAACGCCGGTGCGCCGTCGAGCCGGGTAAGCGATGTAGTAAAATCAGCCGGGAGGAGCGGAAAAGAATCGTCTTATGTTTTACAGATTTCAGGATAAATATAACAAAACCGAGGCCCATTGAAGAGGCGACCATCACGCGGGGGGGCGTATCGTTAGAAGAAATAAATCCCCAGACAATGGAGTCGCGGATAGTGCATGGTTTATTTTTTTGCGGCGAGATGATTGATGTGGATGGAATGACTGGAGGGTATAACCTGCAGGCTGCATTTTCCACAGGATATCTCGCCGGAGAATCGGCAGTCAGCGATTAGGGGTCAAAGCTAAACTATACACTTTACGAATTGGAAAGGCGAAAATGAAGTGTCAAGTCCACTCGTCACGAGCAGCGTTCGGGGGACGTTCGTACGGGGCGTGCCTGGAGTTATTAAATATAAAATTTAGGATCGAGGTCGGACCAAGTTAACTGCTTGATCGAATTAATCATTTCTAAAAAAAAGGGGTTGATTCCAGGCTTAGACCGCCAATTTGAACGTTAAAAATTGCAGAGAGCATCCGGTTGTCATCCATAAAAAAGTTGGCCTATTCCAAATGCGCCTGCTTGCGAACCTTCTGCCTTGTCTTAATTAAAAACTTGAAAACAGATGGGAACCGGCCCCAATTCCCCTTCAAAGTTCTTGACAGCGCTTCACAAAAATGTAATACTATGTATGACTTTTATGGGGCTCGATTGCAGATATCAGAGTTTGAATGGGACGAAGGAAATGTTCTTCATTTCGAACTCGGCCATGGAATTAAGCCAGAGGAAGCCGAAGAAGTCTTTGTTAATAGACCTCTCTTCCGAAAGACAAAAAAGGGACATTATGTAGCCTTTGGTCCAACCGGTGCAGGAAGGTACCTGATCGTTATTTTTGAAAAGAAACCTAAAGGGATCGTGCGACCGATCACCGGTTGGGATATGAACCGATCAGAAGTTCAATATTATAAAAAGCATAGGAGGTGAAGGAGCGTGAAGAAGGAAAGAGATAAACCGTGGGCGGATTATTATGACCAGGTGAACATTCTTGATGAACTCTTGGAAGAACCTGTTGAATTCAGCTTAGGAGAACAACTCCGCCGGGATATCCTTTCAAAAAGGAGAAAAAGGAAACTTCAGAATGTAACGATTAAAATAGACCCCCTTCAGGTCCAGGCCATTAGGAAATTGGCTACGACTAAATCGATACCCTATCAAACATTGATTCGACATTGGCTCTCAGAGGAAATTAAAAAAGAATTGAATAGCTTAAAGTGAAAGCCTGAGGTCGGACTGTGCTCCGGGTAAGGCTTGAGAAATTGATATTCGGTGTCATCCATAAAAAAGTTGGCCCTGCTTCAATTTCAAATTTCAGATTGCAAATTTCAAATTTAAAACATTCGAGAAGAAGGATACTTCCTATGCGGAGTGAAGAATTTAACTAATTATTGAGTCGTTGGGAAAACGCCAGGGGAAGGGGGTTGAATTTTTATTCTCAGTAATAAAGTTGTATCGGCAAATCTCGTCACACCCATTTTAATCCTATCCTTAATCTTTTTTCTCATGGTTGAGCAGGGCTATCCCGGGGGTGATCAGAGCAGTCCCGGTCCTGCGGACCCGACGATTCAGGAGTTCCTCCAGCTAGTCAAGGCGAAGCGACGCAGTGTCGGGTGCCCGGAGCTTAAATGGGACAACCAGCTTGCACTCGTTGCTTTGAAACACAGCAGAGACATGGTTTCTCGCCATTTCTTTGGACATACCAATCCGGAGGGGAAAGACCCGTTTGAGCGTCTGCAGGAGTCGAAAGTCGTCTTCTCAGCAGCGGCAGAGAATATCGCGTTTGGTCCAAAAACCGGCCGGCAGGCTTTCGAAACGTGGCTCCGCAGTCCAGAGCACCGCAAAAATATGCTCGATTGCCGCTTCACCCGACATGGTGTCGCGTATGTGGAGGACCGATGGACCCATCTCCTGCTTAAGCCCAGGTAATTTCGAGCAAAGGGGATAAGGGAGGTCATCCATAAAAAAGTTAGCCCTGTCCAAACAGAATACCGCATGGAGCATGGGGCATAGTATTAGTTGCTTAGATTTCAGGTTTAATTAAAATCTGGTTATTGGGTTATTGAGTCATTTAGCCCTTTTTCAACGCCTAGCTTAATATTTTATAATTGGGACCGGCTCTCGTATTCTATTATATACCTTGCCTTATTCAGAACATCGGTGTTGGAACAGTGCCCCATCCGCTTCCAGCGGGCGTATCTTGAACGTGGAGAATTTCGCCTGTATGAAGGTGTACATCGACAAAGAAAAGCGGCGTCCGTGCGATATTGATGTCGAAATCATCAAAGGGTGATGTAAGCTCTCCACGACTGGCAGATACTTCGATGAAAATGATCCTTCGTTTCATGGATGGGCTGTCGTGCATACTTGGATGATGAACCTGTATTCCAGGGTGATGAGCATGCCCTTCTGTCAAATGAGCGAATGGATGAAAAATATATTCAGTAATCATACCGATCGTTTTGTGTTGTTCGAACAGCTTCCATTCCCCACCTGTATCAGCGATCATACCCTGCATGACATAGTCAATCGGAATGAAATAGGCAAGGACGCGATGACCTTCGCTATTTTCGATTGTTTGCAACTTTGAGGCAATAACAGAATCCTGAAGCACAGAGAGAAGAAGTTGTTTTCCCATTATTAGATCTTCTTTTGTTATAGTGATCACATCAACACGGTTGACTCGTTCCAATGGAAGATGATGGATGGTATAGGCTCGTAAAATGAATCCACTTCCTACTATGACTACAAGAAGTACCAAAAAGATGACAAAGGCTTTTCCGATGCCCAGGCGTTGCTGTGGCTTTGGATTCCCTACCAACACTCTCTCAATGAAACGTGGGAGGAACATCCCCGTCCGATTCATATAAGCAATGTAACCTTCTCCAAAACGATTTATCATCCGGCGTTCCTCGTCTTTGGCAAGAAGGTAATACAAGAAGAGCATGACCGCAAAAAGCGTGAGTGTCAGGAATCTGGGCCACATGACAACCAGCCCCAAAGCGGCCAACCCAAGCCCAAGATATTGAGGATGGCGAATAATGGTATAAAATCCTTTTGTGGCAACACCCTTTCTGAGCAACTTGCCTATGTAAACCTGCGCAGCGCAAACGAGAAATATCAGCATCCCAGCCACAAAAAACACAGATCCTAAGACACGAACAACCGTCAATGCTTCATTTGGCGGAATGATCATGTGAGGAAGAAAGAAGGCCGTCAGCCAGCGAGTCATCGACGATTGATTTAATGCAAGCAAAAATGGGTTGAATGCTGCATAGAAAAAGAAAGCAAAGGGGCTAATCATAATAACAATTTCCAGCCCCACAATAAACGAGAGGACAATAGCGCTAATCCATGCGAATCTCTTCCCTATATTGGTATCTGATCTTTTTTGCTGTGCCATTTTAAATCTCCTTTGTATGCATTGTTAACTTTGATCTCTAGGGACGAAATAGTAAATAAAACATTTTTGTTAAAATTCTTTGAATGATTTAAATAGATAATGCTTTGGCTAGGAATTAACAGCGAAGGGGAACAGATATTAAAGAAATATTAGAATGAGTCGAGTTATGTATCTCCAAATGAAATAGAGGTGTTGATTCCTGCCCCAGTGGACTCGAATTTAAACTGACGATATTAAGATCATCTTGAGACACCAGGGAATGGAACAGACAGGAACTGGCCCTTTGGATTTGTTTCTCTTGAGCAAATGGGCAGGGACTCGATAATTTATGAAACAAATTCAGCGGTGTCATCCCGAGAAGAACCGGGATGAGTATGATTGTGGGAATGAGAATTAATAGTTTTCGTCTGCGTAGCATTAAAAATCTCTCAAAATTAAATGTGCAACTTTAATGCCCAAATCTAAAATATCTTCGGAATGAGAAAGAATATCTAGCAATTGCATAAAGTTAATAAATTTTTGGGATATCCGGATCTTCGTTCTTTAATCGAATCCGTTCGACAATTAAGTCGATAGTGAAATGTCAAATGCCAGTTTAATACCGATGCCTTATCAATATTTCGACAAAACTTTTCTGAATCGACAAAACTGTCGGAAACTCTTTCTGCAAGAATTTAAAAAATCTCCATCAGTCCACGATTAGGAAGACAATCATTTAATCCATTGAGGGCAGTAAAGGAACCTTGAAAGCATCTTCAGGAATCTTCCCAGTTAAGGATTTCAAGAATGTAACGATCTCTTCAACCTGGGATTTGTTAAGGTCTTTTCCCAGCTGAATTTTACCCATGATCCAAACCGCATTCTCAAGTTTATCAACGGAACCATCATGAAAATATGGAGAAGTTTTTGCAACATTTCTTAGCACCGGAACCTTGAATACATATTTATCCACATCATTTTTTGTGACTGTAAATCTTCCTTCGTCTATCTCTTCGCTTTTGGTATACTTCCAATACGGCTCAAATATTCCAGATTTTTGATACACCTGGCCGCCAACATAAGGACCAAAATGGCACATGACACACCCTGTTTCCATATATGTTCTTAATCCCCTTTTTTCTTGTCCATTTAATGCATCTATACCGCCTTTTACAAAGGCATCAAAGGCAGAAGGAGTGACAAGGGTCCTTTCAAAAGCACCAACTGCTTTTGCGAAATTATCCACGGTCATCGGATCGGCCTCCCCCGGGAATGCCTTCTTAAACAGGTCCATATATCCTTTTATCTCTTTAAGTTTTTTTTCGACTGCCTCATAAGAAGGCATCCCAAATGAAGGCGGACCGATCACCGATTGTTTTGCCTGGTCTTCCACATCTGTTCGGTTTCCTATCCAATGCGCGGAAATCTGTCCTGCAGCATTAAAAAGGGTGGGGGCATTTCTTGGGTTGACTTTGCAATTGTTCCCGATAGACTTCCTTAACCCATCAACCGCGTACAAACTGATCGGATGGCATCTTGCACAGCTTACTGTTCCGTCTACGGAGATCCGTGTTTCGTAGAAGAGTATTTTCCCCAATTTGACCTTTTCAGGGGTAACAGGATTTTTCTCTGACGTCATGAATTGCGGCAAAGGATTAAAAATTTGTCTTGCCTGTTTTAGCAAGTCCTCATCCCTATTGTCAGCGAATAGAAAGGTTGCGAAAGGTAATAACGAAAGAACTATAATCGTCGTTAAAACATCTCTATTCCCTTTCCTTATCTTCTGCATAGGGTCCTCCTTTGTTGAAACATGATAATCAAGATTCCACTCTTTTTTATAAACTCTCTCCGTTCGGAATTAACCCTCTCTTTCATAAAAAAACCCCTCTTGGGAATTTCATATCATGATAAACATTTATACCATAAAGCTACTTGAATGACCCTGGAAAATAAATAGTGTGGGTGATGGGTGAATGGTGTGAGTGAATCAATGACCTAAAATACGAATCACCAGCACAAATCACTATCACGAGTAACATCTTCCGGAATCCCTCCTTGATTTAACCCTCCAATTTCTTTTAAGATAAAGACAATGAAAGGCTTTTTCAATCAACTTCTCCGAATCAATCTCTCTAAACAAAAGTCCACGGTTGAACCCAATCCTGAATCTGTTCTTCGATCCTATCTGGGTGGAAAGGGTTTAGGGTCTTATCTCCTTTTAAAAGAAAATCCACCTCATATTGATCCCTTTTCACCTGAAAATCGCCTCATCTTTACGTTGGGCCCTTTAGCGGACACTCCTTTTTATGGCTCCAGTCGTTATGCCGTCTTCACCAAATCTCCCCAGACTGGAATCTATTCTGAATCCTATTCCGGAGGAAAGATCACCCTCTCCCTCAGCCGAACCGGTTATGATGCCATCATCATCGAAGGCAAATCAAATCATCCCATCTTTCTTGAGATCAGTGATAAAGAAGTCACTTTCCACTCTGCCTCGAGCCTGTGGGGAAAAGAGACTTATGAGGCAGAAGAGGCCATTCTCAAAAAGGTTGGCAAAGATTCTGGCGCTTTAGTCATTGGGCCAGCCGGTGAGAATTTGGTCAAATTTGCGGTGATTGAGAGTGAGCATTGGCGTTCCCTCGGAAGGGCAGGGATCGGTGCGGTGATGGGATCAAAGAAATTGAAAGGGATCGCCTTCCACGGAAAAAAGCGTCGGGAACTTGCTGACCCTGCTTCCCTGAAAAGATTGGCTCTGGAGTTTAAAGATCGAGTCAAAGACAATCAGATCGTTCACATCTATAAAAAATATGGAACCCCCATGCTGGTTTCCATCATGAACACCATTGGTGCCTTTCCTACCCAATATTGGTCCAAAGGGACTGTAGAGGGCTGGGAAGGAATCAGCGCTGAAAGTCTCATCGAACGCTGCAATGTGGTCTCTTCAGCCTGCCCCCATTGCTTTATGGCCTGTGGAAAAATCTCTGAAGTCAAAGAGGGAAGACATCGAGGTCTTCGCATCATGGGCCCTCAATACGAAACCATTTATGCCTTTGGGGGGCTCTGTATGGTGAAATCGATTGAGGAGATCATTTATCTTAACGATTTATGTGATCGTCTGGGTATGGATACCATTACAGCAGGAAACTTAGTTGCCTTTGCCATTGAGGCCTCGAAGATCAAAAAGATTAAAGAGAACCTCGATTATGGAGATGTGGATGGGATTGCTGAGATTTTAACCAAGATTGCTTATCGAAAAGGCGTTGGTCGGATTTTATCGGAAGGGGTTCGCCATGCAGCCAGCGTTTGGGGAATGGAGGATAAGGCGATTCATGTGAAGGGGCTGGAGCCAGCGGGTTTTGATCCCAGGGTATTAAAAGGGATGGGGCTTGCTTATGCCACATCGGATCGAGGGGCTTGCCATCTCAGAGCGACCTTCTATAAGTCTGAACTTTCTGGTCAGATTGACCCTAATCAAATAAAAGGGAAGGCCAAGCTTTTTGTGGATTATGAGGACAAGATGACCCTTTTCGATGCCCTGATCCTCTGCCGGTTTTATCGAGATTTAATCACCTGGAAGGATCTTCAGGAGATCATAAAATCTACTTGCAACCTTTCACTCAAAAAGAAAGAACTAAAAGCTACAGCCTCTGGAATTATCAATCTTGCCCGGAGTTTCAATCAACAAGAAGGAGTGACGAGGAAAGAGGACAAACTGCCTCGTCGATTCTTTCGAGAGGTTCTCCAAGGAACGGAGAAAACAATCCATCCCGAAGACCTCCAGTTTATGTTGAAGGAGTATTATCAATTGAGGGGGTGGCATTAATCCCTTTACCTCATATTTTTAAAATGGTAAAATTCATTTTTTGTAAGGAAAGGACATGGTTTTAAGAAGTTTAAAGACAAAGATCCTTCTCATCGTCATCATCGCTGTTGTGGTGATTGAAGTGGTCTTCCTCACCCTGAATATCCTTTCTCTTTCCCGACAGATTCGCTTCAAAACTGAAGAGGAAGCCTTTAACCTCAGCGAGACCATCCGTCTGAGCATTCGCAATGCCATGATCAAAGATCGAAGAGACGAATATCAGAGAATCATTGATGACGTGGCCCAGAGAAAAGGCATTGTCGAGGTGAGAATTTTTAATAAACAGGGCGAAATTACGGTCTCCTCTGATAAGACCAAGGTCGGAACAGTGGTCGATAAAAAGGCAGAGGCCTGCTATGAATGTCATAAGGAAGGAGAGGCAAAGGTCCGTCTCCCATCCGATAGCAAAACCCGCATCTATCATACCGAAAAGGGAAGTCTTCTGGGATTGATCAATCCAATTTACAATGAATCCTCCTGTTATCCCTGCCATCCTAAAACGACCAATGTCCTTGGGGTCTTGGACACAACGATCAGCCTCGAAGATTTTGAAAAGGAAAGGGCTCAGATTTACACCCGGATGACGATCTCAGGAATTGTCAGCATTGTCATCCTCAGTTTTATGTTGAGTTTACTCCTCACCCGATTTGTGAACCGGCCCATTGATAAACTCTTAGCAGCTACCAAGACGGCGGCTCATGGAAATCTGGATCAGGCTATTTCCATCCGGTCTCATGATGAACTCGGAGAACTTTCCGAATCTTTTAACAATATGATTTCCGAACTGAAGCGGTCTCGTGATGCCATTGAAGAATGGACCCAAACCCTGGAGCATCGAGTTAAGGAAAGGACCCGGGAACTTCAGCAGGTTCAGGATCAGCTCATTCGTGCGGGTAAAATGGCTGCTCTCGGAGAACTGGCAGCGGGTGTGGCTCATGAGATCAATAACCCCCTCACCGGAGTCCTCACCTTCAGTTCCTTGATGCTTAAAAAGGTGGATGAAAACCACCCTTGGAAAAAAGATTTAGAGAATATCGTTCAGCAGACTACTCGATGCAGGAATATTGTAAGGGGACTTCTGGACTTTGCTCGGCAGAGGAAACCGGATAAGAAAGAGTGGGACATTCATGTATTGATTGACAACACACTCACCCTGGTTGAAAAACAGGCCCCTTTCCAGAATATCAAAATTGATAAACAATTTAAAACTGGGATCCCCATGCTCTTCGTCGACGGAGACCAGATCCAACAGGTCTTCATGAACATTCTCCTCAATGCAGCAGATGCCATGACAGGAAACGGTGGCACCCTGACCATTAAAACAGACTTGAAGAATGGAATCGCTGAGGTCTCCTTTACCGATACAGGGTGCGGGATTTCCAAAGAACATCTTTCCAAACTCTTTGATCCATTCTTTACGACCAAACAGACAGGCAAGGGGACAGGGTTGGGATTGGCGATCAGTTACGGAATCATTCAAAGCCACAATGGTGACATTGATGTGGAGAGTGAGGTAGGAAAGGGATCCACCTTCCGGATCAAACTTCCCATTGAAAAACAAGATGGGGAGTTGGGGAGATCGGGAGAGGGGGAGAAAATGAATGTGTAGCGTTCCGGTATCACCGGAACGGAATTTTTCCCCCGTACTCTATTTCACGTTTTTCATAAATTCAGCCAAACGATTTTCGCCAACCTCTTCTTTTTCAAAACCGGCTACACCCAGAAGATAAAACCCTTTCTGAAGGACAATGACCTTCCCCTGATAAGGGTCCTCCCCCTTCAAGGCACTGTTTCCAACTTGAATTAAACTTTCTGAAGAAACCTTTCCTTTTTTGGAAAGATCATCTTTATAAAACTTTAGGGCGTTCATTGCTTCCTGAGAATCCTTAAAAATGGCTAAGAAAAGATGAAATTCTTTTTCTCCTTCCATGTAACTTCCCTGGAACCCCCTTTTAAAAAATTGATGTCCTAAAAGGCCTTCTGAAAAGTATTGGATCGAACCTGGTTTGAGTCCATTCCTGGGAAAGTAACTAATCTCTTTGGGAGGAGGTGAAGGGTCCGATATCTTTAATGCGATGAGCTTAGAAAATTGGCTCATGAGATCGGGATTTGATTCTGCGGCATAGACCATGACAAAATACTTGCCTATGTAAAAGAAAGCAGAATGATCATCAAGGTAAGAATCTAACCCAAATCCTCCGGGGCGGTCTTCATTTCTGAACCTCGAGAAGACCCCAAAGGCTTGAATGACATTTCCCATATCATAAATATCTATTTCGATCTGATTTTCACGGCTCTTCTTACTTTGATAAATTGCAAAAACCGACTTTTGAAATCCGTATTTTAAAAAGAGTTCTGCCTGACCGTCGATATGCCCAAAGAGGGTCTTCTGGTTATAGGTTTGAGGACCTTGGATCAGGGTCCATTCTTTTGGAATGTCTCTTCTCGGGATAAGAGATTCTAAAGGGGCCGCCCCATAGGATACCCCAGCCCAAATAAATAACCATACAAAAACAAATAGGATGAGTCCCTTACATTTCATCATGATAAAATATTTTTGGCCTGTTGGATCTGTGCTTTCACGTCAAGCCCTCTTCTGCAAACCACGGAACAGGATGGGCACTTGGAACAGAGTTTGATATTTTGTAATAATTCTGTTTTCTCTAAAGCCTCTCCGATAAGTCCATCGTTTTGATACCCGTCGTGATACATGACGATTCTTAACAGATCACTACGAAGCACCCCGTAAGCACACTCCCCGATACACCCCCCGCACATAGTACAAATTCTTCCCTGAAGGAAAGATTGATATTGTTTCAGCTCATTTAAATTCCTTTTCGAAAAGGAAGCTCCCATGGCGACTGCACACTCCTCGATCTGTTCAATCGTGGTCACCCCTGGAACAGCCGCAGAAACATTCTGGTCCATCAATACGTATTTGAGGGCAGCCTGATGAGGGCTGAGGCCTCCCATCTTCTCCTTCTTATAGCCCCCTGCCTGGGTCTTCATCGCCACAATACCTATCCCTGATTTGGCCGCCAGTGCCACAGCCCCTTTCAAATCCTTTGAATGGGTGAAATTATAGGAGACTAAAGCGACATCGTGAAAACTCGATTTCGCCGCTTCTCTCAAAAGAGGAGCCATTTTGCTGTGGGCGGAAAAACCGGTGAATCGGGTTTTGCCTTCCTTTTTCATCTTCGACATGAATTCAAAGAGTTTGGGATCAGAAACTTCTTCTGGAGAAGAGTGATTATGCCATACCAGGACATCGATATAATCCGTCCTTAACCGCCGGAGGCTCCTCTCTACAGAGGCACGCATCTTCTTCTCATCATGAGCATGAACCTTGGTCTGAATGAATACCTTTTGCCGCTTTCCCTCAAAGACCTTGCCCACCATCTCTTCATTCTGACCTCGCATGTAGCAGTCCGCGGTATCGTAGAAATTGATCCCGAGATCGAAGGCTCGATTCAGCACAGCTGGATCGCTACAATTCATCACGCCCATACTCACGGTTGTTACTTTCAGTCCTGTCTTACCGAGAGTTCGATATTCAAGAACTGGTTTTTTTTCTGCATTGGCTAATGGAAGGCCACTCCAAAAGGGACTTGACACCACTCCCAAAAGGGCCGAAGACATGTTCCTAATGAATTTTCTTCTTCCCATCTTTTCTGAAAGCATCAGGTCCTCCTCATTGATGATTGTTTTCCTAAATTATAGCCCACCTTATCAATTTATCAATGCCTCTTATCACTCCTGTCATTCCTGTGCCTGCCTGTGGTAGGTAGGGAAGCAGGAATCCACCTTTCGGTAATACCAATACGACGAACGACTTATTCAGCTTCGACGAGTGAGTAACCTGCTTTTTTCCATGCCTCCACACCACCTGCGAGACATTTTACATTATGGAATCCCTTTTCGAGGTATAGGGCTACCTGACCGGCAGCAGTCCCTTCATGAGGTCAGCCTCAGTAGAAAACGATCTCCTGATCCTTTTGTAAGGAAGGGAGCCTGGACTTGAATTCATTGAATGAAATCGCCCCTTGAAGCCGCATCTTTTTGAATTTCGACTCGTCCTCGTAGGCACAGACCAGCAATACTTTTCCCGATTTCAACTTCTGATGAACTTCTTCCGGAGTGATGCATTTGGGTTCCGCCATGATATACCCCTTTTTTCTGATATCCCCTCTTCTCTATTATTTTATCTCTCGTCTGATTAAATGATCAATGTTTTTCATATGGGGGGTCACATTTGAAGCTCCCCGCTCACATGGCGGGGGCTTCCCGGAGATGAAATGTCATTTTTTATTGTGCCCCTTGACCCCGCCTATCCCGCCTGGGGCGGGACGGGGCACTTGCCAGTCAGCTTAAGTTGATTTTGTAGCTATCCTCTCTATCATAAACCTGAGGACTGTATTCGATCACAACCGTGTCTTCCAACCCGTAAAAGAGATGGCCGCAGCGGGGTTTCACTCTTATTTTATCTCCTTTTTCGAGAATCCCTTCTTCCTTTTGAAGAGTATCCATATCGATAAACGAGGCTTTTATCTTTCCTTGAAAGATATAGAAGATTTCTTCCTTCTTTTCATGGTAATGGTTCCCCCTTGAGAACGCTTTTCTGATCTCAAAAGCAGCTAAATGGTGCATTGCTTCCTGATACGCAATCTGAACGAACTCCCCTCTTTCTTCCTCCCACCTTTTTGCTCCCCGAATTTCTTTTGTGTTGGGAATTTTTTCAATTGTCACTTTATTCATAACATCCTCATCTCTGGTATAAATCACACAACCTAAAGGTGGCGACTACCATTCATTCCTTTCCCGATACAATTTTAAGCCGAATGGGTGGGAGGCGTCCATAAAATTATAAATCACAGAAGAACACCGACAAGAAGTAGCTCTGCAACCCTCTCGGCACTGACATGCAATTCCATTTCTCCTCGTATCTTTGATGTCCTACTCATCTTCTCTGGGTTTAGATTCCTCAGGAACGATGTCAAGATTCAACTTTTCTGTTTGTCGTATGATCGTCAGCGTTGTTTTCACTCCTACTTTCTCCTCTGTTAACATCCTATGCAAATCATCAATGCCAGCAATGGCTTGACTATCAAAACTAACGATGATATCTCCTTCAGAAAGGCCAGCTCTCTGTGCAGGGCTATTCTCTTCTATGGACACCACCAGGATGCCACTTTCAACAGGTAAATGATAGAATCGCACAATGCGGCGAAGAAGCGGGACATTCTGACCTCCGAGTCCAATATAGCTCCGCCTTATCTTACCCTCTTTAATGAGCCGCCCCGCGACATATTTGGCTGTATTAATCCCAATGGCAAAACAGATCCCTTGCGCAGCAAGAATCATGGCGGTATTGACTCCGATGACATCTCCCTGAGACGTGACAAGAGGTCCTCCAGAATTTCCTGGATTCAGGGCGGCGTCGGTTTGGATGATGTTGTCTATCAGACGGCCTGATAGGGACCTGAGGGAACGGCCCAGCGCGCTGACCACTCCAGAAGTCACGGTGCACTGGAAACCGTAAGGGTTGCCGATAGCAATGACCAATTGCCCCACTCGTATTTTTTGGGAATCGCCCAAGGGAGCGTCCAAAAAATTTGATCCATTGATTCTGACCACAGCCAGATCCGTATCCGGGTCCTCTCCTACCCTGTCTCCCTCAAAACGGCGTCCGTCCGGCAGTGTCACCATCATCTTGTCAGCGTGATGCACGACGTGACTATTGGTTAAGATGAAACCATCTGGCGTGAAGATGAAACCAGAACCGTTGCCACGCAGCTCCTCGGGAAGGCGAAAATGGGTTGTCTGTTTTCCTCTTGGGGTCTTATGAACGTCAATATTCACAACAGACGGACTCACCCTCTCTGCTGCATTGATGACTGCCCGTGAATAAGCATCAAGAAGATCATCGTCTGAAGGACGGATGGCATCAAACTCTCGTACCTCCCCTCCCTTAACTCTATCATTTGATAATAGTCGTAGGAATTTTTTAGCCATTTTTAAACCTCCTTTAAAACTAAATTTAATCACTGGATAGCATTTTTTCAAATATCGTCCCTCCCTCCGTACCGTGAGGGAACTTCTTAAGATAAAAAGATTTTTTATTGATTATTCAAATATTTTGAATTATGATGCTCCAAAAAAGAGAGCTTATGACAGAATACACAGAAAAACATGCCCGTTCGGGGATTGATACGTCACTTCCAAAACTCGAATGTTTTAAAAATCAGTTCAAAAACTACGAGATTACAATTTCCATTCCAGAGTTCACCTCTGTCTGCCCCCGATCAGGACTACCTGATTTCGGAACGATTACGATCCGTTACATTCCTGATAAATGGTGCGTGGAATTAAAATCTCTAAAGATTTACATCCTCGCCTACCGGAACTTAGGGATCTTCTACGAAAATGCAGTGAACCGAATCCTCAGAGATTTTGTTAAGGTCTCCAAACCTATACAGGCGTTTGTCACGGGTGAATTTAATGTCCGGGGAGGAATGAAAAGTATCATCGAAGCCTCCTACCCTCCAAAGATCCGTCCGAAGAAAAGATAAATGATGGCAGGTATCAAAAGAATCCTTTTCCTCTGCACCGGAAATTCTGCCCGCAGCCAGATGGCCGAGGGTCTCCTGAATCATTTGAGTCGTGGAGAATGGAAGGTCCAAAGTGCAGGGATTTTCCCATCCTATGTCCATCCTTTAGCCATTCGGGTGATGGAGGAGATCGGAATCGATATCTCTCAACAAACCTCTAAATCCATGAATCAGTTTCTCAATGAAGTGTTTGACACCATCATCACCCTTTGTGACGAGGCAGCTCAGTCCTGCCCTGCCTTTCCAAGCCAGGGCAAACGGCTACATTGGGCCTTTGAAGACCCTGCGGTTGCCATTGGAACGATTGAAGAAAGATCAGCGGTGTTTCGAAGGGTAAGAGACCAGATTAGAACAAAAATTGAAGAACTCTTGAACTCTGAATCACATTAACTCCCTGCCCTTTTCAATAACCTCTCCCAGGTTCTCTCCACGTTTTGTTGAACCACTTCAATTTCCGAATCGGTCAAGTGGCTGAAGCGGCCCTGAAGTTTTAAATACTCTTTTACGGGAACGACATGAGATTCTTCTTGAATGGTGTAGGATATCCCATTCTCGATTTCATAAAGAGGAAAGACTTTTGACCGAACAGCAAGCCTTGAAATCTTGATGGTGAGTTCTGAAGGAATTTTCCAACCGGGGGAACAGGGAGAGAGAAGATGGATGAATCGAGTCCCCCGTATTTTCATCGCCTTCTCCATCTTTCTTAACAAGTCTTCCGGATAGGCAATCGTTGCTGTCGCCGCATAGGGAATCTGGTGATCGGCCATGATGGCCATGATATCTTTCTTTGGGTTTTCTTTGGGCTTCATCACTGGAGTGGTCGTTGTCCAAGCGAACATGGGCGTGGCGGAGCTCCGTTGTGTGCCTGTATTCATGTAACCTTCGTTGTCATTGCAAATGTAAATGAAATCTTCATTTCGCTCTGCAGCACCGGAGAGGGCTTGAAGTCCGATATCAAAAGTCCCCCCATCTCCAGCCCATACTGCCACTAATGTCTCACGATCACCCCGAACATCTAAAGCTGCTCTAATGCCCGAGGCAGTTGCTCCGCCTGTGACAAAACCAGCATGAACGACTGGAATTCGGAAACTGGAATAAGGCCAAGACCCTGGGATGATGGACCAGCAAGAAGCAGGAAAGACCATTACCGTTTTTTCACCGAGGGCCTTAAGGGTGAGCCGCATGCTAACGGCTGCTCCACATCCAGCACAGGCGAGATGGCCATGGCCAAGATTCTCTGAAAGAGGTATCTCTCTCTTCTTCATTCAGCTTTCTTCCTCCTATTTTTTGAGACCCAACCACAAAATCTCTTCTTCGGGTCGGGGATGTACCACTGTGTATTGGATCGCTTCTTCAATGAGCTCCGGAGTGATGTCCCTTCCACCCAATCCCGAGATGAAACCAAAAACCTGGGGTCTCTCTTCCCTGGAGTATAAGGAGGCTCTTAGTTCCTGAGCAAAGATGCCTCCCACTCCCGCCGAGAGATTTCTATCAATAACCGCCAACTTCTTTGCTCCTTTCATTTCCTCATAAATTTCTTCAGATGGAAATGGCCGAAATCTCTTAATTTTTATTCCAGCAATGCTGACTCCTTTCCCAATCAGTTTCTGGATGACGGTCCTTGAGGTGCTCGTCACCGTACCAGAGGTCATCAGAAGAATTTCGGCTTCCTCTTTTCCATATCTTTCAATGGCACCATAACCGCGACCAAATCGGGATCTGAATTCATCGTCCACCTTTTTGGCGATCTCGGGAACCTGTTCCATCGCCTTTTGAATTTTGTACCGAAACTCTAAAAAATGTTCCGGTGTGGCAATCATTGAAAAGGCCATGGGTTCTCGAGTATCGATGGAATATTCCGGACAGTAGGGCGGTAAGAATTGGTCAACCCCCTCCATAGTGGGAATCTCTACAGGCTCGGAGGTATGGGAAAGGACATAAGCATCGAGGACAACCATCACAGGAAGCTTAACCGATTCTGCAATTCGATAAGCCTGGAGGATGGTATCGAGGACTTCTTGATTATTTTCGCAATAGAGTTGAATCCATCCAGTATCCCGCTGAGAAAGGGAGTCACTCTGATCACTCCAGATATTCCATGGTGGGCCGATGGCTCGATTGACATTCACCAACACAATAGGAAGGCGAGCACCAGAGGCCCAATGGAGCATCTCATGCATATAGGCCAATCCATGAGAGGAGGTGGCCGTGAAGCATCTCACCCCTCCAGTGGAAGCTCCAATCAGAGCAGCCATGGCAGAATGTTCTGACTCCACTTTTAAGAAGATAGTTTTCAAGCGACCGCTTGCAATGAGCTCCGATAGTTCTTCAACAATCGTTGTCTGCGGGGTGATGGGATAGGCAGAGATGACATCGACACGGCTCAATATCACCCCATAGGCCACCGCTTGATTTCCTGTGATGACCTTTTTCATCTCGCCTCCTCTTTTAAAGAAATGGCTCCTCGGGGACATTCAGAAAAACAGATCCCACAGCCTTTACAAAAATCGTAATCCACTTGATGGGAGAGAACTTCTTCTGTTTTGATGATGGATGCATCAGGGCAGAAGACATAACAGTTCTCACATTCATTACAGGTCCCACAACTAAAACATCTTTCCGCTTCTTCTAATGCAATGCTCTCTGTGAAGGGGGAGGTCACCTCTCCAAACCCTTTGATCCTTTTTTTGATTAGACCTTTAGATTCCCTACGCCTTTTTGAAGGTTCGAAGTAGTCCGTATTCAATTCTTCAAAGGTGACGACATGGGGATTTCTTGGTCTTTCATCAGGATAGAGATGTCTGAAGATCGAGATGGAGGGACCCTCTCCTATAAGAATTTGACGGATCGCTTCTTCTGAGTCTTTACCTTTTAAGTAACAATCAATAGCCAAGGCAGCCTTTTTGCCCGAACCAATGGCATGGGCCACCGTTCGCTGGTTTGAAGTGAGATCTCCTCCTGCGAAGATTCCTTTGATATCTGTGCCTCCATCTCTCTGTGTGAGAACGATCCCTTCTCTCCTCTCCATCCCTTTTGGGAGGAAGGAGACTTCGATCTCTTCCCCTGCTGCAATGATCACACCATCTGCTTCGATGAAAAAATTGGAGTTGGGGATGGGGACAGGTCTTCTCCGACCACTCTCATCCTTCTCTCCTAGCTCCATTCGCAGACACTCCAAACGTTTCATGCACTCTTTTTGTTGTATACGGATGGGATTGACCAGATATCTTATCTTCACCCCCTCATCCATGGCTTCCACCATCTCATCTTCAAAAGCAGGCATCTCCTCCTTTGAACGACGGTAAAGAAGGGTCGCCTTCTTGCCCAGTCGGACGACTGATCGTGCCACATCGATGGCTGTATTTCCTCCACCGATGATAGCCATCTTATCCCCTAATTTTACTTTCTTATTCAGGTTGATCTTTCTTAAGAGATCAAGACCGCTCAAGACACTCTTTCCTTTCTCACCGGGGATATGAAGGCCTCTACTTCGATGGGCTCCTGTGGCGATGAAGATGACTTGATAATCCTTCAAGCCATCTAATTTTAAATCTCCACCAAACGGAATTCCCGTTCGAATCTCTACACCTAATGCTTCAATATTTGAAATTTCCCTATCTAAAACATCTTTGGGCAATCGATAGGACGGGATTCCACTCCTCAACATACCTCCTGCCAAGGATGAAGATTCAAAGACGGTGACATCATAATGAAGCTTTGCCAGATGATAAGCACAACTCATCCCGGCAGGTCCAGATCCTATAATGGCAATCTTTCCCTTCCTTAATCCTGGACTCTTTTCTATCTTTTTATTCAGATTTGAAGCAAAATCTGAGACGAACCTCTCCAAGGCATGGATGGCAATCGGTTCATCATAGTCTCGGCGATTACATTTCGACTCGCAGGGGTGAAAGCAGACTCTGCCACAGATTCCTGGAAAAGGATTCTCATCCTTGATCAAATTCCAGGCCCCTTCAAAATCTCTTTGCGTTATCTTCTGTATGAATGCAACGATATCATTTCCCACTGGACAAGCTGCACTGCAAGGGGGTGTCTTGTCTTCATAAAGAGGACGTTGTGTCCTCCATGCCCCCGTCTTATTCCAGTCCATCTGTCCTAAAGAAATGGAGATCATCGGCATTTCAGAGGCACCTTTGAAAACAAACTGTTTGGTCATTTGAGGAATCCTATAAATCCTGATTGATTTCGCAAAGAGCGGAGCGCATGGCGTCTAAAATCCCAAATCACAAATTCCAAACTTCAAATAAGCTCCAAATTCCAATTTCAAATGACCAAGCATTTGTTTCGAATTTGGGTGATTGGGATTTATTTGAAATTTGGTGCTTGGGATTTGGTGCTTCCATATGCCCATGCTCTATGCCTGTCTGCTTGTACTAAAGCCTCACCTCTTGGAAGGCTTCTCTTGCAGCCTTTGCGTTCTCATTCTTCTTTCCTGGAACCTCTTCACGAATGGCTAATGCAATGGAATCGATTCCTACCAGGCCCGTCACCTTTGAAAAGGCTCCTAAAATGGCTGTATTGACAATCGGGTTCGTTCGTGAACCTAAGCCATTCCGAATGGCAATTGTGGTGGCATCGATGGTAGCCGTTCGAAAACCCTTCAGATGACTAAATAGCTCAGGAGGCTGGTGTGAATTGATGACGATCCATCCATTCTGTTTAAGCCCTGATGTGACATCGATCGCTCCAATCAGCGTTGGATCAAGAACAACGATATGATCGGGTTCGTAGATATTGACCCTCAACTGGATGGGTTGCTGATCCACCCTCAAGAAAGCCATGACAGGTGCCCCCCGCCTTTCAACTCCAAAGGCAGGGAAGGACTGGACATAGAGCCTTTCATGGAAAAAGGCGACGGCAAGCACTTTGGAGGCTACTACCGCACCCTGACCACCCCTTCCATGAAATCGAATCTCAATCATAAGTTGCAACCAAATGGAATATTGGAATAATGGAATGTTGGATTTACTAATATAAAAACATCTTTTTCTGACCCCCTCCCCATTGTCAAGACAAAAAATGGGGGTACATTTGGTGCATAGTCTGACAAGCCTGCCCTAGGTTTAGGGGGATCGGCTGCTTGAAATAGACCTCATAAGGGGTTCGGTTCCCT
>Ga0208321_1000434_pt1 | contig 27065 bp, 28 predicted proteins | sample June2015DPH_4_15_FD_184692 | JGI IMG/M metagenome (GOLD analysis project Ga0208321, IMG submission 184692) | Peatland microbial communities from SPRUCE experiment site at the Marcell Experimental Forest, Minnesota, USA - June2015DPH_4_150... | ecosystem: Environmental > Terrestrial > Soil >... | reverse complement strand
TGTGTCGACCGTTGGAGTTGATGAGGATCAAATCCTCAAATACGTCCGATGGCAAGGACGCCAGGATGAAGGTCAAGCGAAGCTTGACTTATTTTAAAGTGCCACGGGCTTGCCCGTGGGTATCTACGAGAGTCAAAGGCGAGACCCGGGAAGTTTTCTACTGTCTTTATCTTAGCCAGCGTAATGGTGTCCTTTGTTTTGAAGAAGTATCAGTGGGAGCCTCAACCGGTACGATTGTTGATATCAAGGGAATCGTGAGGACAGCACTCCTCGTTGGGGCAGAAAAATTGATCTTCGTTCATAATCATCCTTCTGGAGATCCCGAACCGAGTACACAAGATAGAAAAATAACTAAGAGCTTTGTCGAAGCGTGCGAAGTTTTCAATATCGAGGTCTTAGACCACATAATTGTTGGTGACGAAGCCTTCTCAAGCTTGAAAGGGAGTGGAGACCTGTAAATACATCATATAGAGGTAAGTGAAAGGAGGTAACAAGATGTGGATCATCATTAGTGAAGAGGGTTATTTTCCTTATCTAAACTTGGAAACAAATGAAGATGGGACAGTGAAAGCCTTTGAGGCAGGGGTTGAAGGAGAGGCATGGGCAAAGGAAAACTGTGCATGGCGGTATAAGGTCATTGAGTGGGAATGAGGAGGTGAAACAAGATGGGTAAGGAATTATATATTGCAGTACATCATCATGATTATGGCATTTCAGTATTTCCTGTTCTGTCAGATCATTTACCATCTCAGGAAGAAATTATCAAGGTGTGGAATATCGACTTTGAACCGGATAAGGACGAATATATCGATATTGAACCCTCTGGTAAACCAAAAGAAATTTAGCGTTGTGTTCCTCCTCATAGCACGTCCAAAGGCGGTCATCGCTATTCGATAGGCGCACCAAGTCGATAGGATCAAAAAATAGAGATAGATATTCGGAGTAAAGCAGGCAAAAGATGTGGCCTAAGACGTAAATTTTATCTTTTAGGACTTCTTACGGAGAGATCCATATAAAGATTTAGGGGTAATACGAATCTGACGATTAAAAACGATTTTTTGATGTTTGATAAATGCAAGAAGGAGGGAGATATGAGAGCGGCGATTTATTGTAGAGTGTCAACTTCGGATGGAGGCCAAAACCCTGATGTCCAACTTCTACCCCTTCGTGAATTCATTCAAAACCGTGGATGGCAAATAGTTGGAGAGTTCATAGATAAAGAGAGCGGTCTGAAGGAAAAGCGAAGCGGATTTTCATCGGTGATGGAACTTGCAAAGCAGCGAAACATAGATGCGATAGTTGTGGCGTCCCTGGATCGGTGGGGAAGAAGTTTGAAGCAGTTGGTCAATACCCTGGATGAACTTGCGAGCCTTGGAGTCTCTTTTGTATCTCTCCGTGAAAGCCTGGACTTCACCACACCGACAGGTCAGCTAATGACCCACTTGCTTGGTGCCTTCGCCCAGTTTGAAGTGGCTTTGATCAAACAGCGTGTTAAGGCAGGAATTGCAAATGCCCGGGCAAGAGGGGAAAGAATAGGCCGCCCCAAAAAGGATATAGACTTGGATAAACTATTACATTTAAGAAAGCAAGGTGTCAGTTTTAGAGCAATAGCTAAGCAGATGGGGGTGAGTCCTGGCCTTGTTTATAAAATGTACGTAAATTTGGCTGTTAAAAAGTAATGAATTCAATGCCTGAATACAGCGGTTAATGATGTTCATAAACCAAATGGTTAATAAACGGTATGAGAGATGGACTTGGTTATCGTTCTTTTGATCCCTTCGCCCAACGAGACATTTGAGGTCAGGGGGATCTCGATTGATTTTCCTGACGCTGATCCTTTCCCTGTCTCTTTGCGTCTTTTTATCATTTTCAAAAATGGCTAATCTCACGGGGCAGTCAGAATACCGCTGCTTAGTGAGTAAAAAGACCACAAGATATGAAAAGGTTTTGAGGGAGAGAGTTTCGATTTGTTTAAACTTTACGATCCGAAAGGAGGTGAACCAAATGACAAAGACTATGAAAAAGAACGGAAGGAAACAAGTTAAGAAGGCTGAGGGAAAGAAGCCGAAAGATCCAAAGAGAGTAGAGGCGGCAAAGAAAGCGTGGGAGACCATTCGAGCGAAAGCGAAGGAAAAACATGTGATAAAGTAATCTGGTAAGACAAAGAGTTGAGGAGACGTGTTTACTCCCTGAGTTGATTCCTTTCAGGTTCGAGAAGAAAACGAGGGTTGTTGTGACCCGATTCCCGGTAGTCCTTCCATCAAGGGAATAACGTTCCTGTAACTGCAAGTTCACAGAGTTTCTCTTTGATGAGTTGAATTACCTGATCGCTATTAGAAAGTGTCTCAATCTCCTGTCGGGTCACAACAATCATTTGCCTCTGTTCTCTTAGAGCCGCCGCAATTATCTGATGCCCACCAGTACGGTCTATTGCGTCGCCAGTTATTCCGTTTAAGGCAACAAGAACCCCAAAGGGAAGGCCTCGGGTGCGTAGTTTAGTATCAAACCAGTTGACTTCGTTACTACCCACTGGAACCCCCCAGTTCTTACATTCGATCAAAAACAGATTGGGTAGAAACACTAACCCTTTGGGATGTTTGTCATTCCAAATCGCAACATCAATCTCTTCGGACTGAAATACGTTGAGGCTATTACGTTTTGTTATGGCAACTCCAGGGACACACCTGAAGACATAGGAAACTAACTCCTCAAGGGCACGACCACGTTCTGCTGTAGTAACACCGTTATCAGCTATGTCGAGATAGTTGGCTACCTTTCTTTTGGCAATTCTTGCCATTAGAGTTGACCTCCATGCAGTTGCCTGTTTCGGAGATCCCTAATAAGTTGTCCAAAACTCTTCCTGCGCATGCTTCTAATTAGTTCAAGAAGTGTTATGAAAATGACACGGGGAATCGGTGAGATAAAGTCTGCAAGATCAGGGGCAGAATTGACACCAACTAAGAGCACCCATTTTGAGGTAGTGTTGGCAATGAATGAGGAGGCGTGATACGCCATCCGACGGGCTGCTTCCTCGTTCAGGATACCACCCTTGAGGTCTATCAGCAAGGGGTTCCCTACCCACGGTGTAAGCTCATCAGCCCATATTGCAAGATCCGCACCGCTTTCAATCGTCGAAGGGGATTGAGCAACTACCTTGATATCACTCGCACGTAACACGTCAATTAGAATCTGTTCAGCCTGCATCTCAGTCATAGTCTCACTGCGTTCGTCGAGGAGATGCAAGAATCTGTCTGCAAGTTTCCCGATTGGGCGGCTTAAGGAGACATTGCTCTTCTCAGGTTTTCTCTTTTGAGGTTGAACGGACAGAGCCCTGTCAAGAGCGAAGCCAATAGCTTCGGAATTCGTAGAATCTGTTCGTAGATAAAGATGTTCTGAAACGTCAGAGGGAAGGTCTGAGATAGAAGGCGAAGCTAAGATCAGACTTCTCTTTTCAAGAGCATGAGCAAATCCAATCTCATAATAAACATTTGAGTTTTGGTATCTTGCATCGAGGACGGCAATAAACAGATCGGCACTCTTGATTGCATTGCTCAGATGCTCAGCTATGCTAACTCCGGCAACTGGTAATTCAAATGGGACTATGGGCTCTAATCCACGCTTGATCAGGGCATGCTTGATGGCGGAGATATCGACTCCAGAGGGCGCAGCAATGAAGCATGTCTTAGGTTTATTTCTCCTCTTTGATTCTGATTTTAAGATCATTCCTTACCTTCCTTCTTTGTTAAATTCCGTCTAATTGCAGGCAAGTGCGCACATCGTGCTCGGGAAAGACAAAGCTGTCAGGTTTTTAGTCCTCCGTTTGTGCCGCTGTTAGGTGAGGCGATTACTTTAATTGTTATAACGATATTGAAATATTCGTAATCTTGACAAGGAGTTCCTCATTGAAAAAACCTATTAGTAAATTAGGCTTAAACTCCTTGAAAAGATCTATGGTTGCATTTTTATTATCCAAAAACGAATAGGAAGTTTTATCCACCTTGAAATCAAATTTACTCATTGTCTTATCAATCTCGATTTCAACATGAAGAGTGTTTTTTAGTGGAGCGTGGGGAACGTTGGCATGAAATCGTTCGTACCAGCCATATTTCTGAGGGCAATAAAGCAAACAATTTCTATATCTGCTTTTAATTCTTTGGTCAAGCCTTATCATTTTGAAGTCGCCCTCGTCTTTGAAGTTAAAAACAAAATTTAATATTGATCCTTCGGGGAGTTCGAGGTCAAAATTGAGACTAAGTCTTTCAGTGATTGGCGACCTTAAGACCACAAATGAATGCTGGCGAGTGTCGGAACGAGGTAAATTCAAGACATCATTATTGCTGAAATCTGCAGACCCTGATATTTTTTCAAACAGTAATTGTTTAATAAAGATAAATCTTGATAGATAATCGACAGTTGCGGTTAACAAACCTATTGCCATTTGTGCTTGCCCAAGATCAGATGGCCAATCTTTGACCGATTGTTTTTGTGGGTGAATGAAATTTCGGTAGTTACGGAAAAGCCGGTAGACTTGCTCGAAATCTTTTATGTCTGGAAGAAGATCCAATTCTTTGAAAAGCAAATACATATCATCTATAGTTATATCCTTGACCTTTTTGGGTTGCCCCATTTTCTTACCGCTCGTATATTTTGGATAAGAGCCAGAATCTTTAATCTTACTTTTGAAGATGTTAAACAAATGATTAAAGATTCCTTCAACTGTACTGATAGAAAGGAATATTGTGCTGAGATTAGCATTTGCCATGAATACTCTGTCAAGCTCGTTGAGTCTCTGTAACAAGACATTCCGTAGATCAATATCGCTAATGAATGAAAGATCCTTTTTTGTTATTGTCATTTCTGCCTGATAGTACAAGAATATCCTCCTTGATTCATATAGCGTTTTAAATCACATCGTTTCGCCTAATCGGTCATATCCAACTTCAGGTTTGTCTATCCTTCCAAATTAGGAGTATAGACGAAATACTTCGGATATCCCGTCTATCGATTTCTGGTGGGAATATACACCTTTTTACAAAATTTGTAAATTATTTAGTACAGGAAGGAACAAACGAAATTTCCCTTTACCAATTTTTCAAAAAGAACCGATGGGGAGGATTAACGAGTTCACCTACAAATCGTTGGTGGTGACTCGGACTAAGCATCGAAGATTATCGTTTGAAATCTGGAATGACGATGTGGACTCTCGACTTGTTGACTTCAGGAAGGAGCCCTTCACTTACCACGAAAATTCCCTCTGCAAGACAATTTTAACGATGTCCCCTATTTCTCAGAAGCCATTTTTGACCGTGTGGTTTAGATCACTTCTTCACTCCGGCCTGGGCGATCTCCGCAGCGTTAGAGAGTTTCTCAACATTCCAACATAGCTCAATTAAATGTTGCGCCTGCTTTGCAGGGATAATGCCCTCGGCGAGATCAATGACCTTAGCCTCGAGGTCAGCGTCAGTCATCGGTCGTTCAACACTCCCGATGGCATGGGCGATGAACATCTCGAGCTTCCGGCCGTCCTTTAGAAAGATGGTGACCAGAGCCTGCTCTTCCTTTATGCTGGGATCTATGATGGCGGTGACTCTGTCTCGCAATGCTACGACAACAGGGTTGAGGACGGCGCTGTCGCTGTATTGTTTCTCACCGGCCTTGCCTTCCACGATTGCCACGGCCGCGGAGTGGTACACACTGAATTTGCCCTCAAGGCCGACCTGTGGGGTCTTCTTGCCCGTCAGTTCGAGAACGAGGGGATGAACACGCAGCTCGATGCGGTCAATCTGGTCAGGGGTCAACTTGTATTTGTTGCGTAGCTGGACGCAGGCATCGATGGTAGGGTGGATCACTATACCGCAGGCGAAGGGTTTGTACGTGTTGAAGAGGGTTTCATAAGTCTTGCCGAGTCCCTCCGTGATCTGAGAGTAATCCTGCTTGGTGCTGACGGTATTGGCCCAGCCACGCTTTGCCTCTAGGCCCTGATTGGAGCTTGTGTAGTTCTTGGAGGCGAGGAATGCCGCGGTCAGACCGTTCTGAGCAGCCCGTCCAGGATGAAAGCTCTTTGTCATGGTGCCGAACATCTCCCGCAGACCGACAGGCTGTGAGGCGGCGATCCCAAGCGCCCAGACCATCTGCTGCTCGCTGAGGTTGAGCAACTTACCAGCTGCCACTGCCGCGCCAAAGACGCCTGTAGTTCCCGTAATGTGCCAGCCGACATCATAATGATTTGGATAAACGGCCATGCCGGTGCGGAAGTCCGCCTCAAGTCCGAGGACCAGGGCGTTGAGAAAATCGCGGCCGCTCGTCTGCTGATAGTCCGAAAGCGCAAGGATTGCGGAGACAATGGGACCGGAAGCATGGATTATAGTCTTGAGATGGGTGTCATCGAAGTCGAAGACATGGGAACTGATACCGTTTATCAGCGCTGTCGTAATGACATCGAACCTCTCGGTTCGCCCCAGAACGGCTGCCTGAGGCGGACCCGAAAATGGAGCCAGAGCAGAGATCGCGATTTCCACTGTCTTGTGATGTGAGCCGCCGATAGCGCACCCCAGGTAGTTCAATAATGTGCGTATGGCCTCCTTGCGGACTGCTGCGGGCAAGTCTTCTGGCTTGGCCGAAACGACATAGCGGGCCAGCGTGCGGGTTACATCCTTAGGAATAGGCTTTGTCTGCGCTCCCTCTGATACGGTTCCGGCTGCATTCGCAAGTCCGGGGATTGCCCTACTTACTGAGGCGAGAGAGGCAGTTGTGATTGTGGTAAACATGAAGGTGCGGCGGTTGATGCTTAGCATGGAATACCTCCTCTTCATAAAGTGTGTTTCTCGTAAGATTCATTAGCTTCGGTTTGATAACAACTTGCTTTTCATGGGAGGATTATAAACTAAGGGAAAGACACGATCAAGAAGAAAAACAATGATATCCAAGGCAAGGGAACGAAGGGGGCTTCTGAAAAAAAGGGACTTTTCAAGTTGTCCTTTATAAATTTATTACCATTTGCAATGGAGCATAAAGAACCATAATTAATAATCACGATTTCAGAAGGAAGTCTTGCCGTCCGAAATTGCGGCGACCCCGAAGGTCAATTTTGGCTCCTTCACCTACTAATCCGTAGCGGCAAGTCGGTCTTTCATTTGATGATTACGGATAGAAATGTGCAACAAAAAGGCAGAGCAAAATTGACCCTGCCTTTTCGCTTCTTAAATTGTAGTACTACTGTTTATTCACCCTGTAACCCCAGAAAACCTCCTCCTCTGTCTCATTTGATGCACTCAATATATGCTGCGGTCCCCGGCTTGTTCAGAGTCGACGCTTGCGCAAACCCCCCGCCGTACGAACCGACCATCATATACGTCGAAGTATCCCTCTCACCCATAAACCGGTAATCGCTGAACCCCTTTTCCTGACACAGTTCCTTCGCCCTCCGATGCATGTATTTAACAGCCGTTGTCGTATCAATGTAGGCGTTCCCTGAAAACTCTACGAAATAAATATTGTCCTTGATGTGGGTATCCGTGTAACCACCCCGGAACCCTTTGGGTTGATATGGGGTTGCACACCCACTTACCAAAGCCAAGGTAAGGCCTACAATTACGATTAGAATAGCAATCTTCATTTCTGCACCCCCCTTTCAATTCTGTCACCTATTTCGTGTTGTGTGATTTGGCTTAGCCGCATAGCTCACCTGATCGGTTCAAGCAACGGCGGTGACGACGAGATCAGCCTGCGTGTCAGCGCATAAAACATCACCTCCTCTGTTCTGGCTTGATAGATGCTGATAGTGGGCCCAAATTTTCAACACGGACTCGAAACTTTGATAGGCAAAACTTTTTTGGGTCTTTCTCCATTCATCCCCCTTTTGGAAAAGAGAAAGTCTTGGAGGATTGCTGAATCAAGAATACATCGACTATATTTTTTGTCAATGGAAAAATGGGCGAAGATTATCATATTGAGGATTATCGATGGAAATCTAGCATTCCGGTATAGAATCTCAGCTTGTGGACTTCAAGGAAGAAGTCGTTTTTCTTAACAAGCCCTGCCGATCAGAAAGCCTTTTTGACGCTTCCAGATAGTATTAATTGGGTCTATAATGAAAATCTACCAATAGCGTGTAGAAACATTCGCTATCGTTCAGTAATGATGAGGCATGGGCATTGCATACGGGTCTTTTTTCCTGGTGAAGAACCGCGGACGAGCCCAACTCAAAGAATGGGGGTATCGATGCCAGTAACCGGAAAAGAACGGCGACGTTTCTCAGATTTGCAACATTCAAGGGACAAGGAAGGTCTTGATTGGCTCATCGAAGCAATAAAGGAGCCACAGACTGTGTTGTGGACGGAGAAAATGAGACTCAGACCGCAAGATACGACCGAATTGTTGAACAAGGTTGCAAACGGCCCGCGAAGGGAAGGGAAAAAGGCCCTGGTTATTCTCGGTAGGATGCAGGGAATCAGGATACGCACGCTCTGCCCAATATTTGACATATCCCTAGGCACTGTCTGTAGGTACTGCAGGAGGTTCAACGACATGGGGATAGAAAGTCTTTCCGATGGGCATCCGGGACCTGCACCAAAAGCAGAGGATGAAACAATAGAAGCAGCTGTGTTCTCGGTGATTCACTCTCCACCTTCCGAGCACAACATCAATAGGACCTCCTGGAAGTTTGAAGACATTTGCAAGTGCTTGTCTAAACAAGGAATCCACGTCTCAAGGAATCTCATTAGCAAGATCATAAGAAGAGCCGGATACAAATGGCGCAAAGCGAAAACAGTTCTGACCAGCAACGACCCCAAATACAGGGAAAAGCTGGATCGCATCAAATCAATCCTGTCAACGCTTGGGGAAAACGACCGCTTCTGTTCCATTGACGAGTTCGGTCCCTTTGCGGTTAAGATCAAGGGAGGGAAGAGGTTAGTTGGTCCGAACGAGTACCCGCATGTCCCTCAATTCCAGAAATCCAAGGGTTGGTTGATTGTGACAGCAGCTCTCGAATTGTCCCAAAACCAAGTTACGCACTTCTATTCAAAAGCGAAAAACACCACAGAGATGATCAAACTGCTTGAAGTGTTGCTGGAGAGGTACAGAGGTTGCGATAGGCTGTATTTTTCTTGGGATGCTGCCTCTTGGCACGCTTCAAAGGCCCTCTACGAGAAAGTGAAAAACGTAAATTTGCCTGAATATCGAGCAGAGGCTCAAACTCCGATTGTTGAACTCGCTCCGTTGCCCAAATCAGCTCAGTTCCTGAATGTCATTGAGTCGATATTCAGTGGTATGGCAAGAGCGATAATTCACAACAGCGACTATCAATCAGTTGAACAAGCCGTCGTGGCGATTGACCGTTACTTTCGAGAAAGGAACGAGCACTTTCTGAACTATCCCAAAAAGGCAGGGAAGAAATTATGGGGCAACGAAACTGTCGTCAGTGAGTTTGCCGAGTCGAATAACTGCAAAGATGCAAGGCGGAGATGAAGCAGGGGTATCATTGCAGGCGGGAGCATGGCACACCTTCTATCGATTACCAATTGTATTCTTCAATGGTATTTGAAAAAGTGATTTTACCGATTACAGGAAGGAATCCTCGGTGCTTCTACATGGGGAAGCCCTTCCATGCAAAGCTCTTGGCTAAAGCGGGCTTCTAATGAAGTGAAAAGGGTGATTGCTCCAAAAAGAGGACACACTTAAGGCTGACGTTAGGGGTAGGCTTTTTTTGCCTTGTGCAAAGGCCTTAAAAATGCACAATCTGTCATGCCTGTACCAAATTATGCTCTTTATCCAAGGATTTGAAATAAGGTCATTTTTTAAATCTTAGAAGCACTTTTCATCAATTCACTAACCCAAATCTTACAACTTCTTAACATTGCACGATTTTTTAAACACTCTGATTCCAAGCCCGATAAGCCTACTTGGAGTTCACGTGATGGAACAGTAATTGGCATAATGTTTGCTCTTAAGTACTTTAGAGGAAAGTAAAATGCGGAAAATGCGGAAAATGCCCGAAATGATGATTCTTCCGTATGACCGGAAGTTCTTTTTTGTAGCAAATAACACCACTCGTCCCGAAAAGACAGAGGGTGGAGTTGAAAAGAGGAAGGTTAACGAAATCGTAGCAGAGGATAGGGAATGGGATTTCGTCCTTGATTGTTATGCAGGGTTTGGAATCTCGACATCGATTTTTGCCAAACATGCAAAAAAGGTGGTAGCCCTGGAAGAGGACTTTAATAATGCTTCGGCCATGTGGGTGAACCTTTATCAATACTACCAAGCTAATGAGATCGGGTATGTTGAGATACTTAACGATGACAATCGCTCTTACCTCAACCCAGCGCCGGAACTAAAACAACACCCCCCTAACTTGATAGACTTAGACCCCTTTGGCAGTTGCAAGAAGCAATTAGAGTTGGCCCTTGAGTGGATGAAAGATGGGGCACTTCTCCTGACGAACGGCCATATCGGACGAATTTCAAGAAATATGAAATGGGTTGAAAAGGTTTATCCAGACATTGGAAAGCGCTACATTGGGGATAAAGCAGTCGACTGGCCCGAAGAATACTATATTCCATGGCTGCAAGAGAACTATCCCCAGTTACGAAGAGTCGTTCACTTTTACGCCCATCCTACATCAGTAAGGTGCGTGTGTGAGGTAGGGGAATTTAAATTTTTTGAGAAGACCATTCAAAAACTGGACAAAAGGCCCAAATACCTTGGCAAATACAAGGATATGAAAAAAAATGAAGAAAAAAACGGAAAACGAGTTAATAAAAGTTAAAACCGATTCTTTGAAAATGCAGGAGCCATTTAAAAGTTTGTTTTCTGAGGATACTGAAACCTACAAACAGACCTACTCAAAGGTATACGTGAATATGGATCTTCTGGGATTCGATGAGGCTCAACCAATCATTGTATGGAAGGGCCGGAATATCGTAATTGATGGCCATACTCGTCTAAGAGTCGCTCTCGAAAAAGAGATTAAAGAAGTCTCGGTAATCAAGAAGGAATTTCTGAATGAGGACGACGCAATCCAATATGCGGTTCATCTTCATCGGGATAGGAGAAAATTCACAGATGCAGATATCTACCGACTGGTTTGCAAACTGGACGATAAACATCCCCCAGGGCGTCCTCTAAAAACTGCATCAGTTGATGCAGTTTCCAATCCTTCGCTCTTTCCTGACTTTAAAGAATACGGAAAAGATTTAGGCATATTGGGCGGCATTAAAGATAAGCGTAAAACAGTGCATCTCCCAAAAACTCCTTACCCCCGAGATGGCTACCCGGTGACTGCTCTTAACCTGGCAATTCATGACAGAATTCCAAGTTTAAACGACGGTAACGAAATGGGTGGACTTGAAGTTGGGCCTCAGAAAGGCGGCCGACATAGTAGGTTAGGATTTGAAGGAGATTTACGGGAAGGTTTAGCTCAATTCAAGGAATGGGCATATGGAAGGTCTGACGATATAACAGCGACCTTAATCGGAACGTCCCGAACCAAGGTTGATAAATGTAGACGAATAAGAGATTGCAAGAATAAAGACCTAAGAGAAGACCTTCGGGACAAAGTCCTTAGAGGAAAGCTAACCATTAACCGAGCGTCTTCAATTGTGAAGAACAATGGCAAGCATAGAAATGACCCTAAATTGGAATTTCAAAAAGGTATTGTGGTACATTCGAAAGATCAATATATCGATTCTATCGATTTGGACTCCGTCAAGTGGGTCATTCTTGGCACTCACGGAAAACCTCCCAAAATCAATGATCCTATACCAAAAGATTCCATAATCTCCCCCAAAGAATAGAAACTTCCGTTCAATCTTCAATGCCTTCATAGTTTCCTCAAAAAAAATCAAAACTTTTTGTCCGCTATGAACCGTTCATAAACCCCCCGAGAAACAAATTAATTTTCAAGACATGATCTTTCAAAAAAATAGAAAGATTTTTTGTTATATATATTAGGTTTAGGTGTTTTTAGAGAGAAGGAAAATAAATGATGTGTGTAAAAGGGGATATACAAATGGTTTTTTACAAGGGGTTGAACAGTTTTCAAAGGCCCCCCAGCCTCACACATCCTGTTCAATCCCTTTTTTTGCACTTTGCTTAGATGAATTTTGGGGGGGATTGGTAAGCCAGTTGCGAACTGGAAACCAGAGGTAATATGCGAAACCAATCCCCTTCCAGATGAACCTACCGATGAATTGCCCCACTAGATGAATCCATAGATGAGTTGAAGTGGCCTCTTTAGATGAAGTCCTTTCTAAGATGAACAATCTTTCAAGATGAATTGGGTTCAATTCCTTTCCCCAAAAGGAATAATAAAACTAAGAAAGGACACTATCATGAATAGTGATCGTAGTGTAAATGATGTATTGTTGGTTGCCTACCTAACGGTTGCAGGGTTCAAACAATCCCACCATCCATTTCTCGCCGGTAACTTCATGCAGTTCTGTTTTGAACGGACTCCTGAACTCGAGACAGAGATTGAAAAGTTCTACCTACGGGAAACTTCCGTTGATGCCTTAACTCTATTGGAGGCCTTTCGCACAATCAAAGCCTGGGCATCAGAAGTTAAGAAGAACAAAGGGGGTGGTCGGCATGGAAACTACTAATACTCCCGCTGTTAAAGATCAAAAAGAGTTTCAAGAAAAATTGGACGTAATAAAAGCCGGTATTAAAGCCGGGAGAGAAGCTAAGCAAGCCGAAGCTTTTGCTCTTCCAAAGGATGAAGAGGTAACTCCTACGCCGGGAGAGCAACCCGAACCTCCAAAGCTTCCTAAACCTGTTTTTGATTTTAGTATCGAATCCTTCGATAAGATGCTGGCGGGGTTTCTTAGGGACGAATCCTTTTTCAAACTGTTTAGAAAGTGGATGAAACCTATTTACTTCACTCCAATAGTTTCAATGCCATTTGAAATCCATAGGTTCGTTTATGAGAAGGCTGTAGAACATTATGATGCCTTTGGCGGACTAATTGAGAAGCATGCCTTGGATGATGCTATTGTAGAGAAACTAAAGACCATGGAACGTGAATTTTCAAAACTTAGTGAACGTGATCGTGAAAATGCCACAAAGCCCTGGCGAGAGATTTCCGCAAAACTCTATTCCCTGAATCTTGAATCCTCTTTGAAATACATCAAAGCCAGGATGATCCACTTTCTCAAAATCCAAGCATCGAGAGAGGAAGATCTTATTTACGGAAAGGAAACGCTGGGCTGGACTTTGTTTGATGATTCAAAAATTCTTGAACATTCAAAACGTGTTGCTGAAATTGCCGGTATCGGGAAAGAAGATCAATGCCGGAAGATCAGAACTTGTAAAGATGTTGATGAAACCCTATCTTCTGAGGCCGATGATTGGATCGTAAGAGGTTTGATAGCCAAGAAAGATATCAATATCTGGTATTCACCTCCCGGCGTTGGCAAGTCGCACTTGATCTGGCTTTTGGGTAATGCTGTAAACGATGGTAAGGAATGTCTTGGAATTGATATTACCCAAACCCCTGTAACTTACCTTGACCTTGAAAACACAGAGGATGTACGAAGGCACATCAAAAGATTACTTGGGGCCGGAAAGATGGGGTTGATAACCTTGGATGATGATATTGAAATCCCTAATATAGATTCCGCTCCGGAGAAGTTTGAGGAGTTTATATTAACCTTGCCAATAGGTCTTATTCTTATTGATCTCTTTTCGATGATAACCGATGAAACTAAATTTGCTGAGAGCAAGTGGGAAGTTGCTCCAATCATCAAAGTATTAAAGCGTTTGTGTAAAAAAGGTTATACGTTTCTTTTGATCTTCCATAGTTTGAAAGCTGATCCAAAAACAATCAAAGGGCCACAGGAACTTTTAGGAAGGGCAGGACATGTGGTCTCAATCTACAACGTGTCTGAAGTTGGTGAGGAAAAGGAATTAGAAGAGATTGATCCTAATAAACCAAGAACCCTGTTTGTTGGAACGGGGGCAAATCTGAAAAGTAGGCATAAGAAATCCATCTATTGGCTGAAGGCAGATATGAATGAAGAGTCCGAACAAAAGGGTTTTAGACGGATGGGAAGCCCAACTGATTCTATTCTTGAGAAGATTCAGATTGCATTAAGAGGTTATCTCAAGAATAAAGAGATCTCTGAGGATTCTGCCGATTACTTTCCAAACCAAACGGTGTTCATCGAGTTGACTCGAAGCCTTTTGGGATGTTCTGAAAAGAAGGCACGAGCCTACATCAAACAAGGCAATGGAAGATATTGGACAGAGAGGCAGACTGGCACTAATTTCCAATATTACCCAAAACGATGATGGAAGTAATGCGGAAGTGGTGAAAACTTCACCACTTCTATCCCTTTGGAAGTAATGGGAAGTAATGATTTAAAAGATGTGAATATATTAATAATTTAAAATGCTTGAATACTTCCACCATTTTGGAAGCATTGGGAAATAGGTATTACACTCCTACTTCCCTATTTCGTTTTACTAATAGGGAAGGAAGGAGGATACCCAATAAGAAGTAATCTTATAGATTAGTCTTTAAAGACATCCTTCAAAGAAAGGAAGTGCAAGATGCATGAAGATCGAAGAAGACAAGTCCTTGCAAGTATCTTTGGGGAAGAATATGAAGTCAGAGCCGAGCAGTTCAGGATTAATTGCTTCAATCCCACGTGCGGCGATACAACTGGCAACCTGGAGGTAAATCTTGAGAAAGGAATTTTCCACTGCTGGAGATGTGGTTATAGCGGGAACATAAGGCAACTGCTAAAGGACTATATCGGAAAGGCTGTAGATATTGATGAGTATGTTACTGCTGAGGAACTCTCCAAATTTCAGTTAGGATATGATGAAGAGGAGATCGAACAAGAGAAGGGCCACGTTAATCTTCCAAAGGAATTTGTCCCCCTATGGGGGGATAGGAAGTTATCTTTTACTGGAAAGCGAGCCCTGAATTATGTTCTTGGACGAATGAGTAAAGAAGATATCGAGAAATACCGGATAGGATATTGTGGTCTTGGATATTACAAGTGGAGAATCATTATTCCCGCCATAGAAGATGGAGAGATTAAATACTTTGCTGCCAGGCTTTTCTTAGGTCAGGGTGAGAGATATAGAAACCCGAAGAAGGAGGAGTGCGGGGTAGGTGCTAATGAAGTTGTTTTCAACATAGATTCCGCCAGGTCTTTAAACCGTGCTATTCTGGTTGAAGGGTGTTTTGATGCCATTAGAGTGGGGTCGGACGGAGTAGCACTTTTTGGAAAGCATATTTCGGATAATCAAGTTTTTAAACTGCTCAGTATCGAGAATATCTATATCATGCTCGACCAAGATGCATTATTAGACTCTTTGGATATAGCCCACCGTTTCTTAGAGAAGGGAAAGAAGAACGTTTATCTCTTGTCTCCTCCTCATGGTGATCCTTCTGACTGGCCCCGGGCCGAGATTAGGAAGTGGATTACAGCCGCTAAACGTTTTTCCTTTGAGGATGAATTGAGAATCAGATTTGGGGATTAACAGGGAGAGAATCCTCTAACCCAAAAAGAGTTTACCCAAGAGATGGATAGGAAGGGTTATCAAAAAGAAAGAAGGAATGATGCTATTTAATGGGTTGGAGTAACACCTTGGACGTAAAAAGATGTAGGGTGTAGGGTGGTGTAGGCATTTTGGTACTGCCCCATGAATAGCTTTTCTCTGTGCATACTTTCCCGTTTTTCCCCACATTTGCCTACACCCTACACCCGGAAAGGGAATTATAATGGACGGAGAAATTAGTCGAACTGAGATCCAAGAGTTTGTAGCATCAAATGGATTGGACATAGATCTTTTGGACGAGAGAGAGGAAACCCTTGAAGCCTTACAACGGGAATTTAATCTCTTTATCAGGGGCTTTGGGAACTGTCTTCAGGACAGGTTCTCAGTCATCGAACATAGGTTGGACAGGCTGGAGCAACTGGTAGAAGAAAGGTATTAACATCAAAAGCCGACGAAAAGAAGCATATCAGAGAGGGACAGCAATAAAAAGCATGCATTTTACAAAAACACTGATTTAAGGTAGGATATAACCCATCTCTATGGGAGGTGGGTTATGGAGGGAAAAATTTGGCCTATTTTAGGAAAAATTCACTTTATTTTCTGGATCTGTGAAATTCTTGGAGTCGGCACATTGATAATCACGGCATCTGAACAAATTAAGCAACATTTTGGACTCACCACCATAGTAATAATTGATTTGATAGCGTTGGTGCTGATCATTGTCGGAATTATACGGGAGAGGATTAAGCCTATTGTCCTACCTAACTCCATAGATAAATCAAAACCTAAACCTTCATTCAAAACGATAGAAATAAGACCAGACTATACCGATAAAGAAGAAATCGTCTACAAATCAAAAGTTCAAATTGTATTGCAATCTGAGCAGGAGTGCTTTATTAAAGCTGCAATCTGGAGGGCAGATGGAGGTGTTGAACTACAATTGCCTGGGAGCCTAAAGTTACGCCCTAAGAACATTAAGGGTGAATGGTCTCAAGATGAGTTCCCTGCAATTGCTGTTCCTCCGGGTGGAATGTTTAGTACATGGATAGGCTTACGTGGAAAATTACCTCCAGAGGTTGTTAGGAAAATACACGAAACAAAAGGATTCGGCACCTTACTATTAAAGATAAGTGGTTATAGTGATGACGTAGAGATACCGATTTGAATAATATTGTATGGCTTCGATTAATTCGACTCAATGCTTATTTCCCTCCAGGAGTAAGCGACTCCCATTTAGCAGACACTTTGAAGGGTGAAGTAACGATTTATCAAATAATTATCGGTTAAAGGTTTTGTATGGATAGAAACACTCAATTTAAAATGATTGACCAAGCTTTTTTGCCGGCAAGGGAAATTGAAATCCCAGATTTGTTCTCGGGTCGCAAGGAAGAAATTATCCAAGGTCTCTACGCTTTGCGATCTGAAGGCGCAAGTATTTGTATATATGGGAAACGTGGCGTCGGTAAATCTTCAATCGCAAAGCAATTACGATTAGTGGCATCAGGCCTCCCTGATCTAACGGATTTGATAAAACGCCCAGACTTATTTGATCCTACGGTGTTCAATTTTCCAAGTGTTTATTTTTACTGCGATGATACTATCAAAGATGCAGATGATCTTTTCCGCAAAATATTAGCTGATCGTGATAGTTTAAACGGCATTTGCCAATATAACGATGGCATAATTTTGAAGAAAACTAAGACGAAGACCACCAAAACTGCTAAGCTGGCTTGTAGGCTCTTGGAAGCAGCTGCTACTGACGAGCAAGAAACGGAAAATATTGTCGCCGGATTAGATTCAGTCTCAGCTTTTAAGTCAGTCACAGCTGAAATAGTTGACTCAGCCAACACTGATAACATGGTTGTGGTGATTGATGAATTTGAGCGGGTTTCAAGCAAAATTGGCATTGCAAGTATCATAAAAACATGCCCTCATGTCAAATTCATCTTGGTTGGTATATCGGAAGACTTAAGATTGTTAATTAGTGATCATGAATCTGTTAGTCGTCATTTTGCCGAAGGCACTATCAAACTAAATCCTATGACCGTTGAGATGCTTATCGAGATTCTTAAACGTGCCGAAGCAAAAATCAAGGAAATCAAGTTTGAAGAACAAGTTATTGCCAAAATAGTCGAATTGGCAAATGGGTATCCCCACTGGGTTCATTTAATGGGAAAGTTGAGTTGTATTGATGTAGTTGAACACGATGGCAAAACAGTTCAGATGGAAAACTTTCAGAGAGCGTTGGAAAAGATAGCTCAAAGGGAAATTATCCATGAAGATAACTATATGAAGGCTACCTTGGGCTCAAAAGATAAAGAAAAAATGCTAAGAATACTCGCCTCAGATAAGGAAGATAAACTGAATCCTGAAGAAAAATATAAGGTTGCCGAAGAGTATGGAGTATCTTATTGGGGCTGGCGATATTACATTCAAGATCTTATAAAATCAGATATCCTACAACAGATTAAGTATCACTTTACGAGCTTCAAAGACATTCGATTCAAAGTTTATTGCCAAATCAGACCGCCACTATATCCTGAAAACTCAATAGGAAATCTTACTGATAAGAAAAAGGACACTTACATTGCTCGCACAGTTACGAATTTTGTATTGGATGAAAACGTAGTAGCATATTTAAGTGCCAATAGCACCGATTATATCTATCGTAAGGCATCTAAATTTGTACCAATTTTCAATTATGAATATTATGTGGGTACATCTCTTGAGCCAAAAACGATTTTATACGATAGTAAAGGTAACCCGATAAAAAAGGCTGAATCCTAAGCTCTGTAGTCATCTTATCCTTCAGTTAACATACCCCTGTTCTACCAACCTTCATTCCTCTTTGAATAATAAAATTTTTGAGGAGACGTACATTTTCCAAAATTAATCCCTCAATCTTGTTTAATTATATGAGAGACAAAAAACATGTGTCTATCCTTCGTTGAACAGTTCATGGAACGTAGTAGTCCAAGGCAAGAGAACAAAGGAAGGGAGGTGAACGTTTACGTTTGATAGCCATGTTAGGGGAAGGTTCCAGAATCAGAAAAAACCCAATTTCCAAATTACAGACATACGATCCGGCTACGGACTATGAAGGATGATGATTAAGACGTGGTCAAATCAAAAATAATCAACATGACTGTGTTTAATTAATACAGAGAATAGAGGAAGTAATGAGAGCGATCAAAACGGGGGATCAATCCAATCAATTAAAGAAGGCGATTAGTAGGGTCAATCTGGAACCCCATCCAGGCTCTCAGTCTCGAATGTCGCCTTCTTTAAATGGGTTCGATGTGGGCAAGAAAGGATGTGTATTATGAGTAGTGAAGCTGCAAAGAAAGCATGGGAAACCATCCGAGCTCGTAAAGCCGGAATGGAAATTCCACCACGGGATATGAGAGGCATAAGACGAAAGTGGAATTGGACAGAGCATCAGTCTAATAGATTACACCAGGTGCAAGAGATACTGGAAGACCTAAAAGACTATAAGCCCTTAACTTTGAGGCAGGTCTATTACCAGTTAGTTGGTCAGGGTCACATTGATAATAACCTTAGTCAATATGGAAGTCTTTCACATCTCTTGAAATGGGCCAGAATAGAGGGTCTCATCTCTTGGGATGACATCGAAGATCGAACAAGAGTCTTTCATGATCAAACAGGTTGGATATTGGAGGACTTTATTACACAATCTCTCGAGCAGTTTCTAACTGGCTATAGACACGACCTTTTGTGGAACCAGGAAAAGTTTGTCGAGATTTGGATTGAGAAGGATGCTTTGAGTAGAGTTGCAGAACGGGTGGCAACCAACTACACAGTCTCAGTCATAGTTAATAGAGGTTTCGCTTCTATATCTTTCCTTCACGACTACGAATTGCGGATTGCTCAACATCCAAACAAGAGGCCTGTTATCCTCTACTTCGGGGACTTTGATCCGAGCGGAAAGGTGATGCTTCCGGCTACTCAGAAGACTTTGGAAGATGAGATGGGCGTTCAAGGGGTAGAGTTCAAGATGATTGCTCTGACCGAAGAGGACATTGCCACGTACCATCTTCCCCATAAGCCGGAAGCCATTAAAGAGAAAGACCCCCGGACACAAAGACATATTGACCAATATGGGGAGTTAGCCGTTGAACTGGATGCTTTGGATGTTAGAGTCTTGGAGGAAAAGATTCGAACTGCTATCCTGGAAGAGATTGACTACGACCTTCTCAATGCTGAGCGTGAGACTGAGACTGAGGAGTCTAATCTATTATCCAGACTGAAAGACAGAACAATCGAAGCAATCCAGAATGAAAGGACGGGTTTAGCATGAAAAGACAATGTCACACCAGAGTTAGATATGGCATTCCTGATGGGCGTTGCAAAAATGCCGCTAAGCCTGGTTATAATTTTTGTTTTACTCATTGTCGGCATAATGGTCTTGAAGTTGAAGCTGAGAAAAAACCTGAAAAATGAGGAAGAAAAAAATGACTAAGAAAGAGATGAACATGGCCATGCTTGCAGAAGCTCTCCGATCACTAAACGAAATTGTAGCGGAAGAAGAACCTGAAGACTGGGGTGAGGAGTCCAAGGACGAGAAACTCTCAGAGGAAGAAGATGATCGGTGCGCATATTGCGATAAAGAGATTGATCAAGATAGTGAAGTCTTCGGTGTGCTTCTTACGATCGGAGAAGTGTATGACTTAAAAGATTTAGGGGGCGAAATGATTTCAGTATGTCTTGAAGAAGCCAATCGATCCATTCCAGCAATGGTAGCTACAGAGGATTCGGACGCTAAGAAGGATGGTGGTGACATCTGTTTTATGACGTGTAGTGAGCGTTGTGCTCAAAGCTTAACAACCACCCTTCAAAAAGAGATAGATTTTTGGAAAATAACGCTGAAACAGCGCCACCCAAAGACCGAGAAGCAGGCGTGCATTGTGACCGATTCAGGTCATATAGGCGCTCCAGGAACCGTTTGCTAACTCTTTCAAATATAAAGGGCACGAATGAATTACCTTACTCCCAAGGATCTTGCTGAGCGTTATCGGATCTCGGAACGTCAAGTCACTCATTTGGCAAGGATTGGGTATTTGCCAGGGATCAAAATCGGAAAGCTTTGGCGTTTTAGAGCAGAGGATATTGAGGCATGGGAAGGAAGACATAGAGGAACTGATGAGATTACCAAACTGGCGGATGAAATTATTATGGAGTCTTGTTAATTGTGCCGGATTCGAGTTTATGCTGGATATCATTGATATCGTAAAGTAAGAAAAAATGCAACTTATTGACCTTGTTGAAAAAGATGACCAATTATTATAGTATACCTCGTATGGGAAGAAAAAAGAAAGGGTATAAGGCACCCGAAGGCCTGGTCAGGATGCCCGGGTCTCCTTATTGGTGGATTGTTTGGAAGGATATCCGAAAATCCACGAAGGTTCTGCTTGAGGACATCTCGAAGGCTACTATCCTACTACTTGAAGTTGAGAAGCGATGGTATGAGAAGAAAGATAAAACCAGGCAGATACTCGGGGATTCTATCCCGTTTTCACAACTCATCAAGCGCTATCATGCAGAAATCACTCCTTCGAAGAAGTCTGCCAGGGCTGACCATACAAATTCAAATTTTCCTTTGAAGTATTTTGGAGATCGTTCTATTGACACGATTAAAGCCCGGGACATTTATCAGTATTTTGAGTGGCGCAAGGAGCAGAATTCCGAAGTTACCAAGAGGGCGGTTTCGGGTTCTACTATGAACCGTGAAAAGTCATTAATCTCTGATGCATTCTCCAAAGCCATCAAGTGGGGATATGTCGAGCGAAACCCTATTAGGGAGGTAGAAGGATTCCCGGAAAACAAAAGAGATCGGTATATTACTGATAAAGAATTTGAGGCAATCAAAGAAGCTGCACAGACAACGACAGGGGCAGGGCATTTGCCAGATATAATGGATGTTCTCTACTACACGGCACAGCGATCTGGAAGGATCTTCAGTTTGAAATGGAGCCAAGTGGATTCCAAAGAAAGAAGAGTCATACTGGGAGATAGTACCAGCACAAAAAGGGTGCCTGATGAAATCTGGATGAGCCAACCCCTTTTTGAGATTTTGTCGAGGCTCAGAGCCGAAAGAGGATTACAAAAAATCGTTGGTTCCTATGTTTTTCAGAAGGTCAACGGAAAACCTTATCGTTCCGTCAAAACTACCTGGAAGACCTGTTGCAGAAAGGCAGGGGTCACCGATGCTAAGGTTCATGATATTCGACATAAGGCAATCACTGACATGGGGAGAAAGGGTTATTCCCTTCAGGAGATCGCAAAGATAGCAGGACACTCTCAGATCTCCACCACAATGAGATATACCCATCTTAGGGCGGAGGATACGAGAGAAGCCTTGGAAAGCCTCGGAAGAAAATAAGAAATACTTCAAAAATACTTCAAATATTCTTCAAATATTATCAGACGCAAGAGCAATTAATAAAAACTTAATAGTTTCATGTAATTATGGAGCCCACGGACGGATTTGAACCGCCAACCCGCTGATTACAAATCAGCAGCTCTACCATTGAGCTACGTGGGCGTTTTTTAAAAAACGTGACATGTGTCCGTTCTTCGTGTCCGGAATTTACTTGTATTTTTACCACATCTTCCAAAGATTCTCAAATTCTTTAAGTCTACTTGACCATTGACTATGGACTATCGACCTATTTTTTTCTTTCTTCAATTGCCTTTTCTAAGATCTTGATTCCATCTTGAGAAGCATTGATGGACTGCGCCAAAGATTCCCTTGCCTGTTGGGGATTGTGGAAGCCGTCGCTGTTCTCAGCTGTCCACCATTCCCAGAGGATGTGAGCCTTGTCGTGCAGAGGCCAAGCTTCTTTGAGGATTTCCTCTTTCACCCCAATGTCCTTTGCCCGGGTATAAGTATCGATCAATTGCCCCAACCAGAATTCAGCCTTTCTCATCTTTCCACGGATATAATTCTGAATAGCGTCAACCTGATACTCGGCATCGTCTTGAGACCAGTAAGTGTGGCAGCGGACACAGGTATCTCTGAGCATGTACCTTGCACTTCGCTGCCCGTGGAAAGTAAAAGTCTTTCCTTTTTTATCTTTGACCTTGGGCATATGGCAATCCTTGCATTCCACTCCTGCTCGTTCATGTCTGCTTCCCCAAAAGGTCTCAGTTTCAGGATGTTGGAGTTTTGTCAGCGGTGCTCCGGTGACAGCGTGTTTAAAATCCTTGAAGCTTATCTCTGCATACCGCTTTTGAACATCGAACACATTCACCCACGGAAAGTAGTTGGCTCTTCGATCATCCATCGTGACGGATGCGCCAGTCTTTGGGTCGAGCCCTGGATTGCAGTTATATTCGACATGACACTGGGCGCAAAGAAGATTGGAATCGAATTTGTTAAGAAGGCCGATAGCCCGAAAGGGTTTGCCATCCCGTTGGAATTCGATCTTGGTCATGGTCACTTTTTTACTTTTCTCTTTATCATATGGATAAGTTCCTTCTTTCCGATCCACAACAGCCTGGATTAAGGCATCGCGCACCACCCTTGCTTTGGCCGCATGGGGATCATGGCAATGGATGCAACCCATTGGGTTCTGGATGTACTTCTTAGCCATATCAATGGCTACCGGGTTTCCTCCTCTCTTCAAATCGGTTGCAGGATGGGGGGCACCCATGTAGGGCCATTTCAAAATGGTGTCGGTCGTCTTGCAAGTGAAACAGACTGTATTCCCTGCTTTGGCTGTCTGAGGTAATTCTCTTCCTGTATCAACGAGTATATCCCAAGCTTTTCCTGTCTTCGTAATATCCTTCCAGCTTTTTAACTGGAACCTCCCTCCATAGCCTCGATCCACCAGGAGATGGTCAGTGACCATAAAAACGTGAGATCTGGGCTCATCGTGTTCTTTGGTAAAGCCATGAGGCATCAAGAGCATATCAGAGGTAGGCGATCGGCTTGTGGTGGTGGCCTTCTCGACTTTGGCTTTTGATTTCAAATTGACTGACATCAAGGTCTCATACTGGGAAGGATGGCATTTGCCACAGAGGCTTAACTCCAGGTTCGTCCCGGGGAGTTTTTCCGGGTCTTTCAGGTGTTCGGTGAGTTGACTATGACACCTTGCACAGGGGAGTGAAGCATGTTTGTTTCCCACCTTGAGGGATTTGATCTCTTCATGGCACTGATAGCATGTGGCATCTTCCTTCGGGACGGTTTCCTTTGCAGAACGGGCATAAGAGAGGTAAAAAATCAAAGAAAGAAAGCAAATGATCGAAATGAAAAACATTTTTTTAAGCATAGGAGTACCTCCTTTCCAAACAGGAAGACCAACCCCTTGTTGGGATCTCAACATTATATTATTGCAACGATGGGATAAATCAAAGAAAAATTATTTGCATCCAATGAGCAGGACGACGATGGTCCATCCAAAGAGGATAACCAAAAAGATAATAAATTGTCTGACCAACTTGGGGTCCATAAGCCCTCCTTTTTTCTTAAAGGCTGGAGATTCACCCTTTTGTATGAATTAGGTCCATATTGAATAAACACCCTTTTCTATCAATAACCCAAAGCAGTATCATTATAGAAAAGAGCATCGTTCAACAACAGGGTAAATTGTATTTTTTCTTAAAATAGTATATTGAGAATATAAGCTTTTACCCCGGCAGCAGAAAGCCACGGCTTTTGGCCGTGGATGAATGTGCTATCTTTTGGCCGGCCTGTCCCGGCTTTAGACGGGTGATGTCGCCCCACAGGGGCGTTGATTAGAAACCACGGGCTCTGCTCGTGGAGCTCCACCAGAAGCCATTATGAAAAATTTTGAAAATTATTTCAAGAAAGAAAAATGGATGAACCCCGTTAGAAATTCCTGCGGGGCATCAAGACCCGCCGGAATTGTTCTGGGAGCTAACCCCGCGGCAGAGCAGCAGGCCTTCGCCGCGCCGAAGTGGCTCCGGCCACGCAGTCGGGGCATCATTTCTAACGGGGTGAAGGTTCTGCTCCTTTTTGGGATAGTTCTTCTCATCTCCTTCCCTTCTTATGCAGGATCGATCAAAGAGGTCAGCCAGAACATTAAACAGGTCCAATCCATCGCGTCTCCTTTTCAATTCGCTATGATTGGAGATAGCCGGGGTGGAGAAAGGGTTTACGCCCAACTGATGAAAAGAATCATTGAGCGAAAACCTGATTTCCTCATCAATCTGGGAGACATGATCACCCATCCCCATGAAAAAGAGTGGCATGCATTTTTTGAGATCTCAAAACAGATGGATCCCCCTTTCTTTCCGGTCGTGGGGAATCACGATGTAGGGACTACGACATTGGGAGAGGAGATTTATCGAAAACAATTCTCTCTTCCACGAGGGAAGACCTATTATGCCTTTCAAGCAGGAGGTGTTCTTTTTGTCATCTTAGATTCGGAGGAGGGAAGGGGGAGGATTATCCAAGAGCAGCGGTCATGGCTGGAAGATATTTTGTCATTTTCTAAAGAGACATTTAAATTAATATTTATTCACCGCCCTCTCTTCCTTCCAATGGATAGTTTAAAGACGGGAAGAGCGATGGATAGGTATCCATCTGATCGTGACGATCTACACCGGTTTTTCTTGAAAACAAAAGTGAAGGCTGTGTTTGCAGGAGATGATCACAGGTATGACCGAAGAGAAGAAGATGGCATTCTCTATGTCATCTCTGGAGGCGGAGGAGCTCCTCTGACTTCCCTCAAAGAGAGAGGGGGATATTTTCATTATACCTGGATCTCTGTTCTGAAGGGAAGGATAGAAGGGGATGTGGTGGATTTAGAAGGCCAGATTCAAGATCAGTTTGTAATCGAATAGAAGGAGAGGAGGAAGGAGATGGGTTTAGGATTGGCTCTGGTCGCATTGGGCATACTGATCCTCTTGGATCGAATGGGTGCGGGATATGGGTTAAAGGAGGGATGGCCGTGGGTCGTCGTTGCCCTTGGAGTGGGAGGTATTTTTCGGAACAGAAAAAGTCTGGCTGCCTGGGTCACGATGATCATCGGGATCTTCATCCTGGGAGCGAAATATTACTCTCTCCATATTTCGATCCCTGGAGTCATCCGGACCTATTTTCTACCAGTCCTTCTCATCGTGATCGGACTCCTCTGGCTCTGGAAATATAAAAAGGATTAAATATCAGGCTGATGAAAAATACCCATCTATGGCGTTACCCTTATCCTTCCCCGTGTCAAGCACGGGGCAGGCTTATTGCGGCGTACCTGAATTTACGCCTCACTCCTCAGGATTTTGGGTGCCCCCGCGAGCGGGATTTCGAAAAGCTCAACTTGCATCTGGGCATTTTTGCTCAGTCTTCAAAGATTATACTTTCTAACTTGTTAAATTGGTACTAGTCTCTCAAGGCTTCGATATCGGAATAAGTCCAGCCACCACCAGAATGGTAAGTTCTTCTCCTCCTGTATTAGTCAGTTCATGAAAAAGGCCAATGGGGATATGGATCGCATCTCCAGGCTCCACCTCACAGACCTCATCCCCTACCTGCATACGACCCCGACCACTTTGAATGATGTAGATCTCTTCCATGGGATCCACATGGCCGATGAGTTTTTCACCAGGGGTAACCGAGGCATGGGCAAGAAACATTAGGGTTTGAAGGTTACGGGTGTCCAGAACCATGTGAGCCACGCCACCCCCGTGGGCCTGATAGCGAGTCGCTTTCACTTCAGGGTGTTCCAAGTTGCGTCGTATCATCAGTTTGTCCTTTCTTTCAGCTCATCTTTCATTCGCCCCGGCAGCAGAAAGCCACGGCCTTTAGCCGTGGATGAATGCGCCATCTTTTGGCCGGCCTGGTCCGGCTTTAGACGGGGGATGTCGTCCCAAAGGGGCGTTGATTAAGAACCATGGGCTCTGCCCGTGGGGCTCCACAATATTCTAATTAAAAATTGAGGTGGAAATCAAAACAAAATTGATCACTCTAACAGGGTGCTGAAAAATAGCACTCCACCGTCACTCCCGCGAAAGCGGGAGTCCAGAAAGGTCTGAAAAAAACTGGATTCCTGCGGAAGCAGGAATGACATCCTAATGATAGGAAGGACTCTTTTCAACAGCTGAGAAAAAGAAGATGCTTGAATAGAGAAGTTTATTAGGTTATGTAAACCCTGTTAGAAAGAACGGGGCATTGACCCCACTTTTTCTGTAAAGAATTGTTGAAGCCCCGACTCTACGAGAAATTTTTTTATATCATTCACGCCATAAATGGTGGAGCTTTCTAACGGGGTAAACACGAACTCAAATTTTCTTCAGGGGTGAACCATGCCAAAGATAACAGAAGAGGTCTATTATATTCCAGGGCAGGACGCATTTATGCCGGATGCGCACGCTTATGTGTTAGGGAATTTATCCTCTCAGAACCTTTCCCTCATTGACGCAGGTTTAATAGGTAAGGGAAGTTATACTAATTTGGTCATTAATTAAGTAGCATTTTATTTCAGAATAGTGTATGCTTATGAGCATGAAACGTGATGCTCGTAAGCTCCAACCGATTGTTCAGGAAGAACTCCGTCGCCGTGCGGTTGCTGCAATTCATG
>Ga0208321_1000433_pt1 | contig 27133 bp, 30 predicted proteins | sample June2015DPH_4_15_FD_184692 | JGI IMG/M metagenome (GOLD analysis project Ga0208321, IMG submission 184692) | Peatland microbial communities from SPRUCE experiment site at the Marcell Experimental Forest, Minnesota, USA - June2015DPH_4_150... | ecosystem: Environmental > Terrestrial > Soil >... | reverse complement strand
GTTTTCAGGGATTGTTCTGCGCACGAGCTTTTCCATTTTTGCATGTTGAAGTATATACTGGAGTGAAACAGCAATTTCACGTTCAACCGCTTTGTTTAGCAAGTCTATATATCCTGTTGTTGTTTTGACAGCCATGAATAATCACAACTTACTCAGAAAGAAACAATTACTTAGATATAAAATTTTTTGGCGCGCGCTGAATATTAGTCGTCGTCACCGTCGTAGTCACTGTTTGGGTTTGGGGGTAAAGGTTACTCCCCCATTGATACTATTTTCATTAGCACGAAACTGCCCCAGTGGGATTTTTTCAGTGGCTTGCCTCCTGCGTGCCTGAAAAAAACCACGTATGCTTACTATTTGTATGGCATACCATTTGGGGGGTATGGATAACCTGATTGTATGCATACTAATCACCCTATCCGTTCCCTGAGCAAGACCCGATGGGGCTTCAAGAGGTAGACGGCTTCAGGGGACACCTTCCCCTCAAGGGGAAGGGAATCCCCTAAACTAGGTATCATGAGGTAGGTGACAAAACAATAATTCAAACTTTTTTTTGTTTTCGCGAAACCGGCCTTATTTCATGGAAGAATTGGCTAGTCGATATCGCAGAATGGACCATCTCATGATGCCCGCAATTTTGGCATGCGTTCTGAGAAGTGAGCCTGTTTCGGCTATTCTGCGACGACCAACTTGCCGTATTTTCCCACGTTTAGCTGGATCTCTCCCCTGAAGCTTGTCACGTAGCCATTTTCGACCTTGATTGCGTCGTTGACGTTCACCTGGTCTATCTGTTCATTCCACAAGGTCAGTTTTATCTGCCCAGTCTCGTCGGCAATGATTGTATCTGCTACCTTTAGGGTCTGGTCTTTATATCTTGAGGTAACCTCTCGTGGGTCAGATTTTTCTGTGACTTTCGCTTCTATGGAGACTCGTTTCATCCCGTTTTGCAGATCCTTTATCTTCAATTCTGTCCCTCCATGTGAACTACTCTTTCTGAGACCGCAAACTTTCCGCCTGCAGAAACGATTCGGACACTGACACGTTCGCCTATCTTGCTCCTGGGCACGAAAACGAGAAAGCCCTGCAGTTTCGCAATGCCATCTCCTTGGCTACCGATGTCATCAATAGCAACTTCTAATTCTTGATTCTCTTTCACAAGTGATGATTGAATAAAAGGTCTGCTGGGTCGAAATCTGCTTCGACTCCCAAATCGTCGCGGCTTTCTTGGCGCGTTTTTTGTCCTTTCAGGTAGCCTTCTTGGCATGTCAAGTTTTCGTCCTTGTCGCGGAACCAACCCTTAGCCATGAAAACCCACTGTGTCGCGACTCGACACCTGAGCCTTGGTTGAGGCCGGCACTTGCAGAACAACCCTTCAACCATATAAATTTTACTAACTATGGTTCTGGTAACTTTGCGTCATATGATTTTGGCTGTTAACCCTCGTCTGACGATTCTGAAACGAGCCCATAATGTTCGGCGGCCGATCAGTAGGCTTGGATGCCCTTGAAAACTAGCCTTGCAAACTAGCCCTGCAAACTTTGTTTCAAACGGAATAAAATTCAAAAGCATAATATGTTATCCTTATTCCAAAAGAAAACCTCGGTGAATGTAACTCTTATATTACCTTGTATCGTTCAATAATATTAGGGTGCGTCATGCATAGTCCTTTCCCCTTACTAAGGACTCATATTCAATGTTGCATGCATGACGCATCTCATCACTTCTAAAGCGAGTCTATAACCGATTTTTCTTTTGTGAGTCATATTGACTTACTCATCTCGTTGGCTTCAGAAGAAATGGTTGATCGCCCAAGAGAAGGGAAAACATCCTATCACAGTCACGAGCCTACGTTTTCGGACGCCGAATCAGTGTTATTCAGTCCTCGCATTACTTTCTCTTTGTTTCTCATTTCACCATTGAACCTTTCCATTTTGTTATTGTTGTGATCTCCTCTAATCGTACATAATGATTCCTTTTTACGTTTCGAACAGACTGACGTGTGGCGATCAGTTAACACCACCAGTGAAATGGTCTTTAATGTGCTGCTTCTCCTGTGTATTTCTGTGCAAAGGCTAGATTCCGAGGAGCAGCCCGACCACGAAGGTGACAGCTACGGCCGCTGCGCTTACAACAGCGCTTTTGACCCATGAAAACTCGGTCAGCAGATGAACAGCGATCGCACACAGGGCAATGATCCATATCAAAGAGGCCAACTGTATGTAGCCGCTGACTGCAGAGGCCAGTCCCACTTGGCTGGATAGCTTGTCAAGGGCTGCAGCCCTTTCTGATGCGGTTCCGCCGAAAAGCTCGAATGGGTAGTACAAGCTGGGCAAGGTGGATATCACGATTGTGTTTGCAAGCGTCTGCACAAAGAGGACGATGAGAATGAATCCGACTGGAATGAGTATGGGCTTCCATGTTATTTTTGATCCAAGACCTTTTGACCCTATGAAGATTATGCCGCTGATAAAAAACCATTCGATGGCAAACTGCAGGACGCCGGACAAGGAATAACTGAAGAGGTAGCTTGCGCCTGCAGCATCGATTGGAGTTTTGAAAAGGCCGCGGAAGAATAGACCATCAACAAGCATCGTGACGTTGGAATTTTGAGGCCATTCGAACTCTAGCCTCAGTCCAGTGATATTGCCCCAATCCGCGTTCGCGTTGTTGTTCACCCAACTTCCAGTGGCCAGAGGAATCGTCAGGTTATTCCAGACGTCGGCTGTGATGTTTGAAAAATCATCCTTCAAGTCGAGGGAGAAGAAGTCTGAGCTTCCCCCTGAGAACAGGTAGATTGAAGCGTTTGAAGGTGGGATTTGTGGATCAACCATTTTTACCCTCAAGGACACGTTTTCGTAACCGTTAGGGGCCGAACAGTTCACTGGCCCTATGTTCGTTATCAGCATCGTGATGTTGAATGCGTTGAGCGTTGAGAATGAGATGCTCCTGCTTCCATAGTCGCTGCCATTTATGAAATCAACAAAATTCTCTGTAATGTTCACTCCTGACGTTGCGTTCCATAACGTTGCGTTTTCAGTCCATGCGTCATACTGCCCTGTCGATGTGTCGACGTTCGGAACAGTCTGTTCAATGTAGCTTTTTGAGAGGATGACGTAACCGTATGCAGTGTTCGCGGCTATGAAGAGGATCAGTACGAGGATTGGACCGAGATACTTCGGCTCTTTGGCTATCTCTTTGAATGCCTTTCGAGGCGCATACAGCACTCCCAGAATCTGATCGTATATTGGAGACGCTTTTTTCTGCTGTTCTGTTGCGGTGTCCTCGGTCTTGTTTTCCAGGCGTACTCACATCCCAATTTTTAACCGTCTGTAGGTCGTATAGTCTACGTATTCTAAGAAAGGGTTTTCTGCTTGGTATTTAACTGTTAGTTTTTGCCGCGGCCTTTTGTCCAAGATCTGGCTGGTAGTCAACAGTGAGTAGGCGTCGCTTCCAGCGCCTGAACCGTAGCTGGCCACGAGAATGCGTGAATCCGGCTTTGCCACATCCAAGACGGCTGCTAAACCCACCGGGGAAGCTCCCGAGTATGTGTTGCCAAATTTCACAACTTGAAGTGAGGGCAGATACTGTTCTTCTTTGAATCCAAGCTCTTTGGCAACCTTCACGGGGAACTGAGCGTTAGGCTGGTGGGCGACGAAATAATCAACATCACCCACCTGCAACCTTAGGCGTTCCATCAGTTTCTTGGCTGCTTTTCTCACGTGTTTGAAGTATGCTGGATCTCCCGTGAACCTGCCACCATGCATTGGAAACGGTTCGCCATCTCTCCGCCAGAAGTCAGGAGTGTCAGAGGTGCATGAGTACCAGCCTTCGACTTCCGCAATCACATCATTTTTTCCGAAGATGAAAGCAGCTGCGCCGTATCCAACGAACATGTCCAGTTCTCCGCCTGGGCAATCTCTTGGAGCCGACTGAGAATTGTCCGTCCCTATGACCATTGCATTATCAACGTTTGATTTTGAATAGTTGACGAGTGAGACGGCATCCTTGAAAACGCTGGTAGCCGCCTTGCAGGCAAACTCTGTGTCAACAGCGTCGACTCCCTGTACGTCATCCTCCTCGTCTTCCTCTCCGAGTCTGAGAACTTGGGCAACTTTTGAGGCTATGGGCTTGACCGCATATGGATTGGACTCCGAACCCACATAGATCTTGCCGATGTGCGAGTTGTTGACTCCCGAATGGATCAGAGCCAGCTTTCCAGCCTCTACTGCCGCGGTTATGGCATCCTCGTCAACAAAGGGGATCGCCCGTTGTATGCTTCCTTCGTTTATCCTAAACCTTGAAGAGTAGCAGCCGTACCCCACTATTCCGGCGACGTCATACTCTTTGCTCGGCTTTAAGAGGCTGTGATCCTGATGAGGATAGTACTCGTCCGCAAAGGTGAAGGTTAAAGATATCGTGGGGATAATGTCGTTTTTATCTACGGAATAGCGTCTTCTAAACCTGGGCGTAACGGGTCTACCCTCCAGAGTCGAAAAATCAATTTCTTCATCGCATTTTACAATATGATCCGTCAGTCTTCCTGGAACCCGTATCTTTCCTTCGTGAAACGATACGATGCCGTAAAAGTAGCCACCCAGCTTTGTGAACTTGTTCGTCGGTTCGTTAACCAGCGTGCAAACTTCCAGTTTGCCCTTTTCGTAGAAAAGATCGGTGTCGAGCATTTTTCCGAAGCTTTTTCTCCCGCAGTTTCCACAGTAGTCCCTTATCTCAAAGTATTCCTTGCCGCAAATCTGACATCTTGTTCCCCTCAGTCTGTCGCCTAGATAAGAAACTCTTCTTTCGATCGGTTCACTACTCAATTCTTGTCGCTCCCTAAAATGTACACGTAACCCTTAGTCCCGAAACCTTCAAGCTCGAGCACGCATCCATGCTTCAAACCTTTATCACTCTTCACCTGTCTTTCTCCAGCCTCTCCCCTCAGCTGCCTAAAAACCTCGAAGATCTGCGCGCCCCCTGTGGCGCCTAGCGGGTTGCCGTCAGCCTTTAAACCACCGTTCATGTTCACGAAAAGTTGCCTTCCATTAATCTCGTAGTAACCTTGGTATTCCTGGCAGCTTTCGTAAATGCTCTTCCATGCTTTTCCCGGCTCGCAGAACCCCATGTCTTCGAGCGAGACCATTTCCATGACCGTGGATTGATCATAAAGCTCGGCGAGTTGAAGATCCCGTAGACTCAATCCTGCCGCCTTCAGCGCATTCTTCGTGGCTATTCTAGTCACGATGAAGTGCGTAAGATCATCTCTTGCAGGGAAGGTCAAAAAGTCCGTCGCAGAGGAGAAACCAAGAACGTACACTGGCTTGGCCGTGAGCCTTTTGGCGGTTTTGTCACTGCTAAGAATAATTGTCGCCGCGCCATCGGAAATGGGGGCAAAATCGTAGAGCCCTAATGGTTTTCGTGCTTCCTTCCTTGCATTCAGCACATTTTCGAGGGTTATCTTTCTCTGATACTGCGCAAACTCATTCTTCGTTGCGTGCAAGTGATTGTTGACGGAGACTTGTGCCAATGCAACGTTCAGTTTTTCGAGGTTTTCTCCTTTCAAGCCATACTTCTTTATGTAGGCCCTGAGCATAAGCTCATGGTTTGCCTCAGGCGTGCATCCAGCATAGAAGCTCCAGGGGTCTTCGAGAAGCATCAAATCGTCCCGAATCTTGTCCCACCGGTCAGTCATCTTCTCTATGCCGCCGACCAACACAACATCGTGTCTGCCAGCGATAATGGCGTTGCACGCATTTGACAAGGCTGAACTGAATGAACGTGTGACTTCCATTGGTACGTGAAGCTCCGTAAGTTCGGATAAGAAACCCTCTTCGAGCCCGAGCTTGTTCGTTATGGGAAGAAAATAATCTGATAGATAGCAGGCTTCTATGTCCTTTCGTTCTAGGTTGGCTTCGATGGAAGCCTTAAGCCATGCTTCTTCAATCAGTTTTTCAGGTTCCTTTTCGTAATGCTCTCCAAACCTCGTTCTTCCAGCGGCAACTATGGCTGGTAAATTCTGCATAATTCAATAGCCCTTCTCGATTACTCAGCAATATCGCTTTCACATTGACTTTTAAGTGTTTGCCATTCCAGCACCTAAAAAGGCAAATTGCGATTCCATCAAAAAAGAAGGCCGAAGATACACTATGGTTAAACTCTTGCCTAGTCAAGCAAAGCGCTTCTTGAAGGGGAAATCGAAGTGCAACTTATACATGTATTCATCTATTAGTCTCTTCTAATCTTTTCAGTTACTTTTACGAGGCGTTTCTGAAGTTCGCCAATAATCTTTTTGAAATGCTCAGGATCGGCGCCAATCTTCTCAACCGGGACCAATCCTTTGTTTTTTATCGTTTTTTTAAGTATGAGCTGTGCAACTATTGAGGCAGTGTACGCGGTAGTTCTGGCCATGGCTGTTATCTTCTGTTTTTCATCGTAAAAGTCAAGTAGATGATAGAGGTAGGTTGTCTGCTCCTGATTCTTGATGCCTGAGACCTCAACCTTCAAAGCGACAACATCTTTGACGCTTGGCTTGTGAAGTTTCTGCTCTAGAAGAGTGGCTGTAAGCTTCCTGGGCGATATACTAGCGCCTTCAACGTCAACCTGTGTTTTGTCGAAGAACCCCAGGTCCTTGAGCACTTTAATCTTCTCAGCGTGTCCCGGATATCGGAGGGTCTTCTCCCACATTTCGTCTGTCACATGGATTGTATGCAAGAGTGTTCTGAGGCCGTCAGTGTAAAAGGCTTCGACCTTTCCAAAGCTTGGGAATTCGATCGTTTCTAGGCCGCTGAGGGCCTCGACTTCAGTCTCCCTTCCCTTCGTGATTATCCTGGCTTTTCGGGTGTACTCGTCGATGAGGCTTTCAGGCGACCAAGTGACAACGTAGCCTAGAGGGGGCAAGGGTTTTTCCGGGAGTCCTCCGACGAATATGTGGACAGCTGTGACCTGATCAAGGCCTTCGGCGGCATGACCCACGAGAAGGTTGCTGATGCCTGGAGCAAGCCCGCAATCAGGGACGATCGTGACGCCTGCTTCGGCAGCTTCATGAGTCAACTTGAGCAGGTTTTCACCCATGAAGGAAACATCCACTATGTCTCGTCGAGCATCGATGCAGGCCTCCACAAGGCGATAGCCAAAGCCTCCAGGCAGGAATCCTAGAACTAACGTAGAATCTTTCAAAGTGCTCAGCAATTCTTGATGATCTTCTATGTCAAGCCGGACGTGCGATACGTTGTCGGTTCCTATGTTTTCTGCGACTTTTTTTGCTCTTTCTTCATTTTTGTCTGCGACCACTATGTCTGCAGATCCTAGGCTTTTGGCAAGGTCTTTTGCGGCAACGGAGCCTATGTTGCCGCAACCAACGACTAGAATTCTCATGGAAAACTTATCACCGGGCATTTTGCATTAAAGCTTTCTGCATCAGCTTAGCAGAATGGTTTTGTTTTGCGGCGAATTTTCTGAATTTCTGACTAAGAAACTCAGGGAGAGTACGTATCGAGGTTACTGAGTTATGATTTGAAAATCTTATATAGCCCCCATGGCATTATACGTCTGAGCATCATGGCTGAAATTTGTCCAACTTGCGGGCTTCCAAAAGACTTGTGCGCATGCGGCGAGATCGAGAAGGAACAGCAGCGGATTCGTATACGGCTTGAAACACGGAAGTTTGGCAGACCGTCGACAATAGTCGATGGTATAGACAACAAGAGCGCGGATTTGGCCGGAATGGCTCAGAAGTTGAAGAATTTCTGTGCTTGTGGAGGAACGGCAAAGAACGGCCAGATAATGCTACAAGGGGATCACAGAGACAGAGTTCGGAAGTACTTGGTGGAACTGGGCTACCCCGAAGAGAATATTGAGCTTCAATGATTTCAGCTTGGAAAGGAGCAAGCTCGAAATGGGCCTGCTGGGAGATGTACGCGATATTCTGCGATCGCTCAAGCATAGGAAACCTTCCAAGGTTTATTGTCCGAAATGTGCCAGTCCGAATATTCACGTTTCCAGCGGCTTTGATTATTGGCTAGTTCCTGTAAAATACGTATGCGACAATTGCGGTTACGTTGGTCCTATCTTTATGGAATTAGAAAAAGAGGAAAGCAAAAAGGGATTGTCCTAGTCTGGAAGTTCGAGGTTCAACTGTCTCTTCAGGGTCTTGTAACGATTTCTGACAGTTACTTCGGTGACTCCAGCGGCTTCGGCTATGTCCTTCTGCGTCTTCTTCTCATTGTTCTGAAGGCAGGCGATATACAAGGCGGCAGCAGCTAGCCCCATGGGGTCTTTTCCTGCCGCAGCCCTCTTTTCTCTCGCCTCTCGAAGAATCGCAATTGCTATTCCTTGAGTTTTGCCCGATATTCCGGTGTTCTCGGCGATTTTTGAAACGTACGTCAAAGGGTCAGCAATCGGCATGTGCACGCCGAGCTCGCGAAGCAGCAGTCTGTAGCAACGCGCGACATCTTTCTTGTCAACGAGGCTGGCCTCGGCGATTTCGCGGAGGGTTCTTGGAGTTCCGCTAGCACGGCAGGCAGCGTACAGCGCCGCTGCGGCTATGGCTGCTATCGATCTCCCGCGGACTAAGCCCTTGTCCAGCGCTTTGCGGTAAGTGACAGCGGCTTTCTCCTTTGTTGGTGGAGGAATGTAGACCTTGTCTGAAAGCCTGTCAAGCTCGGCCATTGCCTGGGCCAAGTTTCTATCGATCGAAGAGTGGACTCTAGAGCGTATTTGCCATTTCCTCAGCCGCCACATCTGTAGACGTGTAGACAATGGAAGTTTTCTTCCGAAGGCATCGCGGTCAACTTGACTTATCGCCGTCGACAAACCTTTATCATGAACTGAATACGAAGTTGGCACTCCCACTCGGCTTCTTGACGCTTTTTCTTCTTGCGTGAACGCTCGCCATTCTGGTCCTTTATCCATCATCTGTTCATACAACACGAGCCCACAGTCACCACAAACGGTCTCGCCCGTGTCGTAGTCATGAACAAGGTTTCCACTTCCACACTCGGGACACTTATCAATTAGACGTTGATGGGTTCTGCTTTCTTTTTTGCTCAAATTCTCTCACCTATTAGTGAAGCGTAGAACCGTCACTTTTCATGTTCCTTATTCAGGGATTCGGAATCAGAAAATTGCCCATCCGGTCCCCGCGTAACTCACCAAATGGGATGTCTTAATATATAAAGTTTACGATCGCCCAACGAAGAGCCAGACGAGAAATCTTGAATACTAATGGAGCCTACTCATTCTTCAAAGGTGCCATGCTTTCATGGACAGACTTCCTGAGAAGATGCGAAGAACGTTGGAAAGACTAGTGAACGAACTCAAGGGCAACGTGAACGTGTACGGCATAGGCCTGTTCGGAAGCTGGAGCAGAGGAGACGCTGCACCATCAAGCGACGTTGACCTGTTCATACTCAACAAGACTGACGCTGATTATGAGCATGTTGAAAAGCTGGAAACAGGCGGATTGTTTGTCGATTTGGATTTTGTGCCACGGCAATGGTTTCATAGGCCAATTCCGCCTGAAACAGACCAGAAGCTCTACGAACTGCAGATCCTGTATGATCGCGATTGGCTTCTGACCAACACGAAACTTCTCATAATGAAGTCGTATGGTTCACCGGAACGGATCAGCATCAGAACAGAGGATCATCTGGTAAACTCAGACATATACCTGAGCCGAGCCACTTCAGCCCTTTCAAGACAAGACTATTCCAGCGCATACATATTCGCCATAATGGCCCTAGAGAACATCCTGCGTATTCAGGCTGAGATAACGATGGAACCTTTTTCGAACAGTCATTTCCTAGAACGCATAGAACTCTCAACCACAAAGCTGGAAATGCATGAAATTTTTGTTCAGTACCTAGAAATTTCAAGACTGAATGACGTTGATGGGTCCAAAATGGATAGCAAGCTGAATCTCTTCAGGGCAGTATGGGAGGAAATCAACATGACGACGCAGAAGATGCTACAGAAATCAACCTCCATTCATCCAATAGTCAGGGCCAACCTGAACTACTATCTACATTCAGCCTTTCTTAAAGGCGCAACAGTTCGCACAAACTCAATCATTGACTCTGGAAGGACGATTGAAGCTTCCCATTATCTGAAAAACATCTTTCTCGCCATCGCCGAAAACTACGTCATGCTAAGATCTTCATTTGAAAACATCAAGGCCGACTCATCAATTCTTATACGGTCTCTGAAAAAACTGGAGGAGAAAAACCCCAAGAACTTTAGCCAAATCATCGATCTCTTGGACCTAGACAATGTGGGGAGAACCGAAGCAATCACCGCGATAGAGAAAGCCCGCAAGATTGCTCTCAAAATACGCAAAGACAGGAAGGTTTTAATCAAGAATCATTCAATAAAAAGCTAACCGAAATCTTTCCATGCCATTAAAGCCCGGTGGTGTAGTGGCCAAGCATAGCGGGCTTTGGACCCGCCGACGAGAGTTCGAATCTCTCCCGGGCTACCATTCCCATGCTCTAATTCATACCGTTTTAGGTGCTGGAATAGGTGGTCCTGCAAGTTCTTGTTTGAGCTTCTGCTTCAATGCTTTCAGAAGTGTTTCCATTTGGCTCTCGTCTCTGCCCGATGTTATTACTGTTCTGCGTGGGCAATGACAATGCTGCTTTCGTCAGATTTCCTCAGGGTTCAAGCCAAGGGCTCTTACCATTTCCTTGAGGGTTTCTATTCAGCTTGGTTTCGCTTTGGGCTTTATACATAGGCCTGAAGCGCCATAGCGCGCGCTTTCAAGTGGCAGAGACGCTTCTTTTTTAGACTTTTCGAATGCTTTTTCTTTCCACTTGTTCTTCCAGCTTTTCCATCCCGTCTTTACGAGTTTCTCTCTTAGCTCAGGTCTTTCCCCAACCCATTCCAGAAGTGTCCAGAAACGTCTTTTGTCTTCCAGCCTTTCTGCCGGTACTCCCACTTCAACACACCATCTTATGTAGCTTCTTTCAACCATCTCTTGGAGTTCGCCTGTGATTTCTACTTCTTCCACGTCGAATCCTCGGTCTCGCAGGTGTCTGCGTATGCCGGACAGAACGTACGCTGAGCAGACCTTAAAATTGGTTTCCACATCGGGCTGCATGACCTCAACGATCTCATCAGCAATCTTTACTGCGTCATCCAGATACTTTTTATTCTCGAAGTTTGGCGGCTGGAAAGATGATACTGGAATCCTGCGTTCCATGTACCTGCGGTCTGGAGGTTTGAGGGCACCGATTACCACGCCTAAGATAAGGTCTCCCCATCCAGCGTCATCTATCAAGATCTCCCTTCTTGACATAAATCGATTCAACCCCATAACCCAACCGCCCAAGACCTGTGACAAACTGAATGTTACAAGCTGTTTGATGCAAATTAGTGTTTTCTAATTCTTTTGCCTTTTTACAAGTAGCGGCAACAATCGCTAAGACAAAGCGCGCGCGTATAAAGTGATAGAATGACGGCCGAGGACAAGTCGAAGAATTCTGAACTAGAAAAGGGGCCAACTGAAAAACAAGAAGAAACTTTTCGCCGTGCCAAGGAAGTTTATAAACGGGTAAGGAGGATCTCAACGAATGAGTGGGATGCTAAAGGTCCAAAGTTTGAGAAAAAGCGCAGAGATTCATCCAGATGGGAAATGGGCTTGCCCGAACTGCGGCACAAAGCATGAGCATCCGCACTGGGAAGACCATCATCAAAAACAGAAAGTCGACAAAAACTTCTGCAAAGACTGGTGTAAAGAATCAGATGGTTCGTATGAGCTGGATGAACACAATATTCCGAAGCCGATCTATTGCCCCAAATGTAATTGGAAAGAAGATCGTTTGGTGCTCGTGAAAATCACGAACGGGGAAGTGCTCACGCTTGACTAAAGACATAAATGCGTCTGTCTTCTTACAACCCTAACATCATATCATTCCTTGCTTAAGACCCGATGATCCGTTAGGGGAGGGCAAAATTCACGGTTAGTAATCTTTACCCGAAGGGTGAGCAATCATGAGATCTGAGCAAGAAATAAAAGACAAGCTGAAAGAGTTTGAGGAGATCCTGAAGACAAATCCCCGATTCGGCGGTTGCCGTGCATACGAATTCTATGCGCAGAAAGACGCTATCGAGTGGGTTCTGGGACTAAAAGAGCTTTTGGTACCGACAACCTAGCCCGTTTTTTCTCTCAAGTGTATTATGCAAAGGGCGCCTCAAGTGAAGCCAAAGAAAAAGATCGTAGAGCGCGCGCAGAATGGTCTATGGTGAATGTTATGAAGGCTCTTGGAATTGTTGGTAGTCCTCACAAGGATGGTAGGACGAATAAGCTTGTTACTAAAGCCATTGAAGGATCAGAGAAAGCTGGTGGTCAAACTGAGATCACATATTTAATAGACTATGATATTCCTCGATGGTCTGAAGGTCATGAGACACCTAGAGAACTGAATGAGATTTTGGATGAGGCTGATGCTTATGTCTTAGGAGCTCCATTGTACTATTCGGATGTAAATGGTTTAACCAGGACTGAAGGAACGGGAGGAAACATGATATCGTCCAAGGCGAAAAATCGAATGAAACGTGAGCTAAGCTTAGAGAAGCCAACAATATGGGTTGGTAAGGAGGGAGCGTCGCCGCAGACGATGAATGAGATTTCTAGGCAGTTGGAGAGAAGGAAAATAGTGAAAGTCCAAATATTAAATAGCGCGCTTAAGGATGAGAGCGCCAAAGACATCGCGTCAAAAACAGCTCAACAAACAGAATCCACCCTAATCGATGTTCGAGGCCACACTTTCATACTGCACAAGCCTCGCAAAAAGAGGAGTGAGAAGCCTCTGTGAGAGGACCGTTTAGAGGTTTTGATAGGGATGGGATTGTGATAATCTTGTTAAGGAAGGTTCAAAAACACCCACTTCCTTCATGCCTTTAACCTTGCCTTCATGAACCTACCTCTGTCAAGAGATCCTAAAATGGCTGACGCATCCATTGACAAAGGCGCGCGCTAAGGCTTTTATAAATGGTATATAGGCGTCCGCCACATTATAGAAAGTGGTGTTTAATGCCGAAGAGTAAAGCTATAATAAACATTGAAAACGTTGTTGCCACTGCCACTCTAAATCAGAAAGTTGACTTAAACGCTGTCGTGAAGAGTTTTCCAGGAGTTCAGTATCGTCCAGAACAGTTTCCAGGATTAGTATTTAGGCTGAAGAGACCGAAGACAGCCACGCTGATTTTCAACTCTGGTAAAATGGTTTGTACGGGCGCCAAATCAGAGCAGGAAGCGCGCAGGGCTGTTATGACAGTTGTTAAAGAGTTGAAGAAGGGCGGAATAATCATTATCAGCAAGCCAGACTTGAAGGTCGTGAACATGGTTGCTTCTGTAAGCTTGGGCGGAAGGGTAGACTTGGAACTGGCAGTGGGCGCGCTTGGAAAAGCCATGTATGAGCCGGAGCAGTTTCCAGGGTTGATCTACAGGATGGATGAGCCTAAGGTGGTCATACTGATATTCGCAAGTGGGAACCTTGTTTGCACCGGAGCGAAGAAAGAACAGGACGTTTATGACGCAGTGCACAAGCTCCACGAAAGATTGGAGGAACAAAACCTCATATTCTACGAATAAACTTCATACGGTAATCGCCTATCGCCTTCGTTTGCACAATCCTCATCGTAGCAAAGCAGGACGCGCGTGTATCTGAAAACAGTGGAAAGTGTTTTATCTATCATATCAGAAACTATGATTATCAAGATATATTGGAGGAAATTAAATGGGAAAATGTAAAAAATGTGGAACAGTTGTTTCATCGCCTAAGAAGAAGTGGACGATGGCTGGACGCCCATCCAAAGCTGGAAAAAGAACTCAGTTAGAAATCGGCCTTTTCGACTGTCCAAAGTGCAAGAAGCCTTTCCGAGAAGTACTAAGCAAGAAGATTATTTAGGCACACCAATACGGCCCAAGAAAAGGCAAAAGAAGTCGCAAGCAAAGCCGATTTGGGTGGAGAACGGACAAGGCATCAAGCTTACACCCTCTCATTCCCTCATTTTTAAATTTCCTCTAATCTTTTCAAAAGTTATTGTTCATCAATTTTTAAGACCTTCTTTCAATTTACAGAATAAAGCGCGCGCATGAAACACAACTTCTTACAGTGAAACCTTTACTTATAGTAAGGTCTTTAAACACTTATTATAAAGCCTTAGATTCAAGGGGTGGAGATTTCTCCCACACAACCCCCTTTGGGCTTTCAGCGGCTTCACCAAAGTATAGCCTGCTCCAATGCAAAGGCATCCTGAAAATTTGAGAAAAAAGAGAAGAAAGCAAAGATGATTAGTCCGGTAATTCTAACTTCAGCTGCCTTTTCAGGGTCTTATAGCGGTTTCTCACCGTGACCTCAGTGACGCCTGCTGCTTCGGCTATGTCCTTCTGTGTCTTCTTCTCGTTGTTCTGCAAACAAGCAATATACAATGCTGCAGCAGCCAATCCCATAGGGTCTTTTCCGGCAGCAGCCCGTTTATCTCTGGCTTCTCGAAGAATCCGTATAGCAATTCCCTGGGTCTTGCCCGAAATTCCTGTTCTTTCAGCGATTTTCGAAACGTACGTGAGGGCGTCAGCGATGGGCATGTGCATATCAAGTTCACGTAGCAAAAGTCGGTAGCAACGGGCAACGTCCTTTTTATCGACTAGGCTTGCCTCTGCGATTTCATGAAGTGCTCTTGGGGTTCCACTTCCGCGGCAAGCCGCATAAACCGCAGCAGCCGTTATGGCTGAGATAGACCTGCCGCGGACTAAGTTCTTATCTAAGGCTTTACGGTAAATGACTGCAGCCTTCTCTTTGATTGGGCGTGGAATGTAGACCCTGTCTGAGAGGCGGTCAAGCTCAGCCATTGCTTGGGCTAGGTTTCTGTCAACTGAAGAATGCGCCCTAGATCGGATCTGCCATTTCCTCAGGCGCCACATCTGCAGGCGCGTTGATAATGGAAGTTTTCTTCCGAAGGCGTCCCGGCCAACTTGGCTTATGGTCGTTGACAAGCCTTTGTCATGGACAGAATAAGATGTTGGCATCCCAACGCGGCTTCTTGATGCTTTCTCCTCTTGGGTGAAGGCGTGCCATTCTGGTCCCTTGTCCATCATTTGCCCGTATAAGACGAGTCCGCAGTCGCCGCAAACAGTCTCACCAGTATCATAATCATGGATGAGGTTTGCACTACCGCATTCTGGGCACTTATCTCGCAACGTTTGCTGAGACCGTGCTACTTTCTTTCTTTTTTCCATCTTTTCTGTCTCTATCATATGGAGTATGGTCATAACAGGATAATCTTCACAAAACGCAATTCCTCATATTACGTATCAGAATTTGAGCGATTTGATTGTTAGTCCGCAAAGCGCGCGTTAGAAAGAAGGATATTACAGGTTGATGCTTTGTTCGGCAGGGTTTTCCTACTCTTTTGTAAGGGTTATTTCCATTGTTGAAACCATCCGTGCTCTGTTTTCGCCTTCTCTCGGTGGCATCTCCTCTGTTCCTATCGCAACTTTGCTTACTTTTAGGTCTTTTAGGAAGCGATTTCTGGTTATTTCAGCTGCGTCAACTGCCGTGGTGATCGCTTGTCCTCTGGCCTTCAAGGTTATTTCTTTAGCATTGCTCGCGGATAGGCTTGTGATAATCGCTAGAACATAGTTCATTGCTGGTTTACTTCCAATGAAAACAATTCCCGATTTTTCCGCCATTTTTCATCACTCCTTTCATCATTGATTGTAACGTGTAACGTTGCTGTGTTCTTCTCGTCCTTCAACATTAGAACGCTACTGCCCTATATTACGCAGACTTCCTTATAAGGCGATTAAACAACAGAGCATCTTGAGGATGTTTTCGCGCGGCTCCCTTATCCTAGATTCCTATTTTAGACACAGCATTCACTTCGCATTTAGGTGATAGGTTATAATTAGGTGCAGAAAACTCGTATATGCCTTTTCAAACTTGCGTCCTAAGCCCTTCAAAAGCTGGCCATTTTTGAAAGTAGTGCACAAGCCCATAGCAATGTTACTCCAATAATTCCATACTTTCTCATGGTTTTCTGTATATTAATGGCATTTTTTGTTGACGGGTTCTTTGACATATCCGCGTATTTGCCATTCATTACTGAACCATTCTATTTCATATTGCGCCTTCATAAAAGAACGTATGGGCTGTTGATTACACGATCATATTTGCGGCACTGTGCTTGACGAAAAAACAGCAAAATTCAGGATAAATTTTGAAAGCGAGACATACTACTTCTGCTCTGCGAGTTGCAAGGAAAAAATCCAAACGCTATCCTAAGGAGTTCGTTAAGTGATTCTACGCCTCAAATCTGCGCTCGCATTCTAAAAACACAGTTGTAGCAGTCAAACCTAACTATGAAACACGCAGACCATCAGTGGCTTCACCAGAGTATCATCTGCCTTAATGTAAAAGCGTCCCGAAAATGTGAGAAAAAAGGGAGAGTAACCTATCGCTGTTAGCTCTCTATTTAGTTTTCTTTTTACTTCCTTTTTTCTTCTTTCCGGTCGGACTTTTAGACACGATTGCGACCTCAAATCTACAGTTATCGTGATTTCTCTATATATAATTTCATATGCATTCACTGTATTAACACATTATCCAAAATCTGCCCAAATATGGTTATTAGCAATGAATTAACAATTTTTTGAAGAGAAAATGTTGTTTGGGATTTTTCGGATGCGAGGCGTCAACGTACAGTCAAAATGGGAATCGAACTAGCGCGCGCGACCCGACTTGGCAATGTCGTCCAGCATCCAAGGGAATTGCTTAGCCTGCTTGCTCTGTGAGACGCTGGCTGAAAACGAGGTTAGGAGAGCTTTGAGGAGGCTTGTGGCTACACCTTGGTTGCTAAATTGCTCATGAAGCGTATTTTTCCCCTTTTTTTCATTCCGAAATGACAACATGTGAAGGATTTGATAATTTTACATGTAGAAATGCGCACGCTCTAAAACACTTACTTTATAGACGGATGATCTTAACAGACAAAAAGGAAGAAGAATCTATAAAAGAATGTCGTCATTCTTCTTCAAATTCTTCGTCTTCAGTTTCTTCTGATTCTTCTGGTTCTTCCTCTTCAAATGTGTATCTTATTCGTTTCACTCTCCTTGTTTCGTTCTAGGGGCAGACCGATAGAACACGGGACACTTATAATCAATTCGATAGAATCCCTCAACGTTTCTTTCCCGTTCAACGCATGCATAGATGGATCATCAGAACAGGTAGTTCTGACAAGTACTTTGGCCCGACACGATCCTAGGAGATAGTGCCGCTAGGAGGACGCATATATGTTATTCTAAGATATTTCTAGCACTTAGCAATGTTTTTGTCGGCACTTGAGAGTTAACATCAACCCCTCTACGACCTAGCGCGCGAAGCGGGTCAATGACCATATTGACGGTTGACGGTTTAGCTCCTAAACTCTTTTGCCGTATTCACAGAACTTTTTTCCGCAACACGCGTACTGCTTAACATGCGTCTTTCTATTCTTGCCCATATCCCACTCCTTTATCGGCGTTTGGACCTCTTTTCCGCAGGTCGGACACTTGGCCAAGTCTGTCACCTCCTTCAAAGGTTTCAAGATTAGAAACAAGGTCTTCTTCCGTGTCCACCGCGCTTATCCGGGAGCGCGCAATACCTTATCACTCTTCTTCCTCCGGTTCTTCATCTTCCTTCTTCTTTGGTTTCCTGCTTCTACAGGACACGTTTTTTCTCCTCCCTTTCTTTAGCACTGACACAATGGCACGGTTGACACCGCCTAAAGTAAGACGATCTTAATAAAGATAGCTGATTTTATGGAAGTTCTTAAAAAAAGTATATAAAAGATGTATACTTCTTAAAATATGGTGAAACTGTTGAGTGAGAAGCTGGATGAAATCGATCGACGAATCCTAGAAATCCTCAAGAGGGACGCCCGGATGCCCTTCACGGACATCGGCAGAGAATTGGCCATCTCCGACGCTACGGTCCACATCCGTGTGAAGAGGATGATGGACGAGGGCATCATAAAGAAGTACACTGTAGAGGTCGACGAGGTGGCTTTTGGCAGAAGGATCTCCGGCTTTGTTCTGATAAATGTGAAGTCCGGCGCCCTGGAGGAAGTGTCGAAACAGCTGGCTGAGAACGAAAGGATTAGCGGCGTCTACGAGGTCCACGGGCCGAACGACCTCATCATGAAGATTGGGGCAAGCGACCTCGACGAAATGAGGGATCTGATCCTCGAAATTCGAAAGATACCTAACGTGGTGAAGAGCGAATTAATCCCGGTCTTCAAGATATGGAAGGGCAACTAAAAGATAGGTAGCGCGCCATATTTAGTGGAGCGTTGAAGATTGAGCGAAGTCCAGCTGAGAGTTCTAGATTCCAGACAGAGAGATGTGGCAAGAGGAATCGCTAGGATAGACCAGACCACAATGCAAAAGTTAGGGGTTTCATCCGGAGACGTAATAGAGATTCTCGGGAAGAAGAAGACGTCAGCGATCGCCTGGCCAGCGTACTCTGAAGATCAGGATCCAGGCATTATACGAATCGATGGGTTCTTGCGTAAAAATGCCGGCGTATCAATAAACGAGTACGTTGTAGTTCGCAAGGCTGAAGTTGAAAATGCTATGAGCATAGTGCTTGCTTCCGTGGATATGCGATTGAACTTTGACGAAGACTTCACGAATTTTGTGAAGAACAGACTCATGGATAGGACGTTTGTTGAGGGAGACACGACGCTCGTTATGATGCTTGGTCATTCTGTTCAGTTCACTGTTGTCAAGACGCAGCCCCACGGAATAGTCAAGATGACTCACGATACTAGGTTGCAGATATTGACTGAACCTGTTGCGGAAGCTAAAGGTGTGCCACGTACCACCTATGAGGACTTAGGAGGGTTGGAGGAGGAGATTCAACGGATAAGGGAGATGGTTGAACTTCCAATGGAGCATCCCGAGATTTTCCAGAGGCTTGGAATAGATCCTCCGAAAGGGGTTCTACTGCTCGGTCCACCCGGCTGCGGAAAGACGCTCCTAGCTAGAGCAGTAGCGAATGAGTCTGATGCAAACTTCTTTTCAATAAACGGGCCTGAGATAATAAGTAAGTTCTATGGGGAGTCGGAGGCGAGGCTTCGAGAGATATTTCAACAGGCTCAACAGAACGCCCCGAGCATCATACTCATAGACGAGCTGGACTCCATAGCGCCCAAACGTGAGGAGGTTACGGGTGAAGTGGAGAGAAGGGTTGTCGCTCAGCTTCTAGCTCTCATGGATGGATTGTCTGGTAGAGGAAATGTCATAGTAATAGGTGCAACTAACAGGCCGAATGCCTTGGATCCGGCTCTCAGGAGGCCTGGGAGGTTTGACCGCGAGATAGAGATAGGGATCCCGGACAGGCGAGGGCGCCATGAAATATTGTTGATTCATAGCAGAGGTATGCCCCTAGCCGGTGATGTTGACTTAAAGGTGCTTGCTGAGCGGGCGCACGGTTACACGGGTGCCGACTTGGCCGCCCTGTGTAGAGAGACAGCTATGAAAGCTCTACGTAGGTATCTTCCCGAGATAAATCTGAAGGAAGAGCGAATACCTCCCAGCGTCCTAGAGAAGATGGAAGTTCGGATGGATGATTTCAAGAACGCCTTCGAGGAGATTACGCCTACAGCCATGAGAGAGGTCGCTGTGGAAGTCCCGGTTGTTCATTGGGATGAAGTGGGAGGCTTGGAGGAGGTTAAAGAGGAGTTAAAGGAGGCTGTTGAGTGGCCGCTGAAGAATCCTGAAGTCTTCAAAAGATTGGGGATTCAGCCGCCTAAAGGTATACTATTAATAGGCCCACCCGGTTGCGGGAAGACGATGCTGGCCAGGGCTGTTGCAACTGAGAGCGACGCAAACTTCATCTCGATTAAGGGTCCGGAGGTCTTCTCTAAGTGGGTTGGCGAGCCCGAAAAGGCAATTCGAGAGGTCTTCAGGAAGGCTAGAATGGCTTCGCCAGTCGTCATATTCTTCGATGAGGTGGACTCTCTTGTTCCAATGAGGGAGCTGGGTTACGGCGACAGCGGCGTAACTGAACGCGTCATCAGCCAACTCTTAACAGAAATAGATGGAATAATACCCTTAGAAGACATCATAGTTATAGCTGCGACAAACAGGCCCGATATCGTTGACCCAGCTGCATTAAGGCCAGGCAGATTCGATCGGCTGATATATATTCCAGAACCCGACGAAGCTGCCCGGCTTGAAATCTTTAAGATTCACACGAAGAACATGCCACTATCAAAGGATGTGGACATCAAGGAGCATCGCATAACGAAAGGTTACTCCGGCGCCGATATATCATCCGTATGCAGAGAGGCCGCCATGAACGCTTTGAGAAGAGACATCAACGCAAAAGAGGTTACTTTCAGCGATTTTGAGAAAGCTATGGAGAAGGTTCCGCCAAGCATATCGCCAGAAATTGAGAATTGGTACAGGAGCTTTATGAAGCAGGTTCGAAGGCTACAGAAGCCTACGCCTTTTGTAGTGTAATCCCGGAAGCGACAGATAAACGTCAATTCACGCTTCTCTCCGGCCGACCTTCTTGATTCCTTCAAGGAAAAAGTCTTCAGAACGTTATGTTGTTGGCAGTTTAGCGCTTCACCTCGTGAATTCGCGCGCGTTTGAAGGACGGTTTTTCGGTTCCTTGAAAGAAGAGTAAGCCTGAAAACTTCAGGAATGCTAGCGCGCGCTAAACAACAAATCCAACTGTGTTTTTCCTCTTTCAAGACAATGCCATTAGTGTAACCATAAAATACCATTAGCGCGCGCTAACACTTTTATTTAGGCACCCTTCAGTCTTGGACGGGTTTCCAGGTTCAATCCAACAAATGCAACTGGAGCCTGTCAGTTTGCTACAGGGTTGAATCGTTGGAAACCCCTCTCTTTCCTTTTGAGGAAACGTGCAGGAGTAAAGTTTGCGCGCGCTAGGTTGTTGCTAAATTCGGACAAAAATGACTTTAATAGGTGTTGGTTTTTTCTCGCTGTGTGTTTGGATGCTTCTGATGGGAGGATTGTTCAACCAAAAACTGCCAACTACTCATGAAACCGAATAAAAACTATTAAAATCTGAATTTAGCACGCGTTATCATTTTTGGTCTAGACCAAACTTGTTTTTATATTCCTTATGGATGGGGGAAGGATGGGTGTGATGTTGCGTGTTTCCCAGTGCTTGGTTGAGGGGGTTGTTGAGGGCGTCTTCGTGGATTGCATTGAGAAAACCCTTACAATCCTATTAGAGTGTGTTGTTGAGTTGGGAAACAGTGGAAACATGGGAATTTTGGAAACAAAGCTTTGAACGGGGAGATCGTGGGAAACAGGGCTTTTATTTCGGAGACAGTGTGGGAAACCGCTGGAAACAAGGCGCTGAACCGCGCGCGCGATGTGTCAGGGATGAAATGCCATCTAGGGGTTAGCTTCGAAGTGGGCGGATTTCTTTAACGTATGATCCGCAGAGGTTGCGTATGCACCCGCCGATGGCTTTGATTATGTATTTTCTGGCACACGTTGGGCAGGGTGTGTTTCGCAGTTTTCGTACTTCGCCCCACGCTTCCCTGGCTCCTTTCATTGCCATCGCCAGGCGTTTACTCAAAAGATTATTATCAGACTCCAGCTCGTTGATCCTCTCCAGAAGCTCTCCTATTTCCTCTATCTCTGCTTTTGCCATCAGAATCTCTTTCTTGAGCTGGGTCTGCCTCAACTTCTTCTTCAGAGCGACGATTTCTGGAGCATTCTCGATCTCGTCTTCTGTGGTTTCAGGGTTGCCAACAGCGTGTTTCCCTCTAACCTTTGAGATCCACTTCAGGCTCTTACTCTCATTGAAGTTCTTTCTTATTTCGGCCTGAAGCTGCCTCAATGTTTTGTCCGCATTTTCGCTGATGTATTCTTCGATGTCGGTCTCACTCAAAGTTTTCCACGAGTCTCCTAGCCATATTCTCCTTTAGCCCTCCGTTCGACGGCTTCGCGTGCGGAAGCCATACTCTGACGCAAGCTGCCGGAGGATTTCCTCCTCAGACTTGCCCTCTTCCAGCAGACGGTAAACCTCCCTCTCAATCATCCTCCTCATCCTCTCTGTGACCGGCCGCGCCATCTTGGCGGCCCGCTCCCTAGCCCCAGCTTCAGCCAGAAATTCAGGCGGCACATTTTCTTTGAGTCCCTTCTCTATCAAGCGGAAGAGGGTTCTGGGTCTGATTGCCTCGACTTCCCATCATCGGTCTCAGTATTTTTCAATGTATTCTTTTGCTCTGGAATCTTTCATGTTGACTGGGCGGCTGGGGGACTTGAACCGCTTGATCTGCTCCATGGTCAAAGCCAGTCTCACGAATCTAATTCCTGTTTTATGGTCCATTTCTTGTTGGGCTACTGTCTCTATGAGTAAGCCGGAGGGGTCGAAATCTCCAATGCACAAGACCAGCGTAACCCCTCTTTTCCTCGCTCTTTCAAGGGCCTTTCTATACATGGACAAGCTGGCGAAACCCTCCTTTCAAATCGGCGAAGTTACTTCGAAGCATGAGAAGCATGATGATTCACAAAAAAGGTAAGCGTCATCTTGCGTACGTCAAAATATGCTGTTTCACTGAGAATTAGTATTCTCTGCAGGGCTCGTGAAGGAAGTGTGTCAGAAACCGTGGTTTTTGGCTCGCCAGAAAGAGATTACAGCGAATGAGCAAACTGTCTCCGTCAGTCCCGGTTGAGACAACGTTGTTTATCATAGAAAACCCTTTATGTATTGGGGAAGAACTTGTGCCCAAGATGAGTGCCCTAGAAAGAGTGAAGATAAATCCGCTTAATTATGTTGCTAACCTAGACTCGCCTATCGGCATTTACCTTCGAAGAGAACTGTTCAAAAAAGAACCTGCGTTAGATGCAGCATTGAAGAAGAAGCTGTACGAAAAGATAGTTGCAGACCAGTCGGAGGATGGCAGTTGGGACCAGCTGTTTGTCACTACCGCAAACAATCTCTGGAACCTTGCCCTTCTAGGCTTCGATGCAGAAGACCCAAGCGTCAAGACGGGTCTACAGTGGCTTCTATCAATCCAAAAAGAAACATACCGAGGCCATCCAGGCTTTTTCCTGTCACACAACAGAAAAGACTCGAGGACTATGCGATCAATATACTACGGCGAGTTTGGACCCGGATGCACAATCTTTTACCAAACAACATATGCTATCCACTTGTTCCATCTTTTCGGCTTGGACAGGGACAAACAAGTCGAAACAACAATAAACTCCTACCTTCAATTCTGGAAACCTACATGGTGCGGCGCTTGGTGCACCATCAACGTGCTGAATGTCCTGATCGAACATCCATTGAGCAAGCAATCTAAACCTGTCGAAAGCGCTCTGAACCACTTTGCCGATTTGCAGAGCAAGACGGGAACGTGGAAAGGCTTGCCATTCTATCCCGTCTTCCATGCCTTGTCTAGATCCGACGATACCCTTGCGAAAAAACAGCTTGGTAACGCTCTCCCATCTGTCATCAGAAGACAGAACAACGACGGAAGCTGGGGCAGAAAAGAACAGCAAACCGAAACGTTCCTGGTCCTGGACGCATTGAAAAACATTGGAACCGCAGAAATAAGGTGAATGTTATGACTGACAGTTCGTGCGGGCTTTCTGCGGCATGTTTAGCTTTAGACCATTTTTGTTTTTCCTTTGTCTTCTAGGCGTAGTTGTTTGCTTTTTGGAATTGTTATCTCAAGTACTCCGTTCTTGTATTGTGAGCTTGTATTGTCTGGGGCGATTTGCGTCTTTGGTAGGTCCACGATTTTCTGGAAGTTTTTGGCTTTGATCTCGACGCTTTTTTCTGTGACGTGTAATTTTATGTCCTCTTTTTCTTCTCCTGGCAATTCTGCGTAGATCTTGATCGCGTCTTTCTCTTCGAAAACGTCCGTTAATGGCTCGCGCGTTTCGTTGCGAGCGTTGTCTGGGATTTCAAATGGGTTTTCCGGCAGGGGTCTTCGTTTGGAAGGCTTGAGCGGCTCTATTGGTTCTAGTGCTTCGTTTGTTCCGAATAGTCCTTGGATGAAAAATCCTTTGGCTCCAGGCTGATTGAATTCTTTCATCTCCCATTTAGCCTTGATTTTTCCGTTTTTGACAGCTTCCATCATCTCATTCATCTGCCTCTCCAGCCTGCGAAGGAATTTGGGGTCGAAAAAATCGGATATGCCGAGGAATTCGTCAAAATCATCATCAAATGACGTTATTTTTCACCTCCCTAAATGCTTTCCATCTCTTCCATAGAAGAGATCAGCCGATGCAGGGCAAGGCTCATCATCATGAACGCAGTCTGCCCGAATTCTGAACAACCGTATTTTCCCCTACCCATCTTCTCGAGTAGCCCACTTTCTTCCAGTTTCTTGGAGTTCTCCCACACGGTCTTGGGGTTCAAGTCCAAGTCCTTCATGAAACCTCCGAAACTCATCGTGCCAGGCTCTTCTTGAACAAGTCGCCTCATCATTCTCAGCCGAGTCTTATGGGCTAAAGCGTCAAAGATCATCGAGAACCTCTGAAAATCTTCTTCCGCAGCCTCGAATTCGTCTTCCAGCTCTTGTTTTGGCCAATCCGCTGGGCATAGCGGGACTTCGAACACTGTTTTTCCATCTTCAACCAGTCGTAGTCGCAGCTTCATGAACCTTGCCTCTTATTACCATATGGTAATTACTTTAGGGTAATATAAACTTACCGACAGGTAACATACATCATGGCCCAACAACAAACACAAAAAACCCCTCAAAACATTAGGCACGACTAAAGGATGAACCCAATCATCGCCCGCTACGGCGGCCTTTTTTTCCGTTTTTTCTGAGCCGCAGAACGCATCAGCCTGGATTTCTCCGCATGTCTCATCTTCTTCAATCGTCGCTCTCTCTTCATCGCCTCGGCCCTGGAGCCGAACTCTTCAGTGTACACGAGCCTCTTCGGCTTGTGTATCCTCGTGTATCTGGCACCTCTGCCGTTCAAGTGACGCCTCAACCGAGTATTCACGTTCCTCGTGTACCCAGTGTAGAAGCTTCCATCATCACAAAGCAAAACATAAACATAATACGGCATAAGACACCACGACGAACCATCAACCCTCTGAAACCCAAAATAAACCCACCATCCACATTAAAACCTACCGTTCAAACAGGCATAAGCTGAGCCCAACAACACAATCCACCAGAAACAAGCTCATCAGCAAATCCTCACATGCACATTTTGAAAAATACAGATCAAAAAAACTTTTAAACCACAAACCTCAAAACTAACCCAAAACAACGCATATCAGGCGATAACCATGGGAAAACTCGAAGAAATCGTCGTCACAACTCTAAAAAACTCCGACAAAGCCCTAACCCTGAACGAAATCGCCGAAAAAACCGGACAACCCGAAAAAAAAGTCTACAAAGAACTCCGCAGCCTCTTCGAAAAAGGCCTCATCGACACCGAAAACCGCCACTACAAACTCACAAAAGACCGGTAAAACATACACTCCCAACAGACACCATGACTCCTCCTAGATAACAAAAACCTACCTATGAGGGGGGAGGTCAAATGTTCGCGTGTTTTTAACCCAACATTTGGGTCGGTGCCATTAGCACACACGAGACTTCATGCCTAAACGCGAAAACCGACCTAGGAGGGGGGAGGTGCGTTTTTGGCCTGTTTTCAACCCTAAACCGCAGGTCAACCCGCATCGGACCATCAGCGCACGCATAAAGATTAATGCTGATCACCAAAAAACAAGTGAGAATCATGATTTCAGCAGCCATGACCCGTCGCACGTCGCGGTGTTCAAGCCTCCGAACCCTTCTCGGCACGTTCCAAACCTCATGCCATGCTCTTGAGCCAAGCAACCGACCTTCTTTAATAGCTGGAAACGCAGGTCTCTCGGCAAATAAACGTAATTACCCATCTTCTCACCCTCTCTGAAGTATAGTGGCTCAAGCTTTTCTGCGGTTGCAGGAAGGGCGACCCTGAACCTTCTCCAGTTTCCAGGCCGAACCTTCAAAGTTGAACTCGTAACGTGTTTAACGCCTAAGGACGCAAGCCTCCTAATCAGGACTTCTGGCTCATCATTCACGAAAGGAATAATCGGGTCAATCCGCACCGACGTCGGTATCCCCTTCCTTATCAGGCTTTCAACGGCACCCAGCCGTTCAGAAGATGAAGGCGCATAAGGCTCAATAAGCCTCGCCGTAGCATCATCGCTCGTCGTAATCGTCAAGCAAACCATGGAAGAAATCTTGCCCAACAGATCGGCATCCCGAACAACCAGGCTGGACTTCGTGACGATCTGTATCTTGCAATCGTGCCTACTGAGAATTTCCAGACAGCTCCGCGTCAGGCACGCTTCTGCCTCCAAGCTTGGATACGGATCTGAAGAGTTAGCGATAGATATCGTTCCACCCCTCAGCCTCGCAGCCTCTAGCCTAAGCTTCGAAACCAGGTTCTTCTTCGGCCTGCAGTCAAAGAACCTCGGAACATAAGTCGAAGCATAACAGTACACGCATGAATGCTCGCATCCGGTGTAGGGATTAAGAGTCAACTTTGGCGGACAAGTGCAAAGCGCCGAGCGCCAAGGATCAAACCTCGAAACCAAACCCACCATCGACACTGCTATACTGCTATGTATGAAAGCTTGAAAAACACTTCGCCCCCAAGACTCCAATGTTGCACGAAGAAAACACGAGTTGCGGTCCATGCATAGGTCATGCTCAGCGTTTCCATGGGAGATCGCCGAATATATCGTCCAGACACTGCTTGAAGCCCAATACCTTGGGCGGTTGGAGGCTGCAGGCTGAGCTGGTCGGTCGAAACCTTCCAGCGTACACCCCAGCTCCATTAAACCCATCTTCTATGGGAGCCCTCGTCCCCTGTTGAGGGGAATGGCTGCCTATTTTCAGGAGAGGCTTCGGGCTTAGATGCTTTCAGCCCTTATCCTCAGCGGCGTGGCTGCCCGGCGTTTGCCCTGTCGGACAACCGGTAAACTAGAGGCCACAGCGTCCCGTTCCTCTCGTACTGGGGACCCTTTCCCCTCAGGCAGCCAGCACTCCCAGCAGATAAAGTCCGACCTGTCTCACGACGGTCTAAACCCAGCTCACGTTCCCTTTTAATAGGCGAGCAGCCTCACCCTTGGCCCCTTAT
>Ga0208321_1000428_pt1 | contig 27410 bp, 17 predicted proteins | sample June2015DPH_4_15_FD_184692 | JGI IMG/M metagenome (GOLD analysis project Ga0208321, IMG submission 184692) | Peatland microbial communities from SPRUCE experiment site at the Marcell Experimental Forest, Minnesota, USA - June2015DPH_4_150... | ecosystem: Environmental > Terrestrial > Soil >... | reverse complement strand
CCTGTGGCGGCGAAGCTTCTGAGCGAAGCCCCATCATCCGCCGCAACACCATGAACAACAGCATCGCGTTCGCGGCATGAATGATCACATTGGTCAGGTGATGGCCCCCGGCGTTCAAACCCCACAGTTGACAGTCCAACATGTGTGAGAGCCAGGTCAAGGGGTGCCAATAGGCTGAATACGAGGTCGCGAATGCCCAGGCGATGCCGCGCAACGTCAATCCTTGAACGACCTGTGGGTTGTCATACACATACTGATCGTCATCGTAATTGACAAATCCGTGCCCCAGCGTCTGGCCGAAAACGGCAAACGTGATTGCCGCCAGAAAAATGCAGACCCCGGCGACCAGCCAGCGGTCATTCATACCCACCGCAAAGCTCTCGGATTTCAGCGAGTGGGAGTCAGTTGCTTCCGGCATTTCACCAGCGGGCGAAGCGGGCAGGCTCAAATGCACGACCGTGGCTTTTTCTTTCAATCTTCCACTCATGAAAAGAGCAAAAGGAGTCCCACAGATTGACAGTTTTTCCAGCGGAAATCGAATCATGTAAAAGAATGGTCATCCGGGCCACAGCTTCGCATTCAACATTTTAGCGGCCATTTTACAGGCACGGAACAGCTTGCAAAGCCTAAATTTTCCAATAGTCGAAGGTTGAGCCGCCTTCACCGGGTTTCCGCCTCCGCCTTGCTTCGGCGCGACAAGTCGGCGCGCCAAGGAGTTGAGGGATTCGGAAAGTCGAGGGTTTAAGAATTTTCCGTTTGAGCCTTCAGCCTTCAGCTTTTAGCCTTTCTTCCGCCTTGCCCGCCCCCCGGGCGGCGATTCAAGGGAAATGCTCGCCGTTTGCAGGCGACGAGGTAAGCTGTCGCATGATTTGGTTTCGTTCAATTGTCCTTGCTCTGGTCGTGATTGCGGGGGGGGGCGCTTGGGGTTTGGGGATCGCGCATCGCGGTTACGACTATGATGAGGTACAACGCGCCCACTCGATCTGGATGACCTCGCAAGGCCTTCTGCCGTACCAGGATTTTTTCGAATGCCATCCACCCTACTTCGCGCTTCTGGCCCCATTGGTGCGAGGTTACACAGATCCTGTCGCGCTGCTGGTGACGCTGCGATTGGTCGCGGCTTTGGGAAATCTTTTATTCCTGGCCGGTCTGGCAACGGTGGCTGCGATTAGCAGTGGTTCGAGCCGGCTCGTTGCTATTTTGGGAACAGCCCTCGTTGCCTTCCACCCGGCGGTGCTCGTATTCCTTGAAGAGTTCCGGATCGACGGCTGGGGCTATGCCCTCGCGACCTGGAGCATCATGTGGTTTCTGCGTTCACGTCGGGCAGGGCGACACATGGGTTTTGGCATCGGGACGGGGATTGCGACCTTGTTTTTTTGCCCGAAGCTCGCGCTGTTTCCGCCAATGATTCTCGTCTTCGAACAGGTCAGGGCACAGGCTTCTTCGAAGACCGCTTTATTGGCCTTCGTGAAGTACATCATTGGCGTTGGCGTCGCCGGAGGGCTTTTCTGGTGTTGGCTGGCGGCGAACGGGATCAGCCTCAATCTGGCCTTCGCCTGCCTTGTGAACTACAACTCACTGAGTAATTTTCATTCGGCGTTCGGCCATGGGCTGCTGCGGGAAATGGTGAAATTACCGACCCTGAGCCTGCCGATCCTTGCCGCCTTTGTGATCTGGATGATCCACTGTATCCGCGCGCGATCGGTTCCCGGCGCTTATCCAGCCGCGTTGGCTCTCTGGCTCGCAGCGCAAGCCACGCTGGTTTCCTATCCCTATAAGCAGTACTACGGACCGTGGTTTCTCTTTGCCTCCGGATTTTTAGCTTTCTCCTATCCCGCCTGGGAAGGCTTCACGAAGCACGCGGCGAACGGGGTGTTCTTCGGATTATGCGGTCTTTCGATATCAGCGTCCGTGGCAACCGCGTCCATTGGGATGAACTCCCACCCATCGCAAGATCAGGGGAACTTCCTCCGGACCCTGAACGAGGTCACGGATCCAGAAGACCGGATCGTTACGGTGCCACCACTCCACCCCATTTTTCGCCGCGACACCTTTTATGTCTGGTTCAATACCCTCGACCCAGCCGGGTACGAGACCGAGAAAATCATGGAAGGGATGCCGCTCGTCCGCGACCTCGTGTCCGCGCAACATTACCGCGAGGAACTGAAGGCGCATCCTCCCGTGCTCGTCGTTCTTTGGGACGACACCTTTTATCCTCGGCGTCAGAAAACCGTGCTCGACGAGTTTCTTCAAGAACGCGGGTACGTTCTCTCGATGATCGGCAATGTGCCGGTCGCAATACGTCCCGACCGTTTTGTCCGAAAGCCGGCGCTGGATTAAGTCCATCTCCGGAGAAGTTCCTGAGCTTTGGTCGTTGATGAAGGCGCTGTGTGCCGGTGGTAGATAAAACCCCAGGCACAACACCAGCAACAGCGCGAAATTTTTCAGCCAAGCAAACCGTTTGCTCATGGCCGGCCAACTTGCCCGCCTCCCTGCCGTCGGTTCAAGGGAAATGGTTGGCTGAAAAAGCAAGGCTGAAGGCCAAAGGCTAAATCCAGGTTTCACCTCAACCCTCGACTTTCAACCCTCAACCATTTCGCAACTTCCGTTTGCCGCTGGTGTTAAACCCGGTATATTAGAACCATGAAGCGTTTGGGAAAAATCGCTGTTTGCCTTGCGAGCGGGCTGGTGTTGAACGCCGGCGCGCGCGCGGCTGACGCGGTGTCAACGGACAATCCTTACGGGCCGATTGTGGTGCGGAATGTATTCGGTCTGAACCCGCCACTGCCCGCTGACGCTGGCCAGCCTGCCGATCCGCCGCCTAAAATCACGCCCAACGGCATCATGTCCATTTTTGGCCATTTGCAGGTGTTGTTCAAAGTCGCTCCCAAAGCCGGACAACCGGGCGCCAAGGAGGAGTCCTACATCCTCAGCGAAGGCCAGCGGCAGGACGAAATTGAAGTCATTCAGATTGATGAAAAAAACAGTCTGGTGACTTTCAACAACCACGGCACCGTGCAGGAACTTCCCCTGGCCAAGGCCAACGCGCCGGCGGTCAACACTCCGGTGGTGACACAGGGCCGACCGTTTCCAACCCCGAATTCTACAGCGCCCAATAGCGAGAACAATGGCAGAATTCCCGGCCGTTTTGGCGGCCGTTCCGCCGGCGGTCCCGGCGCGGCACAAAATCGCGGCATGGGTGATGGTTCACCGTTGACAACTGCTCCGACAAGCCGCATTTACAACCCCGCCAGCCAACCGTCGCAAATGACAGCGGAACAAACAGCCATATGGATCGAGGCTCAACGTTTAGCATATCAAAGCGAAAACAATCCGATTGCAAAAATTCTCCCCCCTACAAAGTTGACGCCTCGAAACAGCGGCGCTGCAAAAAGCCCGGGCGGTACGCCTTCAACGCCGTGATGGTTTCGTAGTATTTACGCCTTGGCAGACGTCTTCGCGGATTCCATTAATTCCCAAAACTTTGGATTTTCCTGCAAGGCGGCGTCCTCGCCGGTTTTCACGCCGGAACGGAACAGAAAATCTTTGAGCGTGTGACGGCTGAGAATCCGGTGGACGAGCACGCCCAATTCATGCCGTTCAAAATAGACGCGATAATCACCCACGCGAAAACGGTGCAACGTCCGTCCGTCCAGTTCCAATTTGCCGAAGGCGTCCAATTCGGTGCTGAGGGCCTGCTGGGGGAGTCCGCGGAATTCGCCGAGGATTTGCAATTGCAGTTCCTTGGGCATGCGCGCCAGTTCAGCAGCGCTGGTTGGAGTAAAAATGATCTGGAACATATCGGTTGAGGGTTGAGGGTTGAGGGCCGAAAGTCAAGCCGGCGCTGCGGGCAGCAACCTGCACCGGTCGCATCCCGGTTTTGCCCGGTCGCGGAGCCACCATCGGATGGTCACACTCCGCGAGATTCAAGCTCCTTCCAACCGTCCGCACGTTGAATAGTGTGCAAACCATTCGATTTGAAATTTCAAACCCCAAGTAAATGCCAAAACCTTGTCCCGCGAACACGAATGGGAAAATTCCGGACGGAAAAGTGTGAGCCTGAGAAATAGTGGCACGGCAGCCTGTGCGGCATTATGGAGCCGGCGCTGTGCCTGGCGTCATGCCCGCCGCGTAACGGCTCCGCAGCTTGTCATTTTTCGCGGCTACATCTTCCTGGTCCGTTATTGAGGCCAAGGCTACCGCAATGTTGGCCAATTCGACCGCATTCGTAAACCGGCCAGTTTCAGCGTAGGCGGCGGCGAGTGTCCCGATCATGATGGGTTCCGTGCGGTCGGTCAATTCAACGGCCTTGGTGGCAAGCCTCACCGCTTCCTGGCCATCACGCAATTCCGGCTTGTTGGCCGTTGTAAGAATCCAAGCCAGATTGTTCAATACCACCGGGTTGTTGGAATCCATATCCAAGGCCTGGCGATAAGTTTGAATGGCTGCTTCAATCTTTCCTTCGCCTTCAAGTTGGCCGGCTAGTTGAAGGTACGTTGCGACCTCTGATTTCATTGGGAAGGTTGGTTTATTGTCCGCTTTGCAAAAAAAGCGCGAAAAATTCGGCACATCGCCGGCCCGCACTGCTTGTGGGTTGACGGGTTGCGAGTTGAATTGCACCCGGGAAAAAACCTTTACAACAAAGTAAAATTGACCGGGAAGTCCTCCGGCAGCAAAAGGGACAGGTCCCCAATCCGCAGTATAGAATCCTGCAGCGCTATGTTTATCACTCTTCATGAGATTCACCCACGAACGTGGGCGGTATTCCAAACGCCCGACCCACCCTACGCTGCCTGGCGGAAGTGCAAAAACGCTGTCATTGAACCAGGACACGATGACAACATCTCCCGGTTGTAGTATTGACTGCTCCACATCCACCCGTTGGCCGCCGAGTTTTTCCATGTAATATTGGAACGTCCCATACCCCCCCATAAACCACAACTGGTGGTCTGCAGGTTTGTATTTCGCGGCAATTTGTTCCGCCTCCGTTCTATTCGAACTGGCCAGTCGGTAGTCAGCCATCGCAACACTCATCGTGATCACCGCCGCCGGAATTAATGGCCCCAACAACCAAACATCCCCGATTAAGGGTTGTTGTCGCCCCAGCCGCCGCACCAGCAATATCACCACCGCCGGTACCATCGGAAGAAAACTCCGGGCACTGATCGTCCAGTTCAGCACAACCGCAAAGAACAGCCCGCTCAGTATCCAGAACACAAGAACCACGGTAATGATGTCCCGCCGCTGCCACGCTTCGGTCGCCACCAACAACACCAGCAGCACCCCACCCGCTGTCAATAGGATCACCTGTAGCTGGAAGTCCCAGTGGTTCATTGGTTCGGGATATCTCCAAGGGTGGATCAGCCCAAGGTTGCCACACAGCCGAAACACCGCCAGCAATGCCCCGAAAATGACGACACCCATCACCAACAACGTCCGCCGTCGCCACAGCCACGGCGCAAAGAACAGCATTGGCAGCAGGCTGCCACCCGTAAATGCCAGACCAATGATCCCTTTCGCCACACCGGAAAACCCGACCCGGTGCATTTGCGCAAAGTGGGCCGCGACAAATAAAAGCCCTCGGCCATACATCCGGGCCGTCAGCCACTCGTAACCCGCCACCATCAGCATCGGCACCGCCAAACCCACCAACCACCAGACCCCAAACTTCCGAGTCCGCAGCAGGCTCAAAATGGGCAGGAGGGGCAGCAGGGTTAACGCGCTGTATTTCGTCAGCACCGCCAGACCCGCCAGCACTCCCGCCACCACAAACCACCACCCCCTTCGCTCATCCCCCAACGCTCGCTCCCATACCACCAGCGCCCACATCCAGAAAGCCAGCATCAACACATCGCACATCACCGTCGTGCTCGACACCAGAAACACCGGCGTGAGGATGCCTATCAGCGTCGCCAACAGCGGCCGCTCACACCACAGCCGCGCCAGGGAATAAAGGCCCACCGCCGCGGCGAAGGCCACCGCCAGACAGGCCAGGTGCAGAACGTTTTCGTTCCAGCCAAACAGGGAGGCCACCCCCGCCAGAAAGTAGGACATCAACGGCGGATTACAGTTGGCTTTCCACATGGGGATGGTGGAGTCCCAAATATTCACTTCGAAACCGAAAAAGTCCGTGGGATGCTGCTGAATCCATTCCCCCGCCCAAACGAAGAGCACATCATCCATATGGATGGCCTTGTTGATAAACGGCCCCAGACACACGACCAAAATGAAACCGATTACAATGCGGGGGTGCGTTGGCAGCCAGGATTTATTCCGAGGCACAGGTTCTGATTCGGCATTCATCGAAACGCCGCAAACGTTACCAACGAATCAACCTCCAGGCAATCTTCGGAAGTTTGAGCGGACGGAAACGGGCGCATCTCAATTTTTCAAGCAGCCGTTCGGTTCCGAAGGAACCATCGAAAATAGCCCGGCATTTCAATGCCGGGACAGATTGGGAAAGCCCCGAGTCCCGCAGGGACGGTTGAAAAGAATCCGTCTTCGCCAAGGCTGCGATGCGGCAAACGCCTTTTTCAGGCGTCCCTGCGGGACTTGTTGTGATATCGTCAAACCCCGGCGTTCAAACGCCGGGCTATTTTCAAAATGTCCCTTTGGGACACAGCGAGCTGCACACCTATCCACGCCTATTTGTCCGGGTGGGAATGGCTTTGCACCACCGTTGTTCCAGTCCGATAAAGTTCAAGCAATTCCTGGTTTCTTTTGGCCAGGTCCGGCTGGTTTTCCGCCACAGCGAGGGCGACTGCCTTTCCGACTGTCTGCACCGCTTCGTCGAATCTTCCGGCCTCCGCATAAGCCGCGGCCAGGGTGCTTACCAGCAGTGGCTGTTTGAAATCCGTCAGCCGGCAGGCTTGTTCTGCCAGAAACACCGCCCGGGTCCCGTTCCGCAGTTGCGCGTCGGGGGTCGTGGCAAGAAGCCAGGCCAGATCATTCAGCGCCTCAGACGAGTCGGGGCTCAGTTTGATGGCGGTTTCGTAGCGGCTGGCGGCTTCCCGGGCCCTTCCCAGGATGGTCAGCGCCAAACCGAGGTCGCAATGGGATTGGGCGTCGGGCCGGAGACGGAGCGTATCCTCGAACTGTTTCAACGCATCCATGGGCTGGCCACGGCGAAGGAACAGCATTCCCAGATTTTCATGCGCTTGAGCATCATCGGGTTTCAACCAGGAGACCGTCATCAGGCACCTGAGGGCGAAGTCAAACCGGCCATTTTCCGCGTGCGCTTTGGCGGCGCGCAAATTCTTTTCCACGAGGTCCGGCTCCAGTTGCAAGGCGGTGGAAAAATACCCAGGGGCTTCATTGGTTTGCCCGGACACCATGAGATTCACGCCGAGTTCCAGGTTTGCCGCCGCATTGGTGGGATAAAGACGCACCGCTTCCCGTAATTTCGCCGTGGCTTCGGTCAACCGGCCCTGCACGGCCAGGATCTGGGCGAAATCCATCAAGGTCCGCAACGGATTGGGGCTCAGTCGGCGGGCTTCGGCAAATTGCTTTTCCGCCTCCGCGATTTTGCCCTCGGCAGCAAGGGCGGAAGCCAGGTTGAAGTGAACTTCAAGGCTGTCCGGCTGGAGTTTCAAGGCTTCATTATATTGTGCAATGGCTTCCTCATGCCGGCCAAGTTGCCCCAGCGCCAATCCCAGGTTGTTCAAGGTTTGCGGGACGGATTTGACCTGCACGGCGGATTGGTAGGTCGCAATAGCTTCCTCCAGTCTGCCGGCCATGGCCTGGGCATCGGCAGATCGCGTCAAAGCGACGGCCAGATCATACCGGGCCGTGCCATAATCAGGGTCGGCCTTAAGCGCGGCCCGGAAATGTTCCACGGCCGGTTTATATTTACCCTCGGCTCCCAATACCTGGCCGATCATGTCATGTGCAACTGGATTATTACTCGTGACTGCCAGCGCATGATTGGCAACGGTGAAAGTGTCCCGCCAATACTTCACCTGCTGTCGGGTGACAGCAATATAGGTAATGACAACAATGGCGCCGAGCGCGGCAGGAATTTTTTCGCTCAGGTGCCGGACGGCAAAAAATCCGGCCCCGGCCCAAACCAGGCAGATGAACACGCCAATCAAGGGAATGTACGTGTAGCGGTCAGCCATCGCCTGTCCGCCCACCTGGACGATGCCAATGACGGGCACCAGCGTGCCCAGAAACCAAAACCAGCCGGTGGCAAACCACGGGGACCGTTTGATGCGGAAAAGGGCGAAGATTGAAACCGCCGCGAGCATCACCACAGCGCCGGCGATTTGCCAGTCGTCCCGGAAGCCGGCTACTCTTCGGTAGGGATAAAAGATGGCCAGATTCACAGGCCAGACGGTATGGCCGAGGTATATTGAATAGGAAACCACGGCATTCGCAAAGCGGGCGAACAAGGGCACCTTTTCCATGGTGTGAACAGCATGCCCTCTGGCCTGCGCCACAATTGTCACCCAGCTTGATGCCAGGCTCAATACGAGGAATGGCAGTTTTTCCAGCAGTAGATGGGTAATCTGAGGCGTGAGGCGTGAGGCGTGAGGCGTGACGCCTGAATCAGCACCTGCCACCCGCCACCCGTCACCCGCCACTCGTCCGAGCGGCCAGTAGTCCAACAGCAACAGCACAAACGGCAGCGTGACCAACATGGGCTTGCTCATCAGACCCAGCGCGAAAAACACCAGCGCCAAACCGTAAAAAAGTGACGAGTGACCAGCCTTCGTCCCGCATTGCGGGACTTCGGCCGGCAGGCGCGTGATGCGAGATGCCTCGCTTCCGGCGTTCGATGTTCGATGTTCGATGTTCGATGTTTGTCTTTTCCCTGACACCTTGTGTCCCGCACATGACACATACTGCACATACGCCCACAGGGTGAGCAGGAAAAAGAACGTGCTTAATACGTCCTTGCGTTCCGCCACCCAGGCGACGGATTCCACGTGCAAGGGGTGCACAGCGAACAAGGCGGCGACAAAGGCGCTGCGCCAGGCCATGCGCGTCAAGCCCTGGACCAACAGGAACAGCAGGAGCGAGTTGGCGATGTGAAGCAGCAGGTTGACCAGGTGATGCCAGCGCGCGTCAAGGCCAAACAACCGGACATCCAACATGTGCGACAACCAGGTGAGAGGATGCCAGTTGCCGGAGTACCCGGCTTGAAACGACCATTTCACATTTTCCCAGGTCAGCCCGCCTTGCACGTGGGAGTTTTTTGAAACGTTCGCGTAGTCGTCGAGATTGATGAAATCATTGTCGAGCACCGGCCAATAGGCAATCAACGTCATGACGCTCAAAAGGGCGCAAATCAAAAGCGAACGACGGCGGTTGCGGGCAATCATCGGGGAAAAGATTCTGTCAAACCCGGCCGGCGACCGCAATTTTGATTCGGCGCCGGGTGGGGTGCAAAGCAACACTGTATCTGTACGACCACCGGAGCGCGAGTTGTCCCAACTCGCAGCAGGTCCATTCGCGGAATCCGGTTCATAAAAACTTTCCAACCGGCTCTGGCATTTGCCGGTGCTGCGGCTTGGGACAAGCCGCGCTCCAGATACAGTGTTACTTTGCCCCCTCCGGGTATCAACGCGAGCGCATCCTGAGACATGCGCCCTATCAACGCTCAACCCCGTAAAGGGGCGTGGCCCCCACGCGGCTTTACGCCCTCAACCATTTCAGTGGCAGCGCGTACGGGAATCGAACCCGTCTTTCCGGATTGAGAATCCAGCGTCCTGACCGATAGACGAACACGCCATGCAAATTATCGTAGCGGAGCGGCGGCAGGTGTCAATCGCAGGAATACGCCTGGAGCAAGGAGGACGATGCCTGCCAATGGATGAAAAGTGCCAACGGATTTTTTGGGGGAAATGACGTCCCGCTCTGCGGGATTGGAACCTTTCATCCGTTGACGAAAAGGAAGTGCCATACGCAACCAGATTCACGATACGCTTTCAACCGCGCGATGCGATATGCGCTTGTCCAATGTGGCCGGTTTCATCTGGTGTTTCTCCGCCCGTTCAGCCAGGCCTGGGTCGCAGTCAATCGTTTGCTGGATCGGGCGCTGGTTTTTTGAGGTGAAAAGTTCATCCGCCGATGCCGATTTGGAAATCGGCGCTCCACAAATTGAGAAATAAAAAAGCCCCGGATTGCTCCGGGGCTTTGAAGAAAACAAAAACCAAACTTATTTGCGGCGGCGGAACAGCAACAGTGAAAGTCCGCCCAAACCAACCAACACCATCGTGCTGGGTTCCGGAACAGGCAGAAGATACAACACGTTGGGAGCACCCGGCAAGGTAACAATCGGCAGCCCGCCGGCGGTGTTCCCTGTAGTTACGGTAAACACCGTAACACCAGTCGTAGGAGGGCCCGGGTTAATATAACCCGCTTGGGTTTCACCAAAGAAGGCGTTTTGGGTACCTACCTGTGCTATCAGCAGGGAGGTATCACCCTTAGCCAAAGCAGCCAGTATGTTTGACACACCAGCCCATGTAGTGCCTATATTAGACGACCAGCCAACCAGGACGACATTGTTTGTAGTTCCCTGGCTCCACGGTATCGTCGCTGCCGTGCTATTTCCAAAGGGTAGGAGCCGGCCATTGCTTCCGGGACCATTGGTCGCGCCCTTCAAGGTGTCCATCCAAGCACCACCAACACCATTAAACAGAGCATTGGTACCGGGGGTAGCTACTTGCCCGCCACCAACGATTATCGCTGTATTATACAGCAGTTCGTAATAGTACGAGTTGCCAGCAACGGCATTCGCCTGGGTGCCACCAGTACCTACGCCACCAGGAAATAGCGCTGAAGTGGCTGAATTGGTCTGAAAGTTAACATTGGAACCAAAGGCATTCCAATTTACCGTTCCTTGGGCAAATGCAGCCCCGGTTATGGCCAATCCACAAATAATTGTTAATGCTAATTTTTTCATATTTCTTTTTTGTTGGTTATTTTTAGTTTTTGTTCTTCTGTTGTCAAATTAAATTATAAACCTGTGGTCCACGTATATGGAGCGTTAGGAATTATAAAAAACGCTTGTCCCACAGTCACACTCGGACAAGGTGCTCCATCCCAATCATTATCTTGATACCAAACTGGAGCATCAGTACCCAGCCCTTGCGGATCCGACGTGTCATAAATGATAGTCGTATAGGCCGAACTCCCAGAATTCCATGTCTGAATTTGACTGCCACTAGGAAGGCCATTGAGATTTGGTCCGCCAGTTGACGCAGTCCCATTTGTCACATCACCGGCATACGGAACCACAGAACCAACCATATACGAATTGCCTCCAGTGGGCAGAACCATTTGATTGGAGGTGCCAACAGCTACGGCAACCGCCCCGGCGAACGTATTCGTCACCGGACCGTTCGGGGTTAAAAAGAAGCCCTGGCCAGGCGGAAGAGTGGGAATAGTCGCTGCATCCCAATCATTATCTGTATACCAAACAGGAGCATCACTCCCCAGCCCTTGCGGATCCGACGTGTCAAAAATGACAGTCGAAAAGGTCGAACTCCCAGAATCCCATGTCTGAATTTGACTGCCAGAAGGCAGGTTGAGACCAAAAATTTCATTCGCCCCATTGCTTGACCCAATAGCAAACGGGCAGGCCAACATATATTGATTGCCACCGGTTAGAGTTTGGATATTGGCATAGCCAACAACATTTTGTGAATAGGTCTGAGCCGAGCAGGCCAGAATACCTGCCGCGAGAGCAGCAGATGCAATTAGTAGTGTTTTAGTTCTCATATTTTTTCCTGTATTTTTGTTCTGTTGTTACCGTGTGTGTCATTAATATCACAAAGAATCAAGGGGGTGTCAACTTTTTTTTTTACTTTTTTTGAACGTTTTCCGGCACACAAAAAGGCCCTTTTTAAAGGGATTTATCCACTTTTTTGTCCAAAAAGACACACGAAGGAACCCGGGGGGAAAGAAAAATCGTGTTAATAACCCACGAAAATGGCCTCCCAAGCCACCACCATATGCAGACGGTCCGCCTGCCAGAATTGTGGTGGGCCAGCGTTTTCAGATCGGATTTTAACGTAAAGACATGGCGCGGCTGACGCCGCAACCAAACTTTTTGGAGTGCGGCGGGAATCCCGCAGAGCGGGAGCCACGCCGCCTTTATAGCTTTGGTCGGCATCCCGAAGCGGTGTCGCTGCTGTCCACCCTCCGTCCCGCGTTGCGGGACTACAGAGGACGGGCGCGCTCTGCCACCGCACTCCAAAATCCTCGTGGCGCACGATGATTCCAGGAAATTGCACTGCAAAGGCGTAGCGCGGCTGACGCCGCAACCAAAGTCCAAGGGCGAGGGACGATCGGGGGACGATGTTTGCCAACGGATGAAAAGTGCCAACGGATTTTTTGGGGGCAAATGACGTCCCGCTCTGCGGGATTGGAACCTTTCATCCGTTGGCGAAAAGAACGGGCGAAACACGCGGCGGGATTTTTTTGGAGATCAGGGACGGCGACACGCCGTTCTTCCCACGATGATTTTGAGGGAATCTTCCGCCAGTCTGGATGCCAAAATTAGTTGAGGGTTGAGGGTTGCCCGCCTTCACTTCGCTCGCCTCGGCGAAGCCTGGGTTTCGGCGCGGTCGCGCCGTAGCTGCAAGCGGAGGCGGAAGGGTTGAGAGTGGAATCAAGGCCAATGGATGCCGGTGGCTACAAGAATTTTGAGAGAATCAGGGGTCGGGCGGGCGGCCAGGGCGATGGCGGCGGCGGTTTGTTCCAGCGGGAAACGATGGGAAATGAGCGGGCGCACGTCGAGCCGGCGGGAGAAAACCAGTCGCGCCACTTCGTCCTGCAACGTGAAATCGGATGAGTAGCTGCCGAGCAAATCCCTTTCGTCCAGGCAAACGGAAGCCAGGTCCATTTCCGTCGCTGCGCCGCGTTTGGTGTGGGCGAAGAGGAGCACCTGTCCGCCGCCGCGCACGAGTTGCAGGGCTTGTTGCACGGCGGCGTCGGACGGAACGGCAATGATCGCGGCGTCCAAGGGCCGTTGAGAATCGAAAGCGGAGCGTTTGTTGTAGCGCATCCATCCCGGCTGCAAAGGCTGGCTGGCTGATGCAGGCGGGACGCCTGCGCTACTTTTCGTGACGTTGACTGTCCATTTCGCGCCGAATTTTCTGGCGAGGCGCAGGCGCGGTTCGAGCAGGTCGGTGGCGATGACGCGGGCGCCGGCGAGCTGGAGCAGGCGGGTGAACATGAGGCCAATCGGCCCCTGCCCGGCCACCAGCACGACGTCGCCTGGCAACAGGGACAATCGGCGGACGGCTTTGAGGACGGTGTTGACGGGTTCGAGCATGGCGCCTTCGGCAAAGGAATTTTTGGCGGGAATTTTCACAACGCCGGGCAGGACGAAGGGCATGACGCGGACATATTCGGCGTAGCCGCCACCGGCGGGTTGGAAGCCGGCAGTGACGCCGGTGCGTTTGTAAGTCTCGCATTGGGCGAAGGCGTGATGCCGGCAAAAATGGCAGTCCAGGCACGGGACGTGGTGATGCAGGGCGACGCGGTCGCCGGGTTTAAAGCCACGCACGCGCGCGCCGGCGCGGACGATGGTGCCGGCGGTTTCGTGGCCAAAAATGCGCGGCGGCGACACGGTGCCGTATTGGATTTTTTTGATGTCGGTGGGGCAGACGCCGCAGACGGCGACCTGGACGAGCAGTTCGCGGGCGCCGATGCGCGGGACGGGCACGGTTTCGACGCGCAGGTCGTTAACGCCATGATAGACGACGGCGCGCATGGTTTTGGGGATGTCAGGCACGGGAGAATTTTAACCACGAAACACACGAAAGACACGAAATTTTAACCACGGACTCCGATGAATCGCGAGCAGGTGGGCACGGATCCCGCAATGCGGGACGGATTTTTTACCACAGAGAACGCAAAGAACGCAAAGACACGGCGCGGCGGAGCCGCAACCAAACGAAAACGCCTTCAACGCAGAGACGCCGAGGACGCAGAGAGCCGCAACCAAAGTCCAAGGGCGAGGGACGATGCTTGCCAACGGATGAAAAGTGCCAACGGATTTTTCGCGGGAAATTTTTGAATCCGTTGGAATCTTTCATTCGTTGGCGAAAAGGATGCGTCATGCCCACGGCGGATATTTGTTGTCAGAAATGCATGATTCTTCGATATAGCACTGCAAAGAATTCATGGGCTTTGCGTCCGGCAAAATTCAATTCCACCCTTTGCGTCTAAAAACTTTGCGCCTTGGCGTTGAAGTCAGAAAGCGACGGTCCCGGTTTAAGGCGAATCCAAAGGAATTGCCCGGTCCCGGAACAGGGACAGCCGGTGTTTGACGAGGATAGGATAACGTTCCATGATGACCGCCGACCAGGGATGAAGGGGGCGCAAGCCCTGATAGTCGGTTTCCGACGCCGTGTTGGCGGCCACTTTCAGCAAACAGTTGCGGCCGTCGGCTTGCACCCGGGACAGCGACATTGCGTAATCCGTCGCGCAAACCGAACCAAGGGCCAGTAAACCAAGGGCCAGTATTATAATGGCATTCAAAAGCAACCATCCGGCAATCTTCTGGAGAGCCCGTCTTGCGTAGTGTCTGGTGGTGTACTTTCGCTTTTTTTGGGCTAAAGCGGCAGTCGCAGCATCCATGGCGCGGTAGCCGTCCATCCGGAGAAGGATCAGAAAGACAACCAGAGACACCCATAAAGGAACCGTCATGGTGCAGTAGCGGGAGGCCAAAGCCTGATTGCTTCCCATGCCAAGTCTGGCGACTCCGGTGACCAGGGCGCTGCCGATGGAGTACAGGCTCATGGCGAAATAAGGAAGCAGCGTCCGGACATTCGCAATCTTCCGGCGGACCAGCGTCACGCCCGCCCAACCGGTGGCAACGGTGACGGCCAGACCGATAACAAGGGCAAAAACGCCGTCCCCGGAGGTGTCACCACCCAGCCCCTGGGCGCACATGCCGCCAAGGTATTTGAACACATAGGCGGCATACGCCAACGGCATTTTGAAAATGAGACTGAGCGGCGGGTGGTTTTCCGGCTTCTGATAATGATAGAAGTAGGTCCCCAACGTCAGAGCGCCGATCAATATCCAACCGGCGGCGGCGGCCTTTCTTTTTCCGGCCCTGGTTGGTACGAGGAGGAGCAGCATCAGTCCGATCGGCCAGACCAAGGCGCCATCGGCAAAGGAATAGTTGGCCACGATGCCCAAGATTGCTGCGGCGGCAAACCGGCGCCAACGGAAGAAGTCATTGGCCAGCAACACGATTCCACCAACCACCGCGAGCAGACTCAAGAACATCTGGAGCTGCCAGCCCCAGAGCCAGTTTTCACATTGGCTGATCGAGAACACGACGAGCGAGATGGCGGGGATGGCCCAAGGCAAGCGGACGACCGCCAGTTTTCGTTCGGTTATTTTGACCTGGCGAATGAAGACGGCGAAAATGCCCAGGGCCAGAATGATATTCACCGCCAGCTCATAGCGGATGTTCCAATGGGTCAGGCGCGCCAACAGCAGCATGATGATCCGGGGAAAGATGAGCCGGTGTTCGTTATGTTGCGCCCACAGGTCGTGAAAGGTCAAATCGCCTTGATACGTCTTCTCCAGGAGCGGCACCAGTTCCCATTGGTCCACGAAAGGCACATTTACGGCATATTGGGCGACCACCCAAATCAGAAAAACCAACGGAATCAGCGCCAGGATTTTATCGCCGTGGCGGGAAAGAAAAAGGAAAAGAGGCGAGCGCCCCAATTTGTCCGAACCGGGATGGACAGCTACGCTCGGGGATGCGGGGATGTCGGGCACGGGGATATTTAGCCACAGATGAAACACAGATGAAACCCGGATTTTTTAAAGTTATCCGCAATGACGCCGAAAGCCGCGGATGGGGAAAGAAAGCGCCACTTAATCTGCGTTAATCTGTGAAATCTGCGGACAAAAAGTTTTTGAACCACAGTTCGAGGGCACAGGGAAATTTCGCCGAGATCGGCGTGACGATTCCAAGCAGGTTACTGCGAAATCGAGGAAGCTTTCACATCTTTGAACAGGGACAACTGGTGTTTGACGAGGATGGGATACCGTTCCATGACGATTGCCGGCCAGGCATAAATGGCGCCCAAGCCCTGATAGTCGGTCTCCGACGCCGGGTTGGCAGCCACGTTCAGCAAACTATTGCGGCCAGAGGTTTGCATCTGGGACAGTGCCTTGGCGCCTACCGTCGCGCAAACTGACCCAAGAACCAGCATGGAAATGGCAGCCAAGAGCAACCCCCCGGCAATCGGCCGGTAACCCAGCAGGGCCGGTCTTTTGTGGTGCCACTTTCGGGCGGGATTGGCCTTCATGGCGCGGTCGCCGACCGTCCGGAGAAGGATAAGAAGGACAACCAGAGACACCCATAAAGGAACCACCATGGTGCTGTAGCGGGAGGCCAAAGCCTGATCGGTTCCAAAGCCAAGCCTTCCGACTCCGGTGACCAGGGCGCTGCCGACGGAATACAGGATCAGCCCGAAATAAGGAAGCAGGGTCCCGGGGCCGGCGATTTTCTTCCGGAGCAGCGTCCAGCCAGCCCAACCAGTGGCAACGGTCACGGCCAGACCAAAAATAAAAGCGAAGTCGCCTTCAGCAGAAACGTCACCGACGGTGCCGCCCAGAACTTGGGCGCAAATAGTCCCGAGATATCTGAACACAAAAACGACATACTCGACCGGCGTTTTGAAAACGAGATTGATCGGCGAGTGATTTTCCGGCTTCAGATAATGATGGAAGTAGGTCCCCAACGTCAGAGCCCCGATCAATATCCAACCGGCGGTGGCGGCCCTTCTTTTCCCGGCCCCGGTTTTTACGATGAGCAGCAGCAGCAGTCCGATTGGCCAGAAGAGGACGCCATTGGCAAAGGAATAGGTGGCCACGATGCCGAGCAGCGCCGCGGCGGCAAATTTCCACCAACGGAAGGTATCATTGGCCAGGAGCACGATTCCGCCGGCCACGGCCAACAGGTTCAGGAACATCTGGAGCTGCCAGCCCCAGAGCCAGTTTTCATACTGGCTGACCGAGAACACGATGAGCGAGATGGCCGGAATGGTGCCGGGCAATCTGGCGATTCCCCGTCTTCTTCCCGTTATTTTGACCTGATAAGCGAAGACCGCAAAAATACCGAGCGCGAGGGATATGTTCACCGCCAGTTCATAGTGGATGTTCCAATGGGTCAGGCGTGCCAGCAGCAGCATGATGAGCTGGGGAAAGACGGGCCGGTGTTCGTTGTGCTGCGCCCACAGGTCGTGGAAGGTCAACTCACCGTGATACGTCTTCTCCAGGAGCGGCACCATGTCCCATTGGTCCATGAAAGGCACGGCCACGGCATAGTGGACGACCACCCAAATCAGAAAAGCCAAAGGAACCAGCGCCAGGATTTTATCGCCGTAGCGGGAAAGAAAAACGGAAAGAGGCGAGAGCCCCGGCTGAACCGGCTGAGAGCTGGTTTCATGTCCCATTGCGTCAAGCACGGCGGAGTTTTAACGCAATGATGTCAAGACGCCAAGGCGCAAAGGATTCATGGGCTTTGCGTCCGGCAAAATTCCATTTCCCCTTTTGCGTCTAAAAAACTTTGCGCCTTGGCGTTGAAGTCAGAGAGCGACGGTCCCGGTTTAAGGCGAATCCAAAGGAATTTCCCGGTCCCGGAACACGGATAAACGGTGTTGGACGAGGATGGGATATAGTTCCATGACGACTGGCGGCCGGGGATAAATGGTGCACAAGCCTTGATAGTCGGTCTCCGACGCCGTGTTGGCGGCCACTTTCAGCAAACAGTTGCGGCCAGAGGTTTGCCTCTGGGACAGGAACCTTGCGCCAGCCGTCGCGCCAACTGAACTAAGAACCAGCATGTAAATGGCAGCCAAGAGCAAACACCCGGCAATCAGCCGGCAACTCTGCGGGGCCGGTCTTTCGTGGCGCTTCTTTTGGGCGGGATCGGCATTCGTGGCGCGGTCGCCGCCCGTCCGGAGAAGGATAAGAAAGACAACCAGAGACCCCCATAAAGGAACCACCGTGGTGCAGTAGCGGGAGGCCAAAGCCTGATTGGTTCCAAAGCCAAGCCTTCCGAGTCCGGTGACCAAGGCGCTGCCGACGGAATACAGGATCAGCCCGAAATAAGGAAGCAGTGTCCCGGGGCCGGCGATTTTCTTCCGGAGCAGCGTCCAGCCAGCCCAACCAGTGGCAACGGTCCCGGCCAAGCCAAAAATAAAGGCAAAGGCGCCTTCAGCAGAAACGTCGCCGCCCAGACCCTGGGCGCAAATAGTCCCGAGATATTTGAACACAAAAACGGCATAGTCGACCGGCATTTTGAAAATGAGACTGAGCGGCGGATGATTTTCCGGCTTCTGATAATGATGGAAGTAGGTCCCCAACGTCAGAGCCCCGATCAATATCCAACCGGCGGTGGCGGCCCTTCTTTTCCCGGCCCCGGTTGGTACGAGGAGGAGCAGCAGCAGTCCGATCGGCCAGATGAGGGCGCCATTGGCAAAGGAATAGGTGGCCACGATGCCGAGCAGCGCCGCGGCGGCAAATTTCCACCAACGGAAGGGGTCATTGGCCAGGAGCACGATTCCGCCGGCCACGGCCAACAGGTTCAGGAACATCTGGAGCTGCCAGCCCCAGAGCCAGTTTTGATACTGGGTGACCGAGAACACGATGAGCGAGATGGCCGGAATGGCCCCGGACAATCCGGCAATCCCCGGTTTTCTTCCTGTAATTTTCACCTGGTAAATGAAGACAGCGAAGATGCCGAGCGCCAGGGTTATGCTCACCGCCAGTTCATAGTGGATGTTCCAATGGGTCAGGCGTGCCAGCAGCAGCATGATGAGCTGGGGAAAGACGGGCCGGTGTTCGTTGTGCTGCGCCCACAGGTCGTGGAAGGTCAATTCACCGTGATACGTCTTCTCCAGGAGCGGCACCAGTTCCCATTGGTCCCAATAGGGCACGGCCACGGCATAGTGGACGACCACCCAAATCAGAAAAGCCAATGGAACCAGCGCCAGGATTTTATCGCCGTGGCGGGAAAGAAAAACGAAAAGAGGCGAGCGCCCCAATTTGTCCGGACCGGGATGGACGGCTACGCTCGAGGATGCGGGGATGTCGGGCACGGAAGGAGATTAACCACGAAACACATGAAAGACACGAAATTTTAACCACAGACTCCGATGAATCGCGAGCAGGTGGACACGGATCCTGCAATGCGGGACGGATTTTTTACCACAGAGAACGCAGGGAGCGCAAAGGGCGCAAGGCGTATTTTCAGATTTAAACAACCAAGGAACAAAGATCAAAGCCCGCTTTGCCTCAAAAGGGCGTGATGAACACAAATGCACTCTCTTTTTATCCGTGTCCATCCGTGTTCATCCGTGGTTAAAAAAGTCGGAAAACCACGGCTCGGGGGTGCAGGAAAATTCCATGGGTTGGCCACGCCACTTTGAGTCTAGGGATCGCCCAGCGCATCAGCCGTCAAACCGGCGGAGTATAAATGCATTAATCTGGCATTTTTCGCAACAATTTCCTGTTGGCCGGTTACGAGGGCGAGCCTGCGCGCGGCATTGGCCATCTCAACCGCTTTCGGAAATTGGCCAGCTTCGGCATAGGCGGCGGCGAGTGTGCCGATAAAAATGGGCAGCCGGTTTTCGGTGAGTTCAACGGCCCGGGTGGAGAGTTGAACGGCTTCCTGACCATTCCGCAATGCGGGATTGCCGGCGGTTGCCAAAATCCAGGCGAGATTATTCAATACCACAGGATTGTTGGAATCCAAGTCCAATGCCTTGCGGTAATGCCCAATGGCTTCTTCCAGGCTTCCGTCTTTTTCGCTCTGTCCGGCCAGTTGGATTTGCCCGGCCGCCCCGGGTTTCATGTGAAAAACAAATTTATCTCCACCGGAAAAGGAGAAGTTGGTAAAAACCGGCCCGGCACCGGCCTGCACTTCCCGCAGGTTGGCCGGCTGGCTGTTAAATTGCACCCGGGATAAAACCTTGAAGGCACAATAGGTATGAGGAGGAATTCCTCCGACACCAAAAGGGATTGGACAAAGATCTGCACTGTAGAATCCACCGGCCCCGCTTTCCGTGCCGACCGACAGATTTATCCAGAAGCGCGGCTGGCAGGAAAAGTCTCCCAACCATCCCACGCTGTCCGGCGGAAGGGGTATCGGGTTGGAGTTGTTGAATGGCACAACCACGATATCTCCCGGTTGAAGCAATGAACGCTCGACATCCACCGGTTGGCCGCCGAGTTTTTCCATGTAGTATTGAAACCCCCAATGTCCCTCGAACCAGATTGTATGGTTTGCCGATTTATATTCTGCGGCGATTTGTTCTGCCGCCGTTCTGGCTGAATTGGCCACACGACAGTCAGCCACGACCAGGCTCACGGCGATGATCGCTGACGGAACCAGCGGCCACATCACCCCCCCGCCGGCCATGAAGTTTCCCCGGGTCGCATCCAATCGTCGCACCAGAAGAATCGCCACCGCGGGAGCGAGAAGAAGAAAACTCCGGCCGCTCACCGTCCAGTTCAACCCAATCGCAAAAAAGAGCACGCTCATTATCCAAAACGCAAGCATCATGGAAGTTACGTCCCTCTTTTGCCAGACTTCCGCCCCTGTGAGCAACAGCAGGAGCAAGCCCGCCGCCGCCATTAATGCCAATTGCAGCACGAGAATCCATTGGTTTATTGATTCAGGAACTGCTCTTATAATTCCAAGGTCGCAATGCCAAAACATTTCGACCAATGCAGCGAAGATTGCCGCGCCGCCGGCCAGCCACCACGTCCGTTGTCGCCCCAACCACGGCGCAAACAAAAGCAGGGGCAGCAGACTGCCCCCGGCAAAGACCAGCCCGATGATTCCTTTCACCGGCCAACCGCCAGCGAAGACGGCACCGTACGTATGTGCGTAACCTGCAGCACCAGATAATCCACCGCTTCCATACATCCTGGTGGTTATCAACTCATAACCCGCCACCATCATCAACGGCACCACCACCCCCAAGAGCCATGACCCCAATTTACGCATTCGAATAAGACCCATGATGGGCAACAAGAGCAGCAAGATCACGGCGCTGAATTTGGTCAGCACGGCCAAACCCGCAAGCAGTCCTGCCCCGACGAATTGCCAACGGCTTTGTTTGTTTACCAGGGCGTGTTCCCACAACACGAGTGCCCAAATCCAGAAAGACAACATCAGCACATCACACATCAGGGTCGTGCTGGAAACCAAAAAGGCCGGCGTTAAAATGGCAACCACAGTCGCCAACAGCGGTTGTTCACACCACATTTTTGCTAGGGAGTAAATTCCCAGGGCCGCCATGAACGCGACCAACAAACCGGCCAGGTGAAGCGCGATTTCATTCCAGCCAAACACAGAAGCCACCGCCGCCAGGAAGTAGGACATCAGCGGGGGATTCAAGTTTGCGGCAGACATTGGTATCGTTGACATCATCCAATTCTTCTGGAAACCAAAAAAGTCTGCCGGATGCTTCTGGATCCATTGCCCGGTCCAAATGAAGAGCGGGTCATCCACATGGATTGCCTTGTTGATAAAAGGAGCAAGGCAAACGATCGAAATGAAGCCGATTACGATACGGGGATGCCTTGAAACCCAGGCTTTTTTCAAGTTATCAGGTTGCGTTTCCATTGCCATTGAAGCACCAGAAACGTTATGGAATTCACCATTCACGGGCAATCTTTTAGTCATTCAGATTGGGGATTTGAACAACCGGGAAACCAAGACACGAGGATCGGCCAGAGACAAACATGGTTCGAGGACCCACCTTCGCCTGGCTACGGTGGGCAGGCGAGGAGGATTTAACCGTTGCTGGCGAATTCAAGAAACCACGGCTCGGGTTGCGCAGGAAAATTCCATGGGCCGGCCGCGCCAAGTAAAGCGCACGGCGCAGGCGTGAAGCGCCTGGTGCGGCAAAAGGAGCCGGGCACGCTGCTCCGGCGTCAGGCGATTTTCGACCAGCGCCAGATATAAATCCTCGTCGCCGCCGTATAGTTTGTCGCCGACGATGGGATGGCCGAGGCGGGCGAGGTGGATGCGGATTTGATGTTTGCGGCCGGTGCGGGGAATCACTCGAAGCAATGAAAACGAGGATGAAGGATGGAGTCCGCCTTTGCTTCGCTTCGGCGCGACAGGAATGGAGAAGGGAGCCACCTCACCCCGGCCCTCTCCCCCGTAAGCGGCGGAGAGGGAGAATTGTCCGCCGATGTGACGCGAAAATTTGTCATTCCACATTTCTTCATAATACGGGAAGTCGCTTCTCGAAAAACGGCGCTCGACCCAAAATTCGGTTTGGGCGGGCACGCCGTCGGGACGCACGCAGTCTTTGACGGCGACGATGCTGCGCTCGTCTTTGCCGAGGGGCGCATCAATCAGGCCGTGGTCGTCGCGGACGTGGCCGTGGACGATGGCGAGATACTCCTTCTGGACGGCGCGGGTTTCCCAGATTTTTCCGAGTTCGCCGGCGATTTGGGAATTTTTGGCGACGATGACGATGCCGCTGGTTTCGCGGTCGAGGCGATTGACGAGATGGGGCGAAGAGACGGTTGCGGGTTGAGAGTTGAGGGTTAAAAGTTGGGCTCGGGAAGTCGCAATTTTCAGGTAAAGGCGGGCGCGGCTGATGAGGCTGGAAAATTCATCGCCTTTGGTCGGATGACAAACCAATCCCGCCGGTTTGTTGATAACCAGCAGGTCGGCGTCTTCGTGGATGATGTTGAGCACGAAGTTCTTTGACACGAATTGCACGAATTGACACGAATTTTCTTTTTTTATCCGTGTGAATCGGTGAAATCCGTGTTTAACGATGCGCCGGAATATATTGATTTGCCTGCTGCTGACCAGCGTCACGCTGGCGGTCTATTGGCCAGTGGGCCATCTGGGTTTCATGCCCTTTGATGACTGTGGCAGGGATGGTTATGTCGTGGGAAATCCAAATGTTGAGGCTGGAATAACTTTGGGGGGCATTGAGTGGGCATTCACCACCACGCACGCCAGCAACTGGCATCCGCTCACCTGGTTTTCGCATATGCTGGACTGCCAACTGTTTGGGGTTAAACCATCCGGCCACCATTGGGTCAACCTTGGAATTCATATCCTCAACACGCTGCTGCTTTTCCTTGTGTTAAGAAAGATGACGCGGATGGTTTGGCGAAGCGCCCTAGTGGCAGCCTTGTTTGCCTGGCACCCATTGCATATTCAATCCGTCGCCTGGGTCTCGGAACGCAAAGATTTGCTGAGCGGATTTTTCATGATGCTGACGCTGTGGGCGTGGGTGAAATACGCACAGGGTGCAGTGAACAGAGAGCCGGGAGGGAAAACATCCAACATTTCCGCCAGCGGCGAGACCTCGCCGAAACCCAGGCTTCGCCGAGGCGGGCAACATCCAACATCCAACGCCCAATGGTGTTATTGGTCGGCGGTTTTCTTTTTTGCGCTGGGACTGATGAGCAAGCCGATGCTGGTGACGCTGCCGGTGATTTTGCTGCTGCTGGATTTCTGGCCGCTCCAGAGAATGTCGAGGGGCGAGAGACGAGGGACGAGAGCAGCTGAGGTTCTGACCCTCGGCTCTCAGGTTTCGACTCTCAACCCTGCTTTGCTAATTGAAAAGGCACCTTTTGCCGCGCTGAGCCTGGCCTCTTGCATCGTGACCGTCTGGGCTCAAAACAAGGGGGGTGCTGTTGCTCCCCTGGATAATGTGCCTTGGGAATCGAGGATTGAGAACGTCATAGTGTCCTATATAACCTACCTTGGGAAAATGTTTTGGCCTGAAAACCTGGCAATCTTCTATTCTTTCACTTACACGCAGACGAATCTATGGGAAGTGTCTGCTTGCAGCCTGCTCCTTGTCCTCCTGTCCGTTTTTTTCATTCGGCGGGCATTCATCCAGCCGTTTATGTTTGTCGGCTGGGTTTGGTTTCTCGTAATGCTCCTGCCGGTCATTGGTTTCATTCAAATCACCATCCAATCCATCGCAGACCGGTATACTTATTTGCCATCCATCGGCTTGTTCATGATTATGGCCTGGGGAATCGCAGAGGTTGCCTCCCTTTCACGGCTTTGGCGAACTGCCGCAATAATTGGCATGACCAGCATACTCTCGGCCTGCCTTTTGGAAACCAGACACCAATTGGGCTACTGGCAGAATAGTTTGACACTTTTCAGCCGCGCACTGGAAATAACCGGAGATACTCCCGCAGGTCGTTATAATCTTGGCAACGCCTATTGGGCGGCAGGCGACCTGGATGCGGCCGCCAAAAATTTACTGCTGGTCATCCGCAGCGGCAACAACCTGGCAGAGGTCCATTATCGTCTTGGCCTTATTTATCTCCTGCAAAAAAAATGGCCGGAAGCTGAAATCCAATTTGACGAGTACTTGCGGCTGGATCCCGATAATCCGTTTATCCGTAAATACCTCGGAGACGCCCTCTCCGCCCAGAAAAAATTTATGGACGCGGAAAATGAGTATGCAACCGCCTCACAACTAAGGCCCAATGATCCGGTGATACAGCAGGCGCTCGAAAAAAACCGTTGCCTCGAAGTGTTGCATCTCAAACCCGACGTACCAGAGGTTCTGAACAACCTTGCCTGGATGCTCGCCACCAGCACACAGGCGGATATTCGCGACGGCCCGCGCGCCGTGCAACTGGCCGAACGCGCCTGCGATATCACCGGCGGTAAAAAAACCATTTTCCTGGGCACCCTGGCGGCGGCCTATGCCGAGGCGGGACGATTTGATGATGCCATCTCGGCAGCGCAACGCGCCTGCGATTTGGCTCGGCAATCGGGCGAACACGAATTGTTGAAAAAAAATCAAGAACTGCTCGAACTTTACCGCAAGCACCAGCCGTATCGCGAGTGAGGCTGTGATGAGCCACCAGCCACAAAACCCTTTTCAAAAATGAGGAAGACAGGAAAAGAGGAGGAACATTTACTGGATCGCTGCCTTCTTGATTCAACCGGGATTTTGTCATTGTCTTTTGAACCGGCTTGCGACTGAATTTCCCCGGATGCATCGCGCATGTTTAATTTCCCTGGCGTTGTTCTTTATCACGGCAGCCGTAATATGGCCCGGTCGGCGGGACAATGCCATGGAGGCGGGAACCCGCAACCAGCGGTGTGCAACATAACACCTTGCGGCTGATGCCAGCCAAACCCAGCTCAAGCGCCATGACACGAACCTTCCCTGCCATGAAAAGAAATAAGCCATGATGGAATCCCTGAACATATCCCCGGAGGCGCACGCCCGCGGCCCGGATGGTAAATGGACGGTTCCCGGCGTCTGTGTTCTTCTGACGGTGGCCGTGTTTTTGGTCTTCGGTCAGACTTTCCGGCACGGATTTGTCAATTACGATGACGATCAGTATGTGTATGACAACCCACAGGTCGCTCAAGGATTGACGTTGCGCGGCATCGCCTGGGCTTTCGCGACCTCGTATTCAGCCTATTGGCACCCCTTGACCTGGCTCTCACACATGTCGGACTGTCAACTCTGGGGCTTGAACGCCGGGGGCCATCACCTGACCAGTGTGATCTTCCATGCCGCGAACGCGATGCTGTTGTTTATGGTGTTGCGGCGGATGATGGGGCTTCGCTCAGAAGCTTCGCCGCCACAGGCGGGCCTTCGTCCCGACAAAGGCGTCGTGGCTGCGGCCCCGCAAGCCGGCGCATTGTGGCCCAGCGCCTTCGTGGCGGCGATGTTTGCCATCCATCCTTTGAATGTGGAGTCGGTGGCTTGGGTGACGCAACGCAAGAACGTGTTGAGCACATTTTTCTGGCTGCTGACGATGTGGGCCTACACGCGCTACGCGCAGTGTGTGACAAGTGACGCATGTCAGATGACAGGACCGGGGAAAGCCATTCGTGTGCCTCCCATGTCACGTGTCACGTGCCACCCGTCACTTTTCTACAGTCTGGCGTTGATTTTTTTTGCGTTGGGGCTGATGAGCAAGCCGATGCTGGTGACACTGCCGTTCGTGCTGTTGTTGCTGGATTACTGGCCGTTGGGAAGGTTGTCAGGTGTCACGTGTCAGGTGTCAGGTTCTGATTCACGCGTCACGCATCACGCATCACGCATCATGCCTCAGATTGGTCATCTGCTGTTTGAGAAGCTTCCGTTTTTGCTGTTGGCCGTGGTATCGTGTGTAGTGACCTATCTGGGGCAAAAAAACGTGGGTGCCATGATGACGTTCGAGCAGATTCCGTTGGGGGTGCGGCTGGCAAAAGTGCCGGTCAATTATGTGACCTATCTTCGAAACACCCTCTGGCCGGAGGGGTTGGCGATCCCGTATCCCTATCCCTCCGCTTTCCCTGTTTTCCTGGTGGTACTATGCACCTTGCTGCTGGCAGGCGTTACGGTTCTGGTTCTTTGGGCGGCCAGAACCAAGCCCTATGCGGCTGTAGGCTGGTTCTGGTTTCTCGGCACCCTGGTTCCGGTCATCGGGCTGGTCCAGGTTGGCAACACGCCGGTAGCGGATCGTTTCACGTACGTGCCGCAGATCGGGCTATATTTGGCCGTTGCCTGGGCGATCAGGGATTTGACGGTTTCGTGGCGCCATCGTCGTCAGGCACTGGGTACAGTGGTGACCATGGTGATAACAGCGTTGATGGTCTGCGCCTGGAAACAAACATCGTATTGGCGAAACAGTGAATCGCTGTGGACTCACACGCTCGCCTGCACGTCTGACAACTTCATTGGTTGCTACAACCTCGGCACCGCTCTGCTCCAAAAGGGCGATGTGGACGAAGCGATCGCCCAGTACCAACAGGCGCTGCAAATAAAACCCGACTTTGCGGAAGCCCACAGCAACCTCGGCAACGCCCTGTTCCAAAAGGGCAAGGTGGACGAAGCGATCGCCCATTGCCAAAGGGCACTGCAAATCAAGCCCGACTCCCCGGATGTCCTGAACAATCTGGCCTGGCTGCTGGCGACCGGTCCGGACGCACACATCCGGGATGGTGTTCAAGCCGTCAGATATGCCGGGCGCGCCTGCGAACTGACGCATTACCAAAAAACCATTTACATCGGCACCCTAGCGGCGGCCTACGCCGAAGCAGGACGGTTTGACGATGCGATTTCAATGGCGGAGAAAGCCTGCACGCTGGCCTCGGCAGCGGGTGAACATGGCTTGTTAAAAAGAAATCAGGACCTGCTGGCGTCGTATCTCAAACATCAGCCGTATCACGAAACCACCAAACCGTGATCGTAAAAAATCAACCATGATGGGATCCCTGAACATATCCCCGGAGGCGCACGCCCGCAGCCCGGATGGTAAATGGACGGTTCCCGGCGTCTGTGTCCTTCTGACGGTGGCCGTGTTTTTGGTCTTCGGTCAGACTTTCCGGCACGGATTTGTCAATTACGATGACGATCAGTATGTGTATGACAACCCACAGGTCGCTCAAGGATTGACGTTGCGCGGCATCG
>Ga0208321_1000417_pt1 | contig 28356 bp, 28 predicted proteins | sample June2015DPH_4_15_FD_184692 | JGI IMG/M metagenome (GOLD analysis project Ga0208321, IMG submission 184692) | Peatland microbial communities from SPRUCE experiment site at the Marcell Experimental Forest, Minnesota, USA - June2015DPH_4_150... | ecosystem: Environmental > Terrestrial > Soil >... | reverse complement strand
AGGGCGTTGGCGGCGGCGTGTGGCAGAGGGAGTATTCCAACAACGGATGGTCCTCCTGGATCCCTCTCGGCTGGCCCCCCATCGGCTAGTGGGGTGATCGACGTCTTTGTGAGCGGCGGCGGCGTTTGGTGGACGTACTATCTGGGTGGGTAGTACAACTGGTACTCCGTGGGCACCCCTCCGTAACGACCTCCCCGGTCGCTGATACGTAGATAGACACAAACGCCGGGATGACAGTTCAGCGACGCCATTTGTTAGGAGGGGCGCCCCTCTTTCTTTTCGCTCTAACGCGTGGCGTAGTGGTGGATGAGCTACGCTCACGCTGACCAGCAACGCGGCTACTGCACGCTGTTTTCAATATAATCATAACGTACGTCCCGGAGAGAGAAGCTGCGTCAATATTCGAAAATTGCATCGCGTTGCACAACTAGAATCAGAAATCGAACTGCTCAGACAAACTCTTTTTTCAAACGAAAGCTTCAACCTTCACAAAATCAAAAACAGATGGGCTCGAGGCGATTCGAACGCCCGACCTTCGCCGTGTAAAGACGGGGGATTTGGCGCGTAGTATGACGTTTTTCGTTCGCTTAGCACTTTTTTCTTTGGCTGCTGAGGTTTCTCCGAGCGCGGATTCTGACGAGATCGACTTCCTACTCACTAATGAGCAAAATTGAAGAAGCGAACAGAAAAAATTAGATTTATGTTAAAAACTAGCACTGTTACGAGAAGCCGACCAGGTCGGCCTTCGAAACTGACGGAGTCGACGATGAACATTCTCTTGGAGGCGCTCAGAAGCGGAGCTTATCGTGAGGACGCGTGCGCCGCAGCCGGCATAAGCTATCAAACCTTTCTGAACTGGGAACGCAAGGGGGCGGAGCAGACCAAGGGACAATATGTTGAGTTTTTTGATGCGCTCAAGGGGGCCGAAGCCGAGGCCATGGTGCAAAACGCCGAGATCATCACAACCGCGGCGAGAAGTGGCGACTGGCGCGCTGCGGCGTGGTTTCTACAGCACCGCCGCCCTGACCAGTGGAGCGACATTGCCAAGCGGCGGCAGGACGGCCCTGACGAAGAGATACGGGTTAAAGCACAACGCTGGGATAAGCATGTGGAGGATGAACGTGAGGAGAAGGTGGACACGGCAGCGCTGCTGGCGGCGAATCCCGAGCTCTTCAATGCCTATGACGCCTATCTTGACGCGTTTGTCGCTGCGAGGGACAAGTTACGGGGCGAACGTAAGAGCGAAGGCGAGAACACGGCGAAATTGACGTTCAAACCGGCGAGTGAGTGAGCCGCAGAAGCTAAAAAACACACACAAGGCCTAACCACTCATAGTGCGGGTTCGGGGGCTAACACAGATCGAGCACTCAAACACAGTGCGAGAGCTCGAACGCTTAAATCTGGCCATCATTCATCATACCTCTGCAGCTACATGCGTTTTTGCCTTTTTTCTTTTTTATTCATTGTTTTTTATAAATTAGATTAAATTAATATTCTGTGAAATGTGTCAATTGCTCCTTTGTAAGCTAAAATAAACCCCCCAACGTCATCGTTCTTTTCGGAGACTCGACTGCTGTTGAACGAAGTGACTCCGAAGCCAAAGAGTCTGGAGTTTCAAAGCAGAAATCCTACCCCCTGGGATTGAGTCTTACAAGAGATACCCAGTACGCCAATCGACCGTCTGTGCTTTCCCGCCAGCAAAGATGTTGGATGATATGACTAGAGTCAATTGTGCCGATAGTGAGAATTGCGACCTCAAAAAGGGGCCAAATAACGCCCCGGGGAGCAAACGCGCGTGGATTAACACAAGGACCCCCGCCGTTTAGCTGGGGACCAACGGGGGATGAACGGCATTAAGGACCGACAAAGCATGGCTAGGCCTTCGCAAGATCAAGCCAGTGTCTGGTGCCAAGCCGGTGTCGTGCTATCCGTCTGAGGCCCCACTCACTGAGAGCGAGAATGACTTTGCAAAATTATTGTTGGAGGAAAAAGCAATAACCCTCGATACGCCAGAGAATCGAAATTTTCTGAGCTGAAATAAGCTCTTTTTTCAAACGAAAGCTTCAACCCTCACAAAATCAAAAACAGGTGGACTCGAAACGATTTGAACGCTCGACCTTCGCTGTGTAAAGGCGGAGAGTTTAGAGCTTGAACAAGCGTTTTCGCGTTTATCTGGGCTGCTTTTTGACGTCGGCGAGACAACCACGAGGAAGGCGAGCGCTCCTTGGTGCACGGTTTGATAGATGCGCGTTGATAGCCCTATAAGCCCCGAGAACGCAATGGGAAGGTGTATCGTCGGGTAGTCGTATCCCGCCTTGGCGCGGTGCGCCCTTATAGTACCGCGGTGAATCTCGTACAGCGTCGGGTTCTCACGAACGGCGTGTAGTGTTAGCATCGTGAATCATCTCCGTTGACCTCAGGAGCCCGCAAGTATTTATCAGTTATGAAACGTATGAACGATAGATGAAACGCGAGGATAGGGCGACCATCAGCGTGAGCAAGAAGACCCACGCCGTTTTCGAGGAGTACCGTGCCAAACTGAGCGCTGAGAGGAAAAAAGTCCAGACCCAAGACGATGTAGTGAGGGCGCTTCTCGAAATGGTGAACGAGTAAATCAACGAATAGCGCCAAGTTTATAATCTTTTTAGTCGCATTTGCTCTATCTGGTGTGTTTGTGTCGAGCGTCATCATAGAAAGAGAATTTGACGATATTCGAAAGCGAGTCGACGAGACACGTGGGAAAATCCGTAGGTGGCTTTTAGTCCTAGCACTAGTTTTTGTTCTATATTTTTTAATTCCAACCTTCCTACTTAATGTAGCCAATACACCATTGAGCTATAGCTGGTCGTTCAGTCTCTTCCCATTGTCTATCTCTTTTTTCGTGCTCGCGATCTACTTCACGTCGTTGCTGCGTAAGCCGCAATTTGCTGCACTTAATATAAACAAAAAAGGTAGCAACCTCACCGCAGCTGACGATGCGTCTAAACCCAAGAGGGCGAGTGAATGGACACCAGCACGTGTCTTTAACATTATCTATTTCACTTGGGTCACGGTGTTATATGTGGGTGTTTCGGCGTTAATGTTGCTGTCAGCCTCTTGGCGTACTCTTGCGCCAGCAACGCAGTTCTTGTTAGTTGCATCGATTGTTGTGTGGGCAGCAGTCTTGTACGTGCCTCTGTTCCTAGTCTCTTTCGTACTAAGACGTCGGAAATCGACGGAACTCAAATACATCGTACCTGTTTTTTATGGCTTTAATATCGGCTTCACTTGGTTTCTTTTTACCGCATTAGTTCTTTTTGTACCACTAGCAGACCTATTGTTTGGTTCTCCTATCAGCTTACAATTTGGTTTGTATCAGTCCAGCCTTTTTTCATTTCTTCTCCTAATACTCGTCAGTTTTATGTTGGGAGATCGTGTGCTATCGACTGCGCGATTTCGCGCTGAAGAGATTTCAGCGCCAATTTTGCAAGAACGCTTGATTACAGACGGTGTAGCTATCCTTCCGAGAAGTGTCCCAGTTGGCTCATCGTGTAACGTGATGATCGATTTCGACCTCTCTAAGTATGTGTGTGAAAACGCTGCGACTAACGCGGATGCGTGTTGTCGGCAGCTCGAAGTGGAACTCCAAGCTGCTGGCATTACCGTCGACGGAGAGAAGAGATTGCGACTATGCCCGGACTCTCCTCTTCCTATAGGCATCTGGAACTGCTATTTTCCAAACACAGGCCACAACACAGTCAACGTAATCTTGCGCGAAGTGAAATCGCCCCGCAATGCCTCCGGCAGCACGTCGGACACCGCTCGCGAGGTTATTTTTGTTCACAAAACTGATGTTAAGGTCTACGGGTTGTTCGCCGGATCTTCTCTGGCTTTTTTGACTCTCGTGATTTCTGGCTTTGCCGCTATCGCAACGTTTATAGGCGACTGGGGCCCGATAACAAGCGCGCTGCACACAGCTGCGAACTCCACAAATACGACGGCCAAGCCGATCGTAGATATCCTTCAGCCGTCGATTCTTTCGGCGATGCAAATCCTTGCTAATGGTGTGCACGCGCTTGTTCACTAAAGGCACGTTCCTGAAGGTTGCCAACGACAGCGTAAAACCACCCTGTTTCTTGGCATCACGATAGAAATATGCCTATCAGGGTGCGGGAGTTTGCGGTACAGAGCATCATTTGTGCCCAGTGAACAACCTCATTCAAGAGCGCAGGCCGTGTAGGAGTCATAAAGGTTAACTATCCTTCCTTTCCTTCTTCTTTTACTTTCGGCACGTTCTTGCAGCTGCATTATCACCTGTCGCACCGATTCGTCGCTTGTGCAAGCGATTCGTGTCCTTAATGTCACAGCCGATGCTAGAGAGGCGATCTACAATCTCTTTGCTGCCTACATTCACACAATGCCGCTTGAAGAGCTAATAGAAAGCGTTGAACGAGCCCGGTTAGACGCTAAACTAAGGTATGTGGGAATATACGGAGCGGCCTGCAGCTACTGTCTCGGCAAGGCGCAAAGGCTTGACGGATCGTATTTGCGAACGTTTGCGCTCGATTTGAAAGAGCAGCTTGCGCAGACCCTTGCTACATTTGTTACGTCGATTCTAGCAGGGCCACATGGCCATCTAGACGTGGAAGAGGCTGCTGAACCACCGCTCCGCCAGATCATTGACGTGTTGCAGCAGGTGATGTGCACACACGACGCAGAAAAGCTTGCGATCGCTGTGCTTGAAATCTACGACGGGTACCACCAAGAATGAACTTCGAAGTGATGAGATTCCTTGTTCGAACCCTTTGGTTGCGAGATTCTTGCAGTTATGAACCGCAGCGTGCTTCAAGGGCTTTTTAAAGCGCAACTACGTGTTTTTACCATCGCGCTGCTAAATGGGCCTTAGAGATCGAAGGAATCGAAAAAGAAATGATGAGTCATGAGCTAGGGAAATGATGACACGAATACGCGGCGCAAAGCGGCTTTCAGCTCGAACGGATTGTTAAGATCAACGTCTTCTGCATCTGCAGAATCTCAAAAATCTCCTCTCGCTTAAACTTCGAGAGTTTCACCGAAGACAAATCATCAAGAACATTTGAGTACGGATATTCTTCGATCGTGAATCCTGCTTTGATGAAAAACTGTCGCACAGCATTTTCATCTTCAAATATGTTCGTTTCCATGTTACGCCCTGTCGCGCCAGATATATTCTGCATCCGTTGCTGCATGGTGTCATCTGCTTGAGAGACAAACTTCCATAATTGTTTAGTGCTCACATCTGGGGTAATCCATATTCCGTCGTGTTGCTTAAGAAGATCACGAATGTTGCCTGCCAAAGTTTCTTTTTCGTCGCGGGTGAGGTAAGGAAGTAACCCCTCCGTGATAATCGCAACAGGCTTGTCTGATCGAAAAGGAATGGCCGCTTGCAACAAACTTTCTCGATCAAGTGCATTTGCAATCCGGTAATAGAGGTTTGAACGATGTATGTTCGATTTTGCTAGTATGGATTCGGCAATTGCTTTTTCTTGTTCTAAAATCTCTGGCAAATCAGTGGCCACATAAACTACATTTGGATCTTCAGTCATTGCGAGGCCACGCGGAGAAAGTCCAGCGGCGATTTCCAAAACTTGTGTAATATGGTAACGTGCAATGATCTGATCAGTAGTTTTGTAGCGTGCCTCCAAATTGAAAGCAGACTGAGTCATGAATTCCGCGCTCTTGCCTGTTAGTGTTTGAAAGTCTGTCTCTGCGCCGCTTGCTGCGGCTATCTCCTTAGTGAACGGAATATCGGTGAAGCTCCTAATGTGCGCTACTAGCTTGGCAGTGGAACTAATTTTTTCATAGGCTTCTCCTTCTCCCATATCGCTTATCACCCTTTTGCGCCCATCTACTCCAAGTGATTTTGTACACACACGATTATTCGCAGTATATATAGACGCCCCAACGCGTGTCAGAAGGCACGATAAAGACTCGGATTGAAAGTGCTGCAGAACGGCTTGATGGATCATACCTACGAACGTTTGCACTTGAGTTGAAGGAACAGCTTGCCCAGACCCTCACTGCGTTTGTCACATCGATTCTGGAAGGGCCGCGTGGGTTAGATGCGGAAACTGAAGAGCCGCCTCTCCGCCAGATCATTGAAGTGTTGCAGCAGGTGATGTGTGCACACGACGCAGCTTAGTTAGCGACTTCCGTGCTCGAAATCTACGAAGACGGTTATCGCGAAGAGCACAGTTTAAAGTGATGAGATTCTGTTCTGCGCACTGCGGCCCATGAAGAAGGTAGCTAAACCTAACGCCGCTTCTTCACGCGTTAGAGAGCGTCGTTCGCCAATTGCTGCGCAATAAAGACGTTAAAGAGCCTACGCTACCGGGTACTAAGTGAGGAAGTAGCAGGTGTGCGCCTCTTATTTTTTCCCGTACAGAATGCCAACAGTGCCAAGCATGAAGGGAAGTCTCAGCGCCTTCGGAACAATGCCTAACTGAGTGGTATCGAAAAACTCGACGCGTTCGATACCCCAACCCCTCACTTCTTCGAGCAACTCCTCAACGTCGCCGTACACTCGCTTCCAGAACAGATCTTGAAAGGCGAACGCGCCGCCCTTCCTGACGACTCGTAATGCCTCCTTAATCAGCTCTCGCTTGTCGTTGGCGTCGCTCACTTCATGAAAGACCAGATTGCTTACCGCAGCATCGAACGATCCCGCTTCATAAGGTAAGGCCGACGCGCTTGCTTTTTGGAAGTTCACGCGGTCTGCAACCCCCTCAATCGTTGCGTTGCGCTCACAAACGGCTTGTGAATACTCCCATTTCCCCCCCCAATAATCAATGCCCGTTACCCGTGCGGCGGGGAAGCGTTTGGCCATGTCAATAGTGAGGGGGGCATTTCCGCAGCCGATGTCGAGGGCGCGGCCTTCGCCGTCCCATTCTACGTGCTGTAGCACGAGTTCGCGGAGGTGCGCCTGCAGGTCTCCTCCTCGTGGGGAAAGCCGGTAGCGTGCGTAGGTGAAATACCCAAACGCCGCGGTGAACGCGATTGCACCGATGATAGCAAGAGGAAATACAAATGAGAGGGCCAGCAGAAGAATGGCAAGCACTCCTAATGTGTAGGGAATTCTCACCGAGACCCAATTGCCGTAGTCTGGTTGATCCGTTTTCAATTCACCACCGAACCGTCGCTACAATCAGAGACAATGCTACAAGTTGTTGTTTCATTTGGCGCAAGCGGCAAAACGACGATGCAATACTTAATTGTTTGTTTGATACGTCAAAAAAGAAGGGAGTTATCAAAACTGCCTTAGCGTGCACGCTGCGCGCTCACACTTGAGATAAAAGCCGTCCAAACGGTCGCCCTCTATAGTATTTTAGTCGCATCCGACCACCGACAACGGCCTCGAAAACCGCGGTGCTCGTAGCGGCCGTAATCACTTCTCAAAATGATGAAAAAAGTGCACAGAACGTCCTCTCGCTGTGGTCGATCATATGTGCCCCTAAGTAGGGGTCCGACGAAGCTCGAAGACGCGGACTGTTATAAATAAAAGCGGATCATAAGATCGTTATGCGTCGCCTCGCGCATCGCGATCTGTTTACACAAGAAAAGGAGAAGGACATGGCATTTACGATCAAAGAGAGTATTTCGTGGGTTGGGAAGGTTGACTGGGAATTAAGGTCATTTCACGGGCAGGAGTACTCGACACATCGCGGATCAAGTTATAATTCCTATCTAGTCAGGGACACGAAAACAGCGTTGATCGATACGGTGTGGGGGCCGTTTTCGCGTGAATTCGTTGCGCACCTTAAAAAAGAAATCGCACTTGACGAGATTGACTTTGTCATAGCAAATCACGCGGAATCTGACCACAGCGGCGCATTGCCGGAATTGATGCGCCATATCCCTGATGTCCCGATCTACTGCACGTCCAATGCGGTAAAGTCCCTTACGGGCCATTATCATCAGGACTGGAATTTTCAGGTGGTAAAGACGGGAGACACGCTCAGTCTCGGATCGAAGGAACTGATATTCATTGAAGCCCCTATGCTCCACTGGCCGGACAGCATGATGTGTTACCTCACGGGCGATAACGTCCTGTTCAGCAACGACGCCTTCGGTCAGCACATCGCCACGGAACAGATGTACAATGACTTGGTGGATCAGGCGGAGTTGTATCAAGAGGCCATCAAATATTATGCGAACATCCTGACGCCGTTTAGCAAGTTAGTTGACAAGAAAATCAAGGATGTGCTCGCTTTGAACGTTCCAGTCGACATGATCTGTCCGAGCCACGGGGTGATATGGCGTGATGACCCGCTGCAGATCGTGAAAAAATACGTTGAATGGGCAAACAACTATTCGGAAAACCAGATAACCGTCGCCTATGATACCATGTGGAACGGAACGCGCCGCATGGCTGAAGCGATCGCACATGGAATCGCAACCGCCGATCCAGCAGTAACCGTAAAGCTGTTTAACGTTGCCCGATCGGACAAAAGCGATCTGATCACGGAAATATTCAAATCGAAGGCGGTTCTGGTTGGATCACCCACCGTTAACAAGGGAATCCTTTCTGCTGCGGCCGCTATTCTGGAAGAAATGAAGGGCTTGCGATTCCAGAATAAAAAAGCAGCTGCATTCGGCTGCTACGGATGGAGCGGTGAGGCGATATCAGTTATCTCTGACAGGCTTAAAGAAAGCGGATTCCAGGTGCTGAATGATGGGATCATGGAGAGATGGAATCCGACTAGCGAAGGTATCGATAATTGTATCCGTTTTGGAAATGACGTGGCATTAGCCACGCAGTAGTGAATTTGCTCAACAAGTACGCTCGTGAAAGAACGGTTGGCGAATCGCCGCAGCTAGATCTCGTTCTGCCTATTCCTATTTAACCTACCATCTCGCCGACAGTTTTTCAAACACCTGCGCGCGTATCGTAATTCTGATAAAAAAGCGCCGTCAAGTGCTCAGATCTATATTGGAGGCGAGAGGAACTAACCGCACGACTGATCTGTCACGTGGAACTTTGCCTATATCAGACGGAGGTCACATCAAGTGCCCTGTTCGAGCCGTGCCTGCTATACAAATTATCCCGTTTTTAGGTCAGAACTATCTTTGTGATCTGTATTTCACAGATAAAGCTGTTATTAGTGCCCACGCCCCCGCATCGATAACGCCGCCAAGTACCGCTAACGGTAGACTAAGGGTCGCGTACACGCAACTTAATACGACGAGAAAAGAGAACGTTGTCGCGCAGGAGAGTATGTTCATACCTGTCTTTTTCTCGTGCATGTCGCGTATCTGGGGGATAAGAAGGAAACCGAAGACGAGGCTACAGATGAGGATTACCGTGTCCTGCCACATCTTAGTCATTATCTCCTGTTGTCATAAGCGCGGGTTTATTAGCAGGTTATGGGCTTAGGCCGTTATACAGCGTATGCGGCACCCACGTAGGGCGAGTTTTGTATGCCATATTTTAAAAACACCTATCCGCGCTTATCTTGACACTCTCTAAATGATAGGGATCGTTCTCGTCGCGCGGTACGAGAGTTATCTCATCATCCCAGGCGTCTTCTACCACGTAGGATTTGGCGACCGCATCGCAAAAATAGGTATGTCCATATGGCGCCCCCCGGAGCGTATTATACTTAGCGACGTCGTAAATCGTATTTTTATCAATAAGCGCGGTTTCGGGCGCGCCTCTAACCTCTGTTGTCGATATGATTATTCCCTTAACGCCATCGTGCGCTATCTGTGTTTGACTTGGACGGCAGCATGCCATTTTTAACCCTCTAGACTAACTCACTTGTTACGTTGCCTAGTGAAGCACGTTGATCGTTATTTTGTTCATCAAAAACCTGTTAAGATGTTATTTTTACATCTCGCCAGTATCGCATATACGTGTCGTAGACATCTTCAGGAAGTGGGTGTTTATAATGTTCCCAGTCCACCCCAGTCATCCCATGAGCTAAAACATACTTACGGTTCGTGGCATCCCAGCCAATAACGTCTCCAAATTGTTCGGCAAACTTGCGAAAGTCGCTCAGCCACATACGTGCCTTGCTTGGATCACGAACGCGCTTAAGCGGGATTCTCTGTCGTTCTATCCAGTTTTGAAACGAATTGAACATAAAGAAGAGCTTGGTATCGTCGTTTTGGCCAAAATCGTGCTTCAAAACCTCTCTAACTGCACCAATAACTGAGGGGTGCAAAGGCACGTAATGTTCGATCCTGTTCTTCTCTTGTTCCGCAAGCACGTGAAGCACGGGCTTTTCCTCGCGGAGTGCGGTTCTGAATTGTCCAACCGTTAAGCGTTCTAATGTGCTCGGTCGTAACCCTGTGTAAGAAGCAAGGAGCACAAAAGCCCGGTAATTGCGTATCTTAAAAGGATCGGTGCCCCCTTCTTCCGCAGCGGCGATGCGCTGAAACACAGCGCCGATGTCTTCGCGAGTAATGATCCTCTCGGTAAGCGCTTTTTTGACTTTCTTCGTCTTCGGTCGTTCAAGGAAGAGCTTGAAGGAGACGTATCGAGGATCGATGTTCGTTTGGGCCAAGAAATTGAGGAATCCGACTGCGAAGCTTAGCACTTTTGAATGCGAATCTGCCGAGTTGTACTTTTCAAGAACAAATGTTCTAAGGCGAGTCATCGTCTGATGAGATATTTCGCCTCTGGTTGATTCCCATACTGCTTCCGAAGATCTCGTGATCCAATCCTTTGATTTCTGAGCAAGACCCTCGCTACGGTAGGTCACATAAGACTCAAGTTCAGCCTGCTTAAAGTTCAGCACGAGAGGGGTGTGATCGTTAAGATCGTCTACAGTGTGCGTAGCCTCGGCAGCAGCTGAGCGATCTTCAAGAGTAACGATTACTTGCCTGTACTTTTCGACTCCATCACTCTGTGCCTCTTTTTTGATGAACAGATCTGGAACAACTTCGCTGGATATCCGAACATCGAGAGGAGGTGCCCCTGACTTTGGCACTGGTAACGAGATTTCCCCCTGCGTTTGCCCTGATGCTGGAACGAGGTTAACTATCTCCACGGCTCCTGGCTTCAGTCTTTGGACTTTCTCGGGTCTTGGTTTTTCTTTCAGTGAATCGTCTAGATCTTCAACATCGTCAGGAATAAGTTCTTCAGCAATGAACTCGCGCGAGTGGATATTGCCGTCTTCGTCGGTGAAGTAGTAGATTTCAGAACCACTTTCAGCCTCATCTTCGGGTTTCAGATCAACACGCTCTTGCCAAGAAAGATCGGGCTCATTATTCACAGCGTCAGAGTTGTGCAACTTTTCATCAAAGTTGTGCAACTTTTTGTCCTTGTTGTGTCTCTTTTTCCCCATAATTCTTTTACCCGAGAAATCCCAAATGGAAGGATCTAGTGTATCCGATTGTAAAAAGAGCGATGGGCTCGAGGCGATTCGAACGCCCGACCTTCGCCGTGTAAAGGCGATGTCATAACCAGCTAGACCACGAGCCCGCAGGTTACCCTTATCACACGTTCGTATATTAAAGTTCTCACGCGCCGCGCAAACAAACCGCGGCCGTTATTCGCTCAAAAGCGCAGTTTGGATCCTTTTCTTAGCTTTTCAGTACGTTACTCTGTAGCGGGGGGCGCGCTTGTAATCTCCTCTCCCCAACCCAGCATCGTCTCGTACATATCGACAGCCTTGAGCAGCGTGGCTTCCGAATAATCCCCAACTTTGTAGGACCACCAGTAGGGTGCGTCTCCTTGCCGCTTCTCAAATTTAACCGTCTCGTCCTTGGCAAGCGTGAATTCCTTGGAGTCGTCGAGCACGATCTCCCCACTTCCCTTGAGCCGTTCGACAAGCGGCTCCATCTTGGTGGATAGAAGGACTCTAATTCCTTTATCCGATCCGACTTCGAGCAATAGATTGCTCTGCACGCCGATCGAGAACAACCGAAATCGGATGCCCTCCGGGTCTTTCTGTGCGCCGCCCCGGTCCATGAAGTTGTGCTTAGCCAACTGCTCTTCAACTTGTGTTGTCGTCATTTCTGCCATTGAATCACTCCAACAGTGGTACCCCCTAATGTGACCATCGTAAATAAAGGCCTATCGCTTTCTGTTTGCACCCGAACGCGTGCCTATGACTGGTTCGTGCGTCATCGCAGCCCTTCGAATATCGTGCGCCCAACGGCTTTTCGGAATAATGGCACGATTGGTGGGAGTCCGTCAGGCGGCGCTGCGCTCACCCTTATTTGAGGATTCCTTCAGCGGCGAGCATCTCTGCGTTGAGTATCGAAGCTCCGGCAGCTCCCCTCACGGTGTTATGGCCCATAAGCGTATACTTTATGCCCTTCACGACATCACGCCTCACCCTGCCGACGCTGACGCTCATTCCGTCGTAGACGTCGCGATCAAGCCGAGGCTGCGGCCGATCGTCCTCCTCTCTGACGATTATGGGCCGTTCGGGGGAAGATGGCAACCCTTTAAGGGGTGGGAGCGAGGCCATAGCTAGTTTCACTTCCTCAGGGGAGGCGTCGACGTCCACCCACACCGATTCGGTGTGTCCGTCGATTACCGGGACGCGGTTGCAGATGGCGCTGACAGTGATGCTCGCGTTAATGACCTTCGTTCCGTCGAAGGCGCCCAAAATCTTTGGTGTCTCGATCTGCATCTTCTCCTCCTCTCCGCCGATATAGGGCACGACGTTGTCGAGGATGGCCATCGAAGAGACGCCGGTGTAGCCCGCACCGGAAACCGCCTGCATCGTCGCGACCTTGACGTCGGTGAGCCCGAGCTGCATGAGCGGCTTGAGCGTCATGACAAGCATTATGGTGGAACAGTTCGGGTTGGTCACGATAAAGCCGTCCCAGCCGCGTTGCTCTCTCTGTATCTGGATCAATTTAGCGTGGTCTTTGTTGACCTCGGGAATGAGGAGGGGCACATCATCGAACATCCTGTACGAGGCGGCGTTGCTCGAGATCCCAAAGCCGTCGCGGGCGTAATCCGCTTCGACGCGTTCCGCGATGTCGGCCGGAAGGGACGAAAAGACCAGTTGCACGTCTTTCGGCATCTCATCTGATCGAGTCGGTATGACGCGAAGTTCACCGATGTTGTCAGGTAAAGGTGTGCTCAATCGCCAGTCGACCGCATCCTTATAATATTTCCCTGCGCTCCGCTCAGAGGCAGTGACGGCGCCGACCTCAAACCACGGGTGTGCCTCAAGGAGTTGACAGAAGCGCTGTCCGACTGCACCGGTAGCGCCCAGCACACCGACTTGTATTCGTCTTGACATAACTCTCCTCACGCTAACGCTTTAGCTCCGGGTGGGCGGACGTCGACGCAGGTACCGCAACTAACGCAGTCCTCGACGTTCACCACGGGCACGCTTTCCAATGAAATGGCGGCGGTGGGACACTCTTCAACAGGTGTCGCACTGCTCAAACGCCCCCACGTCAATCACTACAACCGTGCCAACAACCGGCTTATGAAAAGGCGTTCATATAACCCTTTTGGTCAGCGGCCTCAGCGAGGCGAAGATCTTTGAATTTGGTGCCAACGGACAAAAGACTAGGGTTCCAGCGGATCTATGAAGCGGCCTCAAAGCTAAAAATCGGAAAGACTAAGGAGTATTGCCTCGCATCCTAGTCATTCTTAACTAAGCTTAAAAAAGGTGTGAAAATGAATAAGAAACTGGTGGGTGCGGCGATCGTGCTCCTGCTCGTCTTGACGGTTGCGGGAGCAGGGTGCACGACTACGACTACAACGACAAGTCCAAGTCCGCTCGCACAAACGACCCAGACAGGACAAACGACCCAGACAGGACAAGCATCGGGTTCCAGCAAAGACCTTATACTGACGGTTTCCTCACAGGGGGAGGCCACGACCATTGGAACACTCTCAAAAGCTGACAACGGCAGCAAATACGTCCTCTACAACGCGGTATTGAAAAACATCGATGTAACAAATCTGACTGTTAACCCCTATTGGTTCAATCTGCGCCTTTCAAATGGGAGTTCTGTCGGGCTTGAGTTATTTGCATGGGCTGAAGTTACGGGGCGTTTTCCATTGACGAATGGAACGCAGCCAGGGGACACCGTCAACGGAACCATCGTCTTCCAAATACCGCAAACGGCAACGCCTGCCGCCATCACGTATTACGACCTTACCTATAACGTCACTGCGAACCTGTAGCGCCCAAGCTTTTTTTTAGAAGGACCAATCACTGTCCGAGGCTTAGAACGAGCAACATCAAGAAGGTGAGATGACTAATCACGCAGTCCAGTTATCTCGCTGCAGTCACCACGTTAGCTATTAGCGCGTCGCTTTCGGTTGTCGGCAATGGTTCTAAGTAAGTAATCGATCAGGCGGCCAAGCTAGCCCCACCGTAGCCTCACAGTACAACGCTATGCTGGAGGGTTTGCTAACGAATTGAGGCAAGACCGGAGATAGCCTGCTCTACTGGCTAGAGCAGCATACTGAAACGACATTGCTAGTGTGCCAGAAGCTTCTGATCCGTTAGAGTTATCGCTGAGTACCTGCTAAAACTGGATCGCAGACAACATTAGGTGCGTGGCTTGTCGCATTCTTCACTTGCTGGAAGACGCGCACGAATGACGACTATTTGGAGTGTAACACAGCTTGAGGCAAAAAGTCATCGAATTGAACGACGTCAAATGCATTCTTGGAAAAACCAACGTCGGTCTGTACGAAAATCACTTAATCGATACAGCCGTTATAGACGTTCCGCTCGATCTTAAGGCGATTCTCATCACGCACGGACACGCGGACCATTTTGCGTGGGCGAGCACGCTGCAGAAACGCACGCGGGCGCTTGTGGTCGCTCCGAAAGAGGACGCATTTTTAATCGAACTTCCGGAGGTCAACGTGCGGGGCATGTTTAACTGGGCGCGCCCGCCAGTTGAGATGACGACGAGATTCTTCCTCGGAGAGCCGTGTAGGGTCGACCGATACACCGAAGAGTACCCGTTCGAAGGAACGATTGCCCCGTTGCCCTTGCCCGGCCATACGATGGGGCACACGGGCTATTTATGCGACGGCGTGCTCTTTGCAGGAGACGCGCTATACTCGAAAGCGGTCTGGGAACGGCACAAGCTGCCATATTCCATAGACGTTGAGCTCACGCGCCGCTCACTTGACGCCATCGAGAACACCGCGTTCGACTGGCTCGTCCCGAGTCACGGCGCGGTTATGTCAAAGGATGAAAGTGTTGGCCAGATAGCGCTTCACTTAGAGCATCTTGCCCAGATTGATGATATGATACTGCGACTTTTAAAGAACCCATTGTCAACAGAAGAACTCATCTACGCCGTGCTCAAAGAGCTTAACGTGCAGGATAACCTGGCCCAGTATTGGCTTTCTGTCACCACCATAAAAGGCCACTTGAGCGGGCTTGCGAGCACCTACAAAGTGGCTTACGACATTATGGACCATCGGGTGTGCTGGAAGTTGAACGAATAAGTGCGCCGTTCCGGATAGCGAGTTTACGGAAAAACGCGAGATCCCTTTGCGTGACCTCTGTCAACAATTACCAAGTTTTTAGCGGCACATATCAGCAGCAGAGACCCCCACATAATGAAAAAAGGGCGATCAGTGTGATTTCAGCGCTATTTCGTTAATCTAAGTGCCGGGGGCGAACTACGCTGTTCACCGCGCTAGCAAGGCGCTCTTCACACTTGGTGCAGTTCGGATCGTTTGTGGTGTTTACGCAGCCGAAACGGATGCCATATACGCAGGCCCCGTTTTTTATGGTCGTTACGTTTGTTGCCATCACGCTCATCTCCGATCGAGACTACACGGAGTGACTTCATATGGCCGCGTGAGGCAGCGATTTCGTGGAAAAGCGTGACAGCGTTTCTGTGTCACACGTGACTGGGTGCAGCAGACTCGACAAGCTGTCGCTGTGTTCGCGTGGCTGGAGATCTGCCTATTTTGCGCGACAGCGCCAGCAAATGCATAGGATGACCCGACGTGAACGGCCCAGATCCTGAGCAAGATGAGGGACTAGTCGCGCCAATAAACAAAAAAGGGGGGGACTATGCTACGACCCTTTCAACCTTTGCAGGCCCCAGAAAGGGCCTAAGAGAGCTTCTTCAGAATGTCCTGTATTGAAACTGCATTCGCAAAGAAGCCACTCCACGCATCCTCTTTCGGGTAGTTCCTAATGGTGTATGACGTCGGATTGATGTTTGGCAGCTCGTCCCAGTCAAACGGACTCGCTGTGGGAAGCCCCGGCTCTGATCGTGCCGCATACGGTGCGACGGAGGTCTGCATCGCGGATATCCTGTTGACGTCGATGAAGATTCGGCCTCTTCTTTTTTCCGTGCTCAACTCCGTCGTCACGGAGGGGTCCTGTTGTGCGAGGGTTTGTGCGATCTTTAAGGCAAAATCCCTCACGCCGCCGTTGTCGAGCTCACGCTTGATTGGCGCCGCGATGTGATACCCCCGCCCGCCTGTCGTCATTATGTACGGTCGGAACCCCACGGCTTCGAGAAACCCCTTCAACCTGATCGCGGCTGACTTAAGCGGTTGGAGGTCGGGGAGCGACGGATCCAAGTCAAATATTATTTTATCGGGAATGTTCGGTTTGTCGGCCCGCGTGACCATGATATGCGGAACAATGACCTGATTGCCGAGGTAAACGATCGCTGCTTCGTCCTTGACGATCGCATAGCATGTCACGCCGCTTTCGTGTTTGAGACACTTGCTTTCGATCCATTGGGGAAAATAGTCGGGGATATCCTTCTGGAAGAACTTCTCGCCGCGTACCCCGTCGGGAAACCTGAGCATGGAGATGAGCCGATTCTCGACGTGGGGCAGCATCAACGGCGCGATGCGCTGATAGTACGCTACCAGCTCTGCTTTTGATATCCCCTTATCGAGCTCTTTTTCGGGGTGCGTTATCTTGATGCGATAGCCGCCGACGTCGATTTCGGTGCTCGTGCGAGGCTTTTCCATTTTTTTGACGATTACCCACTCATCTTTGTCAAGTCGCGTGAACGCATAGGACCCGTTGAGCTTGTCCCCCTTCAGGTAGATAATGAAGTGTCCCTTTTCCAACGCCTCACCAAGGGGTTGGACCTTTCCCTCCTTTACCGTAATGTTGACAAACTTCCCCTTATCCCATATTTGAACCGTCCCTGCCCCATACTGGCCTTTCGGTATCACACCTGAAAATGCCGCATAGGCGACCGGATGGTCCTCGGTCCTGATCGCAAGCCGCTTATCACGTGGATCGTCTGAAAGCCCTTTGGGCACCGCCCAGCTTTTAAGGACGCCATCGTGTTCGAGGCGAAAATCAAAGTGTATCCGCCGTGCGTTATGCTTCTGTACGACGTAAACAGACCGTTCGCTTTCCAACTGGTTAGGTGCTGGCTCATTGGTTGCCGCAAAGTCCCTTTTCTTCCTGTACTCCTCAAGCACCTGTAGTCACCTGGTCTACCGTGCACTCCATAGCTGACTTGTCTTCCCTGATCCGTAAGAACACGGGCGCCCGCAACCGGTGATCCTTCGTATATTCAAGGTACTTGACCTCGCACACCTTATTGGGGACGACCGGGTGCACGTTCTTGGGAAGGACAACGTCGTTACTCGCGCGGATGAGCTCCTTACTAAGTATATCGAGGAGCGACTCGCTGAAGCCCGTGCCTACCTGTCCAATGTAGCTGAGAGTCCCTTGATCATACAACGCAAGCGCTAACGACGCGATCTCCCTCGTCTTCGTTATGTACCCCACAATAACACAATCGACCGTTTTTTCGTGCTTGATCTTGAGCCAGGCACGGGATCGTCCGGTAACGTATACGCTCTCCCTTTTCTTTGCCATCACTCCTTCAAGACCTCTGGCCGTTACCACGTCCCAGAGTTCCTCTCCGTTGTCGGTGCTTGGCATTGTCTGCAGGTTTCGCCCTTCCTCGATGACCCCCGCAAGCAGTTGCTTTCTCTCCGACAGCGGCAGCCTTCGCAGATCCCGGCCTTCGAGTTCGAGAATGTCAAATGCGACGTAGGTAGGTGGTGGACGTTGGTGCCTTCGTTGTTGCATCAGAGCAAACGAGGGGTTCCCTTTTTCATCGTATACCACGATCTCGCCGTCGAGGGTGCAGTCGGCCTTAATGAGATCGCCAAACGAGAGCTCGGGAAACTCGGGGGTGATATCCCGATTGTTTCGTGACGTGAATCGTAACGTTCCCGCCTTTTTTTGGCAGAGCGCCCGGTACCCGTCAAGCTTCGGCTCGAAGATGTACTCCTTTGATCGCAGAATCTCGCGTGTGCCGGTGGCGGCGAGCATCATTTGAGGCTTGCCTTTAACGCTTCGACGAGGTTCTCTTCCGCGGTGGCGTGGTATTCGACCTTCTGGACACTTATCGTTTCACCCCGCGCTTTTTTCGCGACGAGTTGCTGGAGGTCCTCTTCAAACGTGTCGTGAAATCTGGTTATGTCAAACTCGTCGACCGTGATCTGGCTTAATAGCTGTCGTGCGAGGTCCATCTCGACTTGCGAGGTTGCCGGCTCCTCTGTAAGACCATCGAGCCGGGCGATGTCCCGAATCTCATAGTCATAATTCAGCGTCGTCAGGAGCAGCGCCCGTCCGTATGCTTCAATCGCACACACGTGTTCCTTTTCCCGCATGACAAACCTGCCAATCGCAGTCTTAGCGGTCTGACGAAGCACGTCCCGAAACAGGAAATACGTCTTGTCCTTTGGCCTTTCCGGACCTGCGTAATAGTGGGAGTTGAAAAAGATCGGGTCGATTTGATGGGAATGAACGAACTCTACAATCTCTATCCAGGTGGATTTTTCAGGCCTGATAGAACGAAGCTCCTCATCACTAATGACAACGTATCTGTCCGGCGCGACTTCGATCCCTCGCACGATCTCATCCTGTGACACCTCTTGCGTGCACGCGTCGCACCACTTTTTGTAACGTATCGGTGAGAGCTTGTCTTTGTGCAAGAGTCGCATTTTGAGTGGCTTTTGTTCGATTGCTGAGTAGAGTTTTATCGGAATGTTGACCAGTCCAAACGCTATTGATCCTTTCCAGAGTGATTTCATTTTTTATGCACCGGTTTTATCAATATTGCCTTATTTTATCAGTTAGGCCCTTCAAAACGCCGTAAGCTAAGAAACTCGGTCAAGCGCGACTTGCATATAAACAGCCGAACGAGTAAATGGTGCGCTTTTGAAGCGAGCTGAAAAAGTCTGATGTTAGTCCGATCGCGGTTCATCCCTACAGAGTACTTGCAGTGATGCAGGTCACATAAGAAAGAGGAGGGCGAATGCCCTCACGACGTTATTATGACCGTGTAGCTCGCGCTATTCGCTGTCTCGTTCGCTGGGCTGATGTTGTTGAACGTGATGATGCTCGTTCCCTGCTTGGTGCCTTGGAAGGTGAACAGGTCAGTACCGCCCGCTCCGACAATCGTCGCACTTGCGGTGTTCACGCTGCTTGCAAACGCCCTGTTTACCAAGGTTATAGTAGTGTTGTCATAGGTGGGCTCCCAGTGATAGCCTGTCGACGGATTCGATTGTAGCTGGATAGTGAAATTCTGTCCCTGTGAGACGAGGACTGCATTACCTTGTGCCACATTTGTCGTTGTACACGTCACGGTGTAGTTCACACTATTCGCTGTCTGGTTCGATGGGCTGATGTTGTTGAACGTGATGATGCTCGTTCCCTGCTTGGTGCCTTGGAAAGTAAAGACGTCTGCGCCCGGCGCTCCAGCCATTGGGATGCTGCTGGCGATATACGCCCGATTGATGAAACTGATGGAAGCATTGTCATAGGTGGGCTCCCAGTGATAGCCTGTCGACGGATTCGATTGTAGCTGGATAGTGAAGTTTTGCCCTTGCACAACGGTGATCGCCGCTCCGAGCGCCGTTGCGTTGCCGGTGGATGTGCCTGCACTTGGGCTTGGCGTCGTTGACGTGGTACAGCCTGCGCACAATATCGCAAGTGTGACTACAAGAACGACCCCGCAACTCGCTACTCCAATTTTTTTCATTTTTCGTACCCCCTTAGCTCTGCTATTGCAGCATACGATGAATGAGGGTAACCGACTTAATCGTTTCCGTTTGATTGGGCGTTGTAGGCACGCCGGAATCGGACTTGTGTCGCTTTCTATGATGCAACCGCTGAAGGTTGCGCTTCGGCGCCTACATGCAGCGAAACGAAACAGCGTGGGAAAGCGTAAAGCCCGACCGACGATACAGCCGCACAGTTGCAACACCGCTCACCTTAGCTCATAGACGCAATAGGCTGCCCTTCACCGCTGGGCTCGAGCTCCAGTACAGATCGGAGCCTATGCCGATTGCGCAAAGGATTACTGAAACCCTTTAGCCGTTCGGGTGCACCATCTTGTCAGCTCATTTAGGAATGCTTAAGCCACCTCTTTGCCATATAACCTATTTGGTTCACGCCAGGAAAGACAAACTACGTTAGAGGGGGCCAAGCTCTGACACGAAAAGTGGTTATGCTAGTCGCTCTTATCGCGATAGCTTCGCTATCAATTGCAGGCTGCACCACAACCACGACGAATACGACGACCTCGCCCAGCTCGAGCGACATGGCTGCCAAACTGAACGATGCATTTGCCAACCAGGGCATCGCCATAGTCGGCCCGTTCGCCCAAACGACCAACCAGTACGGCAACGCAGTTTATTCGGGGGTAGTTAAAGAAAACGACACTGCAGCGACACCTTCCGTGCACAACATCACTATAGAAGAGACGAAGAACAGCACCGACAGCGCGGCGCGGTTTGCCGCAGACGTAGCGCAGGCGCAGAAGGCTGGATATACCCCCGTCACGAATACGCAAGGAGCGTGGTGGGGCATAATCGGCCAAGGCGGGAGTATATCTAAGGCAGCAACAATAGGCATTAGCGAGCCCAACGATACAATTTCGCTCTACAGAATGAATATTAACGTGCAGCACGCGAATTATACCGTGAACGTCGATTATACGACATGGCCGTGATCGCGTCATAATTAATGGCGCGCTGTGCGAAACGTTTGGGAGCGGACAGATTAGCAGCGCAAACCCGCAAAAAAGATGTCTTGGCGCTGGCTGAGCGGCTTTAAGAAGTACGCACGCTGTGAGGCATTGAGCGCTGCGCCGGTTGAGCTTTTGCGTCGTGCTCATGCTGCCAAAGCTACGGCCACGGAGACACGATCAGGTCGGGAAAGAGGCTTAACCGTGTTGTTCGTGCGACTCGTTGTCGTTGTTATTACGCTCACCTCTGATGCAACTGCGCAGAAAAATCTCTTAAGGCCGCGTGAGAGGACCATCGTGTGTGAGAACGTGACAAAGCAAATGCGTCACGTGCCGAGTGCCATTACTGTATGATGCCAGTGCTGGTCTCCGAGCATTTCACCTTGTCGCGTGTCGATGCGGCGTGCGCTCAAGTGACTTCGAGCATCTTTAAGCCTGTTACTTTCACCACTTCCTTGCGAAAAACCCAACTTCACGCAACATCGAGGGGGAGCGATGTTGCTGTGTCTTTCGTGTAAGCATTTCTATCAGCTTTGTCCGGTGCCTGAAAAGATGGAGCCTACGCGGCGATTTGCCGGCCACGCGTCCTATCGTCCCGAGGGTTGTGCGCAGTTTGAACCGGTTGAGTTCAAAAGAGTACGAAAAGTATGATTAAGATTAAGGGTCACCGCTTCGCGATCAGTATGATGGTTCGTCGCCGCCGCAGGCTCTTCTCAGTAAAAGCACAATGGATCGTAAGCAAACGCCTCATCCCTTCTCCGCCCAGCTCCGAGCAATCGCCACGTCGACATCGAGCGGGACATTTCGTAGAAACTCATTCCCCGCCGCTCGCATGTGGTAGGCGACGGTCTCAGCTATCTCGGCAGCGCGTACCTGTGGCGCTTCGACCAGCACCTCGTCGTGCACACAGCAGACGATTTTTGCCCTCGTAGGGCTTAGTGCTTCGTGGAGAGAGGTCACCGCTCGTTTCATAATATCCGCTGCAGTTCCCTGCACCCGCGTGTTCAGCAGTTCAGTCAGTTTTGGGTCTTGGCCGTCCGCCCACCTGCGTATTCTTCCGCTCAAGGTCCGGATAGAGACCAGAGGCGTGGTGCTCACACTACGGTGGAATGCCCGCACGCCTGAGTACGCATCAAAGAAACGCCTGCGAAATTCGAACGCATCTTCGAGGGTAAAGTGCACCCCATAGATGTAATTCGCATATCGCCGTAAGCTCCGTGCGCCCATTCCGTAGATGAGCCCGATGTTCAGCACCTTTGCGATAAGGCGCTCGTCCTTCGTCACCTGGTCAAGAGGCGTATCGAGCACGAGCGACGCGGTCAACCTATGCAAGTCCTCCCCCCGCTGGAACGCCCGCGTCATGGTCTCATCGCCGCTGATGTCCGCAACGACCCGCAGCTCAAACTGCGCGTAGTCGGCGATCACGAGGCGATAGTCGCGTGCCGCAACAAAACATCCCCTCACCGCACCGTCTCTCGGAATTTGCTGCAGGTTGGGGTTGCGGCACGCGAATCTCCCATTCACCGTGCCGACCTGGAGAAAGGTGGGATGCATCCTTCCCGTCAATGGATGGACGTGACGGGGGAGGGCATCCAAAAAGCCGTTTTTGAGCTTTAAGACGTGCTTGTAGCGAATATAGCGGGGTATTGCGGGATGAGCATCCTCAAACTTAAGCAACTCGTCCTCGCGCACGTTGCGGATAGGAACGCCTGCGCTTCTGAGGGCACGCTTCACCTGATGAGGGCTGCCGAGATTGAGAGCAGCAACGTCACCGAGGGTACGCTGTCCCGACGTCGTCAGCTCGCGACACACCTCATGCGCGAGGGCCTCCTCCAACTCGTTATACGTGTCCTGCAACGTCCGCCATTGCTCCATATCCATAAGCATGCCGTTGCGCTCCATTGCCGCAACCGCGGGGAGGCAGTTGCACTCTAAACGCATACAGTCGGCGAGACCGGCACTCTCGATACGCTCGGATAACGCCCCATGGAGGCCCAAGACCACGCCGACCGTTTGTCCGGCACATCGAAGTTGCCGTTCGGTAAGGGTGCCAGCTCGAAAATTGCCGCACGTTTCCGACATGTGCTCGTCAAGATACGCCTTTGCCACGGTTTTCAGATCGTGTCTTGCCTCCAACCCACCCTTAAGCAGTTGCGAGGCAAGCATCGTATCGAAATAGGGGTTTGAGAGATCGAATCCGGCCTGATAGAGGAACTTGAGGACGAGCTTTCCGTTATGCATTACCTTGACGGCCGGTATCTCAAAAAGGTCCTGCAGCTTCGCCAATCCCTCTTGGGGCACCTGGGCACAATCAATAACGGCCGAAGGATGATCGGGTACTGCCAATTGGAGGGTCCGTATACGGTCAACAAAGGTGTCGGGACCCGTGGTTCCGAGCGCTATAGCCACGACCGACGAAGGTGCGATACGCTCAATGACGGCGGTAAGATGCCCGTCAGTGGTGACATACTCGTACGGCGGCGGCGCGCTTCGATGGGTCATCTCTTCACCTAATTCTGCACGTTTAATACGTGTGTAACAACGCCCCGAGCCCTCCATTGCGCTTACTGCCTTGTTATTCTTGACGCGTGCAGCCTCGAACGATATCCCCTCAGCTGTGCGATAAACGCGAGAGGGGTGCTCTGTCTCTTTCTCTAAAAGTGTATGTTTTGTCCAAAAGAAGGATGAAAGTATTAGTCGCCAATGCTTTGTCATTTCAGAGCTGTTTCACAGAAAGCATCAATATCGACGATAGCTCGCAAACCAGACAACAGACTTTGGCACTTCTTCACGAGGAGTCACAGCACTGCTTATAGCCGCTTGCTTCTTAATCTATCAAGTAAAACTGATAATTATCAAGATAACTTGATATATAATAAGGTACACTTAACCGATGGGACCTAGAGCCGGCTTCGACAACGGTATGACGGGCGGCTGTACCCCCTTCGTGGGGTTGACGTGGTTGATATTAGAATCAAGCGACGAGCGGATCCATCACCTCCTCCCGATGCCCGCCCGAATGGGCCAATTTCACGAAGGGTGTAGTTGCGTCTGCCTATCTCCGGCTCGGCCCCAATACCGCGGGACACCGTGGCCTGTACTCGAACCCTCAGGATTCGTTCTTTTCGTTTTGGGATATTAGCAGAGCAGAACCCAAAAAAAAGTAGCGTGCGTCGTGATTTGCGCTATGCCCCTAGCTACATGGGAAGCGGGTGCGCGTTCCGATGCGAGCGCTCAAGATTCACCATTGGAACAGCAGTCTACTCGCCGTATAACCTCTCTAATTACTGGTCGCAAACCTACGGGACTTTAAAACCTCCGAAGAGCGTCTTGGCCTCACAACGTCTCTTCGTCCTTCGTATTAACGTAATGGAAGAATATGTCCGGGCACATCTTGTATATCTTCTTTCCAGCGTGTTCAGCCATGTTCCCGGATGCGAGAAGGATTACATCAACGCCTCTTGACGCACAGGAAATCGCCCTGTTTATCACATCAGCTCCAAAATCAAGTGAGATTGCATAACGCTTCGCTAGCAGCTTGGCATTTGTTCCCATCGCGCCGGTTTTTGTTCCCCTGTTGCTTTCGATCAACTCTTTTGCACGTGCTGCGACATGCTCATCGTACCGTTCGTCATCATGCACTTTGAAGATTACAATGTCCCCTTTCTTTGGAACGCTGTCATCGTGCAACTCGACGACTGCCATGCCGTCATTTTGTGTGAGGATTTCCCCGTCTCGATCGCCCTCCGGTGCAACGACCCACGAACCACGTGTATGAGCAAGCGGAACGCGCGCTCCTTTCGACAACCCCTCTGAATTCTCAAGAAATTTTATGAAGGGCGCTTCGACCTTGAACACGAGGTCCATTATGTCAAATGCCACCTCTCCTCGTTTGCAGACGAAGTTTCTCGCCTGTAGTTCGTTATATACCGATACAAATGACGGCAGTTCGAGACTTGATCGGCTGACGAGCTCCGCGTCCGAAAACACGTCTTCTGGGGTTCCACCCCCTTCTATCTTTCCCTTCTTTAAAATGATGCATTCATCCGCCCACGAGGCAGCAAAATCAACGTCATGTGTGGCAACGACGATTGTTCGTCCTTTGGAGTGAAGTTCGTCGAGGAGGTCGTTAAACTCAAGGCATCCTAGTGGGTCCAGTCCCGAATGTGGCTCGTCAAGGGAGATAATTTCAGCATCCATAACCAAGATGCCTGCCAAGGCAACCCGTCGCTTCTCCCCGCCGCTGAGAGCGTCGGGTGGTTTGTCTCGGAGGTGTGCGATATTAAGCAAGTCTAGAACCTCCTCCACTCGTTCCTTTACGCGCGTCTCATCCATGCCAAGATTTCTAGGCCCAAAAGCTACGTCCTGGTACACTGTCGGCGCAAACAACTGATCTTCGGGGTTCTGGAAAATCATTCCCACCTTGGTCCTCACCCAGTCGATATTTGGCGGCGCGACCGGTTTGCCGAGAATCGTCACCTTACCGCTAGTAGGCATATGGAGGCCGTTCAGGTGCAAGAGCAAGGTCGTCTTGCCACTTCCGTTCTCTCCCAAGACGGCTACCTTCGTGTGCTCTTCAATTTTGAGATTTATCGCGTCCAAGGCAACGGCGCCGTTGGGGTACCTGAACACGACGTTCTCAAATTCTATGGCCGACGTCGTCACACCACCCCCACCAGCACTATGCCTGCGATAAAGACAAGAGCGAATGCTGCGACCAGATAGTCTTTCCTGGCGAAACGCTTAAACGTGCGGCATATATCGCAGTTCTGCGAATACCCCCGCGCCATCATACTCATCTCGACTCTATATGACCTGTCGTAGGATCGAATGAGGAGCATCCCTGCGATGATACCAAGGTTCTTCAGTTTTTTTACCCAGCTTAACCTCGTGGAGAATCCCAGTCTCGCCTGTTGAGCATGAAACATCGTCGTGAACTCTTCTGAAATCACCGAGACATAGCGAAACATGAGGGACATCAGGTTCCTTATCTCGATCGGAACCTTGAACCACCTGAGCGCTTCGATCAATTCTAACTGTGACTTGGACTCCACGAGGAGGAGTAGAATAGACACTGAAGCTAGAACTCTATTTGCGTACAGCCATCCTGAGGCGATGCCTTGGGCATATATTGGCCATATCACCGTAAGAACCACTGTGGATCCGTAAGAACTACTGTAAGCCTGGACGACGAAGATGAACAGAGCGACAAGAGTGGGGTACACCAACAGTTTCAGGTAGGATTTGCGTAACGGGGCCGTGTACATCGTGATGAATAACACCACAACGAAAACGGCACCGGGCACGTACCACCGCTTTGCTGCGGAAAGTGCAAGTATGACAACAAAAGCGGCCGGTAGCAGGATTCTGGCATCAACGCTCCTGAAAACGCTGGTGCCGGCTTTCCCCCCGCCTATATCACCTATGATGTCTGCCGGGTTCCATTCAGCAGCACGTTTCTTTAGGTCCATCGTGCCCTCCGCCTATAGCGTCTGTGCCTCCCACATATGTAGTCTATGATTTTTGATGGTTCCACTCGGAACACGTTTCTTTGGAGTAAGCGACGTTTTGCAATGGAGGAAATTGTGATGCGTGCCCTAGCCGCATCTGACGGTGAGCTAGCGGGTGTCTTCCCGCCTTTTGCGCACCTGTCTGATTCTCACATGCCGACCCACGATAAGCATCACAAAAAACCCTATAGTGGTGAGCAGCCCCGATAAGGGATCCCCACTTATTATTTCAACCATCAGTTGTGCCTCGTTTGTTACTTGTTTCGTCGAATGCCATTACCCAAAGGTAGCCTATGGCGAAGCCACTTAATAGACCCACTGTCGCAAATCCAACGTATTCGCCGTCTTGATTAAGCTCATAGAGCGAAGCGTGGGGCGTTCCATGCCCAGCTGCGGCAGCGGCATCCCCAACCTGGGCATCGGTACCCTCGAGACTTTTGCCAAGCGCAGTTCCAATGTAGAAGAGTGTGATGATGATTGCACACATTACTGCCAACCCTATCAACGCATTTCTGTCAAATCTGTCCATTGTACTACCTCCTACGGTCTCATAGTCGACTTGGAGAGTCTAAATCCGCTGAACTTCAGCATTTCAGGCCGCACGTCGGCGATGTAGCGCACGACTAGCCCGGTAAACACGAACTCCATTATCGCGAGAGGGAGCTGTGTTGGTAGGTATCCCAGCATGAAGATGCCCCAATAATTTAATAGCGCGTCCGGATGAATCGATATGGCGAGCTGAAATGCCGCTGTGGTATAGGTGAACATATCACCTATAAATCCTGCCATCCCAGCAGCTATAAAAATGCTGAAGCCGAGCCTCCGCATAGCTAGCCACGTCCCGAATCCGGTAAATGCCCCCACAATTCCCATCGAACAATCGTTCGCACCGATTGTTGTTAGCCCTCCGTGTCCGACGAACGTTTGGAAGAAGAGAGCCACCGCAGAAATGACGGCTACTGGAAATGGTCCTACGATGATAGCGGCCATCGGCGTCCCACAAGGATGGGAGCTTGACCCAGTGACCGGTACGGGAATGTGCCATACCGAGATAACTAGAACCGCTGCACCCATTAGTGCTAACATAGGCAGATACTGGGGGTTGTCTTTTGACCTCTGTCGAATTTGAATTAGGCCAACGGCAATAAACGCTAGAGCGACTATCCACCAAAGGATTACCCACGCCGGCGACAATATGCCATCGCTAATATGCACTAAATCACCAAATCTTGATATGTATCAAATTTTCTTGATTTGATACATTTGTCGATAAGAGTTTTTCCATTTATACGTTTCCGCATGCTGCACATTGAAAGCAACATCATCAGTCTTTAGCAGCAGGGCTCGCACCTTCCTTTCTAGATTTACCACTGTATCGGAACGCGAGAACTCACAAAAGGTTTGTTTCTTCTGTCAGTCGAAATTATGCTGGCAAATTTTTAAGGTAGTGAAGTAGTCACATATATGATGCGCGTGCGATTGACTGGCTTGGAGCCTCTGCACGAACACGAGCAAAGCACCTACTATCCCCAGTTTTGACGCGCACCTTAAAGCGTACCGTTTAGAAAAGGTTACCGAATTCCGTGCACGCTATCTGTGGTGGTTGAGGACACTAAGATTAATGTTTAGAAGTGGGCCGATAAAGCTGAAATTAGCGCAATTGCCTTGAACAAGCTGCAAATTGAGCATGGTGAAACCTTTGCCGATATAGGTTGCGGCACGGGAAACGTATCGAAAGCTAATTCTTTGTAGTACCCACCGTAGAACGCGTGTTGTTCGAGCTCTTGTCCCGTTGAGTGCGTTAAGCGTTTGTGACGCCGGGGGGGCATACGTGAGGCACATTTATTACTAGCTATCCTGCATGGACAGATGATGCAAGGCCTCCTCGTTGCTGGAACGCAAAGCGGGA
>Ga0208321_1000408_pt1 | contig 29196 bp, 24 predicted proteins | sample June2015DPH_4_15_FD_184692 | JGI IMG/M metagenome (GOLD analysis project Ga0208321, IMG submission 184692) | Peatland microbial communities from SPRUCE experiment site at the Marcell Experimental Forest, Minnesota, USA - June2015DPH_4_150... | ecosystem: Environmental > Terrestrial > Soil >... | reverse complement strand
CATCCCCATCGTGGAGAGGCTGATGAAAGAGGTGGACCGGGAAGGGATAAAGGACAAGATGGTCCTCGTAGGGGGGGTGATCCCTAACCGGGATGTCGAACGGCTCAAAGAGCTCGGCGTCTCGGGGGTCTTCCCCGGCGGCACCCGCTTTTCGGACATCGTGGCATTCATCCGCGAGAACGCGAAGCGGGTTTAGGAGGAACAATGGGAGTCGCAAAGTATACGAAGGACGGGAAGGACCAGATCACGGACGTGACGCTCCAGTCGGGCATCCATGTGAAGCCGGTCTACGGCCCTGAGGACCTTGAGCGGATAGGCTTCTCTTACGAGGCCGACCTGGGAGACCCCGGCCAGTACCCCTTCACGAGGGGCATCCACGGGCAGGGGTACAGGAGCAGGGCCTGGACGACGAGACAGTACACGGGCTTCGGCACGCCCTTCGAGACGAACGAGCGGTTCAAGCTGATGATATCCCACGGCCAGACCGGCCTGAACGTGGCCTTCGACCTCCCGACGCAGATGGGCTACGACTCGGACGACCCTATGGCCGAGGGCGAGGTAGGTCGCGTAGGGATGGCCGTCGATTCGCTCAAGGACTTCGAGGTCGCCTTCAGCGGTATCGACCTCGCCCGCATAGGGTCGGGCCTCACGATCAATGCGGTGGCTTCAATCATGCTGGCCATGTACCAGGCAGTTGCGGAAAAGTTCAGGTACAGCCCCGCGGCGATCTCCGCAACCCCCCAGAACGACATATTGAAGGAGATGATAGGCAGGGGGTCCTGGATCTTCCCGGTGGAGCCCGCTGTAAAGCTGATCGGCGACACCATCGAATACTCCATGAACGTCCTGCCCAGGACGAACCCGGTGAGCGTCTGCGGCTACCATATCAGGGAGTCGGGAGCTACGCCCGCCCAGGAGATAGCCTGCGCCATCCTCATAGCGAACGCCTACATCGACAACGTGGTCGCAAGGGGGTATGACCCGGACGCTTTCGTAGGCCGCTTTTCCTTCAACCTCAATGTCTTCGGCAATCTTTGGGAGCAGGTGGCGAAGTTCAGGGCTGCAAGGAAACTCTGGGCAAGGAACCTCAAAGAGAAGTACGGCGTCAAGAAGGACTCGAACATGCACCTCCGGGGGCTCTTCGGCGGAGGCGGATACGGCCTCACCAAGGCCCAGCCGGAAAACAACATAATGAGGGGCGCCTATTACGCACTGGCCGCCGCCCTTTCCGGGGCGCAGACCATAGCCCTTTGCAGCTACGACGAGGCCTACACTATCCCCACCCCCCATTCCGCCATAATCTCCTTGCGGACGCTTCAGCTCCTCATGGACGAGATCGGCTTGCGGGACACGGTGGACCCCCTGGCAGGGAGCTACTTCATAGAGACCCTCACGAAAGAGATGGAAGGGAAGATCGAAGAGGAGATGGGGCGGATAGAGAAGGCCGGGGGGATCGTGCAGGGGGTGGCGACGGGCTACATTCAAAGACTGGTGGCAGCCCAGGCCTACGAGTTCGAAAAGGGTATCCAGTCCGGAGAGCTCCTCAAGGTGGGGGTCAACATCCATACGGAGGGGGAGTCCAAGGACGTGGAGCTCCACGAATACAACTGGGAATCGGCGCAAAGGCAGATCGAGGGTCTGAGCGAGGTGAAAAGGCTTAGGTCGGGCAAGGAAGTGGCAAGGACGCTCAAGGCCCTGGAGGGGGCGACGAAGGAAGGCAAAAACGTGATGCCCTTTCTCCTGGAGTGCTGCAAGGCCTATGCGACGGTCGGGGAGATGACGGGCGTCTTCAGGTCCATTTTCGGCGAGTTCGACGAGCCGGGCCTGTTTTAGCCGGTCGGTCCCGTATAGGAGGGGTCATGGGAAAAACGTTCATGCCGGCGCAAAAGACCGAAAAGGAGCTTGGCGCCTTGCAGCTTGAGGGCCTGAAGTGGACCGTACACCACGCCTTTTCGGGCTCGCCCTTCTATAGAAAGAAATTCGAGGAGGCAGGCGTCAGGCCGGACGATATAAAGAAGCTTGCGGACATCGGCCGTCTGCCCTTCACTGCTGCGGACGACTTGAGGCGGGGATATCCTTTCCCCCTCCTTTCCGTGCCCCTTGAAGACGTGGTGAGGATCCATGCGTCCTCGGGCACCACCGGGAAGCGGAAGGTCCTTTCTTACACGGCAAAGGATATCGACGACTGGGCCAACTTCTTCGCCCGGTGCTACGAGATGGCCGGAATGACCGCCTCTGACCGCGTACAGATAGCCGTCGGGTACGGCATGTGGACTGCGGGCGCAGGCTTCCAGCTCGGGTGCGAGCGCTTCGGCGCCATGGCTATCCCGATGGGCCCCGGGAACCTCGACATGCAGTGCGATTTTCTCGTCGATTTCGGGACCACCGTGCTCTGCTGCACGGCCTCGATGGGGCTCCTCATGGCTGAGGAGGTGGAGAAGAGGGGCATCAGGGACAAAATCAAGCTGAAGAAAGTCATTTTCGGCTCGGAGCGGTCCAGCGACGCCATGAGGGCCAGGATCGCCGAGCTTCTGGGTGTGGAGCACGTATTCGACATACCGGGGATGACCGAGCTTTACGGCCCGGGGACGGGCCTCGACTGTGTCCATCATCAGGGCATCCACTACTGGGCCGACTATTACATAGCGGAATTCCTCGATCCGGAGACGCTGCAGCCTGTTCCTGAAGGGGAGGTCGGCGAGATGGTGGTGACGACCCTGCGGAAGGAGGCCGCGCCTCTCGTAAGGTACCGCACGAGAGACCTCACGAGGGCGATCCCCGGCAAGTGTCCCTGCGGCTCCATCCTCCCGAGACACGACCGGTTCCTCGGCCGCTCCGACGACATGTTCATCATAAGGGCAGTGAATGTCTACCCCGGTCAGATCGACCACGTCCTCTCGGGAATCTCCGGCATAGGGAGCGAATACCAGGTGCACTTGACGAGGCGGCCGGACGGCAAGGACTACATGACCATCAAGGTGGAGAGGGGGAAGGAATGCTTGCCCGAGGCCGACGTCGCCTGCAGGAAGGCGATCGAGGGCCAGGTGAAAAAGCAGATCATGGTAAGCTGCGAAGCCGAGATTTGCCGCTATGGGGCACTTCCCCGGTCTGAGCGGAAAACGAAGAGGGTCTTCGACACCAGGGAAGAGTAAGGCCAGGATAACAGGAGGAGGCGCCATGGTTCGGTACGAGTACTACAAGCCCGGCACCATCACGGAAGCCCTGGACCTCATGGCGAGGTTCGGAGGCGAGGCGGCCTACATTGCAGGAGGGACGGACGTGATGGTGCTCCTGCGGCAGAAGAAGCTGTCGCCCAAGGCACTCATATCTCTCAGGAATATAAAGGACCTTTACCTGAAAGACGGCCTGAGCATCGGGGCGTGCGTAACCCACAGGGAGATAGAGAAGGACGAATATGCGAAAAAACGCTTATCGGCCCTCCACGATGCGGTCTGCAGCCTGGGCTCCCCGCAGATCAGGAACGTGGCGACCCTGGGGGGAAATATCTGCAACGCGGCCCCTTCGGCCGATACTGCCTGTCCCCTCCTCGTGCTCGACGCCGAGGCGCTCATCTCGGGACCGGAAGGGGAAAGAAAGGTAGCGATGGACGATTTCTTCATCGGACCGGGGAAGACCGCGCTCAGGAAGGGTGAGATCCTCAAAGGCTTCAGCCTGCCCGTCTTAGGGGACACGACCGGCTCCGCCTATATAAAGCATACGAGAAGGAACGCCATGGACCTGCCGATTGTCGGCATAGCCGTGAGGGTCACGGTGAACAAGAGCGACCTCAGGTGCAGGGACATGCTCTGCGGCTCTGCGCCCGCCTCCGAGATACTCTCCCGGTTCGCCGACGAGGAGCTGCGGTGCGAGGATGTGCGGATAGCCATGGGCGTGGTAGCCCCGAGGCCGATAAGGGCCAAGAAAGCGGAGGGCATGCTCGCGGGAAAGGTTATATCGGCCGACGGCGTGGCAGCAGCAAGCGAAATGGCCGCCTCGGAGTCGTCGCCGAGGGACAGCGTGAGGGGCGAGGCCTGGTACCGCAGGGAAATGGTGAAGGTGCTCGTGCAGAGAGCATTCGTCAAATCTATAGACCGCATCGTCCGACCGGACGCTGACATCTATCCGGACCGGCTCTGGTAAGGGGGACACGATGAAGCAAGAGCTATCTTTTTTTCTGAACGGAGAGGATGTGAAAGTAGAGGTGAAGCCCCAGTGGACGCTCCTCCATCTCCTCCGGGAGGTCCTCGGCCTTAAAGGGACGAAGGAGGGCTGCGGCTACGGCGAATGTGGGGCCTGCACCGTCATTGTAGATGGAAAGGCTGTCAACTCCTGCATTTTCCCGGTCATGGAAGCGGAAGGGCGGACAGTGACCACCATAGAAGGCCTGCTTTCCGCTGACGGCGGTCTCCATCCCCTGCAGAAAGCTTTTGTCGATCACGGGGCGGTCCAATGCGGTTTTTGCTCGCCGGGCATGATCATGTCCGCCTGCGCCCTCCTTGCGGAGAACGACAACCCCACGGAGGACGAGATCAAAGACGGCATAGCGGGCAATTTGTGCAGGTGTACGGGGTACGTGCAGATAGTGGAAGCGATAAAGAGCGCCGCCAGCGGGAGGTAGAAGATGGAGCTGACTGCCGTAGGAAAAAGAGTTTCTAAGAAGGACGCCCCGTCCAAAGTGACGGGAAGCGCCGTGTTCATCCAGGACATTGCGCTGCCGGGGATGCTCTATGGCAAGATACTCTACAGCAGCTATCCCCACGCCCGCATAAAGAGTATAAACACCGCGAAGGCCGAGAAGCTCTCCGGGGTAAAGGCCGTCCTCACGGGCGCCACGATCCCGCCCTTCAAGTTCGGCGTGTACAAGGACAACCCGCCCTTGAAGACCGGGAAGGTCTGCTCCCTCAGGGACGAGGTGGCTGCCGTCTGTGCGACGGACCCGGAGACCGCCGAGGAGGCCCTAAGCCTCATAGAGGTGGAGTACGAGGAGCTCCCCGCCGTTTTCGACCCTCTGGAAGCGATGAAGGAGGGCGCGCCTCTTATCCACGAAGGCCATTTGGGCGGAAAGGAAAAGAAGCCTACGAACGTGCTCAACCTTCCCTGGAGGCTCCTTGCGGGGGACATCGAGGCGGCCAAAAAGGAGGCTGCTTACGTCGTCGAGGGAACATACAGCACCCAGTGGGTCACCCACTGCTGCATGGCCACGAGCGGGTGCATCGCCCAGGTCGACACTGCCAATAATCTCACCATGCACAGCAACACCCAGATACCCTACCTGGCCCAGAGGGATTTTATAGACGCCCTGGGGGCCTTCGGGTATAAGGGCAAGCGCGTGAGGGTGATCCAGGGCGCCATAGGCGGCGGCTTCGGCAGCAAGCTGGACACGTACGCTTACGAGTACATCGCCATTCTCCTGGCCCTGTCCGCGAGGCGGCCGGTGAAGATCGTCTTCACGAGGGAGGAGGAGTTTCTGGCAACGTCGCCGAGGCAGTGCACCGTCACACGCATCTCCCACGGCTGCACGAAAGAAGGGAAGCTGCTCTTCAGGGACATTGAGATGATCCTCGACAACGGGGCCTACACGTCATGGGGGGCCACCACCCCGTCGGTCATGATGCTGCCCATTTCTTCCCTCTACAAGGTTCCCAACGTCAAGTATACGGCGAAGTGCGTCTACACCAACAACACTTACAGCCAGGCCATGAGGGGCTATGGGAACCCCCAGGCGACTTTCGCCATCGAGTCTTCGTTGGAAGAACTGGCGGAGGCGGCAGGGCTTGACCCCTACGAGTTCAGGTTGATGAACGCCAACGAGCCCGGAGAGACGACGCCCCAGAAATTCAAAATAACGACCTGCGGCATGAAGGAGTGTATGGCCGAGGTAAAAAGCAGGCTCGGCTGGAGCGGCCGGCGGCACGAGAAGAAAGGCAGGGGCTTCGGCATGGCCTCCCTGGTGCACGTGGGGGGCGGGGCCAGGGTCTACAAGTCCGACGGCTGCGGGACGATAATCAAGGTGGACGACTACGCAAAGGTCGATGTCTTCACCGGCTCTTCCGATATAGGTCAGGGCTCGGAAACCGTTATCGCCCAGATCGTCGCGGAAGTCCTTGGGATTCCGACTGAAGACATAAATGTGATAAATAACGATACCGACGTCTGCCCCTGGGACGTGGGCGTCCATGCAAGCCGCACGACTTTTGTGGCGGGGAATTCGGCCCTCGGCGCAGCCCTGAAGATAAAGCAGCAGCTTCTGGAGACCGCGGGCCAGGCGCTCGAAGAGGACCCGTCGGGGCTGGAGATATCCCAGGGCGTCATTTTCGCGAGGCACAACAAGGAGAAGAACATATCCCTGGGCAAGGTCCTCAGGAACGCCCATTACGTGGCGGGGGGCAGGATGCTCATGGCGGAGCACTTCTACGACCCGCCCAACGAGAATTTCGACCGTGAGTTCAAGGGGAACCTGTCGGTAACCTATGCCTACGGCGCCCACGGCGTCGAGGTAGAGGTCGACAGGCAGACGGGCCGCGTCAGGATCGTCAACTACGTGGCTGCCCACGACGTCGGGAAGGCGATCAACCCCATGCTCCTCGAAGGGCAGATCTCCGGGGGCGGTGTCATGGGCCTGGGATACGCCCTGTCCGAGAAGATGGTCTATAAGAACGGCAGGCTCATGAACGCCAATTACCTCGACTACAAGCTGCTCACAGCCAAGGACATACCGCCCATGCAGGCGGTCATCGTCGAGACGGACGAAAAGGACGGCCCCTTCGGCGCCAAAGGCATAGGCGAGCCCGGCCTCGTGCCGACTGCGCCCGCCATAGCGAACGCCATATACGACGCAGTGGGGGTCAGGATCAAGGACCTGCCCATAACCCCGGAGAAAGTCCTGGCGGCGCTCAAGGCGAAGGAGAAAGAGGGAGGATCGGTGTGAAGACGGATAGACGCTACCGGCTGGGCTGCGACATCGGCGGGACTTTCACCGACTTTGTCCTCCTCGACGACGAGACGGGAGAGATAAGGACGAGCAAATGCCTCACGACGCCGAAGGACCCGTCGGACGCGGTGGAGCAGGGGATAAGGGCGCTGGAGGCCGGAAAACAAGGCTTCGTGCCGGAGCTGAACGAGCTTATCCATGGAACGACGCTGGTCATCAACTCTATTATAGAAAGGAAAGGGGCGAGGACCGCCCTCATAACCACGAAGGGGTTCAGGGACGTTTTGGAGATCGGCCGCGAGATCAGGTACGCCCCTTACGATATCTTTGCCGAATTCCCCCGGCCCCTCATACCCAGGAGGTACAGGTTCGAGGTGGACGAGAGGGTCCGGAGCGACGGCACCGTGCTGAAGGCCCTCGACCGGGACGAAGCGAGGCGCCTGATCCGGACACTGCCGCACCTGGGCATCGAGTCCGTGGCAGTATGCCTCATCAATTCCTTCGAGAACCCCGCCCACGAGCTTATTCTTAAGGAGATCATCGAGGAGGAGATGCCCGCAGTCCCGGTCTCCATCTCCTACGAAGTTCTGCCGCAGATCAAGGAATACGAGAGGACGAGCACAACGGTCACGAACGCCTACGTAAAGCCCCTCACCGGCAGGTACCTTTCCAAGCTCGCCGGCAGGCTGGCCTCCCTTGGATTCGAAGGGAAGCTTTTCATAATGCTCTCGAGCGGCGGCGTGACTTCGGTAGAGACGGCCGCCCGGTTCCCGGTGAGAATAATAGAGTCGGGCCCGACCGCAGCCGTCATCGCCGGCCAGTATTACGGGAAGCACTTCAACATATCCGAGATGTTCTGCTTCGACATGGGCGGCACGACCGCCAAATCATGCCTCATCCAGAAGGGCGTCGCGGGCGTCGTCCCCACCTTCGAGGTGGGCAGGGTGCAGCGGTTCATGAAGGGAAGCGGGCTGACGATACAAGTGCCCGTAGTGGACCTCATGGAGATAGGCGCCGGCGGCGGCAGCATCGCGAAGGTGAGCAAGATGGGGACGCTCCAGGTCGGCCCGGAGAGCTCCGGCGCAGACCCCGGGCCTGTCTGCTACGGCAGAGGGGGGACGGACCCGTGCGTCACCGACGCAGACCTGCTCCTCGGCTACCTCGACGAGAATTACTTCCTCGGCGGCGAGATGAAGCTCGACAAAGAGGCTGCAAAGCTGGCAGTGATGGAGAAGATCGCCTCGCCCCTCGGGGTAACTTACGTGCAGGCCATATGGGGCATACACGACGTCATAAACGAGACGATGGCCGCCGCTGCCAAGACCCACATCGCGGAGAAAGGGGGCAACCCGAAGATCGTCACCATAGCTGCCTTCGGCGGCGCGGGCCCTGTCCACGCCTACGGTCTGGCTCAAAAGCTCGGCGCGCCCAGGCTGCTCGTCCCGCCCAACGCAGGGGTGGGGTCGGCTCTCGGCTTCTTCACTGCGCCCCGGGCCTTCGACCTCCTAAGGAGCCATAAGGTATCTCTCGTGGAGGCCCGGCTCGGTGAGATCGAGGCCATTTTCGCGGCGCTGGAGGAAGAGGCCGGAAAGACCCTCATGAAAGACGGGACCGGGGAATCGATCCGCTTCGAGAGGTCCCTAGACATGCGTTTCGTCGGACAGGGGGCCGAGACCAACATCCCTGCGCCGGCCGGACCGCTCTCCGGCCTGGGGAAAGCGGAAATCCGCCGTCTTTTCGACAATGTCTACGAGAGGCTCTACGGAAGGACCTATCCGGATTCCGAAGTGGAGTTCATCAATTTCAAGGTCAGGGCGGTCCTGCCCGAAAAGCTCCTCCAGCTGCCCAAGTTCAAAAAAAAGCGGGGGCAGACCATCGAGGCCGCGGTAAAGGGGACGAGGAAGGCCTACTCGCCCACGGCGAGAGACTTCATCCCCCATACCGTGTACGACCGCTACAAGCTCTTCCCGGGCGCGGCTTTCCGGGGCCCTGCTATCATCGAGGAGAGGGAGTCGACCGTTATCGTCGGTGAAAAGGCGCAGGTGAGGAGCGACGAGTTCGGATTCCTGCGGGTCGATCTGAAGGAGGCGTGAAGATGGCAGTGACGTTCGATCCTATTACGCTGGAGATACTCTGGCGCAGACTGATCTCTGTCGTGGACGAGGCGGACGGCACCGTCGCGCGCACAGCCTTCTCCAGCCTCCTCCGCGACGCCCATGACTATACATGCATGTTCACCGACAGGAAAGGCCGCGAGCTGGCCCAGGGGACTTTCGCCACGCCCGGCCAGTCGGGGGCCATGGCCCTCGGGATCAGGAACCTGGTCAACAGACTTCCCCTGGAGACATACAAGCCCGGTGACGTATTCATAACGAACGATCCCTGGGCCCTGGCAGGCCATCTCAACGACGTCTGCGTCATGAGCCCCATTTTCTACGACGGGAAGGTCGTCGCTTTTACAGCCTGCGTCTTCCACCATTCGGACATCGGCGGCCGCGTCTCCTCGGACAACCACGACGTCTTCGAAGAAGGGCTCTTCATCCCCCTCGTGAAGCTCTACGACGGCGGGGTGCCGAACGAATCCATCCTCGATCTGATCAGGTGGAACGTGCGGACCCCCGACGAGGTCACCGGGGACATCAGGTCGCAAATCGCGGCGAACCATGTTTGCGGCGAGAAAGTGTGCCAGATGCTGAAAGAGAACGGTCTTCCGGACCTGGACGACCTGGCGGACGAGATTATCGGCCGGACCGAGAAGAGTATGAGGGAGGAGATCGCCAAGATACCGGACGGCGTCTATTCGGCCGAAGGCGTCATCGAGCAGATGAAGGGCAGGGGGGGAGACGTCGTCATCAAGGCATCCATAGAGGTCAAGGGCAGCGACATCTCCGTCGACCTGGCAGGCTCCTCATCCCAGGTCGATTGGGGCGGCAACGTCGTTTACAACTTCACCTATGCTTACGTCTTTATGGCAATGAAGAGCATGTTCGGCCCCGACATCCCGAACAACGACGGCTGCGCAAGGCTCATAAAGCTTCAGGCGCCGGAGGGCAGCGTAGTCAATTGCCGCTTCCCCGCTGCCGTTGCCGCAAGGCTCGTGATCGGCCACTTCCTGACGGAGATCATTTACAGGGCCATGGCGTCCGCCATGCCGGCGAAGGTAATAGCGGCGAGCGGCGGCACGCCTGCGGTGATGAACGTTTTTTACGGGAAGAGAAACAACGGGAAGCCGTGGCACTCGGTGATCATAAGGGGCGGGGGCATGGGAGCCGGCAGCGCGAATGACGGCAACTACGTTTACATCTTCCCGGCCAACGGAGCAGGCACGCCCGTCGAGATATTCGAGAGCGACACCCCCCTTATCGTGGAGAAAAGAGAGCTCCTCCCGGACTCGGGAGGCCCCGGCAGGATGAAGGGAGGCCTTGGCAAGAGGGTGGTCTTCAAGGTTCCGGACGACGCCTATGCGCCTACGGGCCCTGTCAACCTCGGCATGCAGTCGGGAAGGTATCTCTATCCGCCTGAGGGGCTCTTCGGGGGCAGGCCGGGGGCGAGGGCCCGGTTCTCGGTAAGCGGGAAGGACGGGAACCCTTACGGCCTCACGCAGCTTTCGCGGGGCGACGTGGTGACCATCGAGGCGCCGGGCGGCGGGGGCTATGGAGACCCTCTGGAGCGGGACCCGGAAATGGTGGAGACCGACGTGGCCGACGGGTATGTGACGATCGAGGCGGCTAAGGGCGAGTATGGGGTGGTGATAGACCAGGCGACGGGGCGCTGTGATAGGGGCGCGACGGAGGCGCTCCGCGCCTCGCGTCGTGCGCGGTAGGGGCGGCCGGGTTAATTTTGCGCCATGCCCCTGTCTCTCGGAGCCGCGCGGTCCTCTTGCGACCCACCGACCACGCCTTCGGCGCGGTGCCCGCCGCCGAGGAATGTGGGTGCCCCGCCTATTAAAGCTCCGGATAAACCCCGTCCAAAAACGGACGCGGTTTATGGGTGCGGGGGCAATTACGCCTGCCGCCCCCTCGGCGGCCCCTCGATCACGGCGAAATCCATCAAAAGTTCCTCCGGCCGCAAAAAAACCCGTGATATGTCATTTGATGTACCCAATATATCTTGATATAATTTAAGCGCCAGAGAGGGAGGCGTTGCCTCTCGCATCACATCTCTACTGGAGGTGGCCACATGAGTAAGCTTGCGGCTTACTTAATGATGCGGAGGCGTAGTACTCACGGTGAAAGTGCGAATGCGTTACCGGTTTAACCCCTCTTACCAGGACTGTCCAGTCCTGCGAACGCGTTACAATTAGCGGGGGAGAACCGTCGTTACCACGTTTCTCGTGAGGCTGTCGGATACGCGTCCGGCAAGGGTACAGAAGCACCTGGACAATGCTGCGTACCCTGCGCCTCCCTTCCTCTCTGGCTTGACACAACAAAACGCTTCTTAGAGAACCTATAAGTCCTCCTTTGTGTCCACTGTATAGTACAAGTGTACTATACAGTGGACATATTAAAAACGTAATAGTACATAAGTATCATTAAAGAAGCAACCTCCGCATTGCTGTAGACGCGGTCATATTGAGGGGGTAGAATGGAACGTGATAAGAAATCTTATAAAGCACCTTCCGTAACGGAGTAAGGCAGGCCCGAAAGAAAAGGCCGGTGGCTGTTGTGTTAATTGCATATGGGGATGAAAGCAGCGATGGGGAAGGTAAGAGCGTTTTTACTGTCGCGGGTCTCATAGGCACACAAGAAGAATGGGATGCCATTGAACCTGAATGGCTTAAACGAACAAATGGCAAAAAATTCCATGCTACTGATTGTTTAGCAGGATATGGGGACTATGAAAACTTGCCTAAAGAAGCTCGGACCCAAGAGTATGTAGATTTAACAAAACTCCTGTGTAAATCAACTTTATGGGGTTATTCGGCATCTATTGATATACCAGCTTATAAGAATTGCATTATACACACCACAAAACACGGTCCGTATTTGCACTGCTTCGCAGATGTTATGATGCATCTTGCTTGGACAACTAGGCTTTATATGCCAGCACACCAGAAAGTAAATTATACTTTTGATCGTCGTCAAAAGGCCCAATTTACCGCCGTTGAACTTGCTGACTATTTTTCAAGGTTGCCAGAATATGAACATAGTTATTTTGTTGGCAGTGTTAAGTTTTCAACAAGCGATGAAGTGGGAATACAGGCGGCAGACTTATTTGCACATCAGGCGATGACTAGGATGCACGATTCTATATATTCAAAAAGGCGTCATTCAATATTATGTTACGAGCCCTTAAGGTTGCTAATAAAAGCAAGACACTTTGAATTTGAATGTTACGATAAACAACATTTTGAGACTACATATATAAAAGAACTTAGAGCGATTGAACAGAAAACCGGCTTATGCAGACAAAAGTATGAAGACTGGCTACTGAAAGGCAGGCATTCCGACAATGACAGGAACCGAGTACGCTACCTGACCTACATTAATTCAGTGAGGAATAGGGCGTAACTCTCCGCTGGCAATTCGGAGGGAGGCGTGATAACCTTATGCGAGTATAGCGAATCCCTACGGTCAGGCCTGAGGTAGACTATTCCGACCACAATTGAACCCCCGAAAGAAGAAGGTTCGTCCAAGACTGTCGCCCTTCTCCGCAACAGGCGGCTGGTCCTGTTCTGGTGCTCGCGCGTCTCGAGCACGATAGCGTACCAGATGCTGGCCGTGGCGGTCGGATGGCATATCTATTCTCTCACCGGCAGCCCTTTATACCTCGGGCTGGTTGGCCTCGCTCAGTTTTTACCGATGTTTGTCCTCACCCTCATCGCGGGCCACGCCGCCGACCGGTATGACCGCCGCCTCATAATCCGGGCAGAAAGAGTATAGGGACGTTCTTCACTCCTTTCACTTACCGATCCGCCTGAACTCGCTTCAACACATTTCCCACGCCGGAAGGCGAAATGCCGATCAGACTGGCAACCTCGGTGAGGGACACCCCGGACTCATTTACAAGCTCTTCTATGATCCGCACCCGTGAATCAATGGGGTTAGGTCTTTCATTGTAGCATTTTCTGCCCCGTGAGCCGGATTATCAGGAATGCTTATTAATAAGGGCTCACCCTCCGTCTGGGGCCACGCCAAGTTTGTCATAGCCGCGATGAACGCTGTCTGCGGTCCTTCCGTGTTGGAATCCCAAGGCGCCTCAGTCTTCTCTCCCGTTTCCAATCGGCCAATCTCACGAGAGCACGAAAGATATAAAAAGCGATAGACGCCAGGATTACGACGGCCACGAAAATCAGGATTATGCGCATTATGAAGCCATCAAAGGAAGAACTGCCTGAAGCGTAAGGAAGAGAGCCAGGACCTCCGGGGACGTTGGGAGGCTTAGGGACAGCTCCTCGCTGGGCGGTCTGGGCGTAAGCGTTTAACCTAAAGACCAGTAACCACAGCAAGGCAGAGGGAAATAAATACCTGATCTCCATTACGTTTACTCCTTATGGCTGCTGTCCTTTATCATTATTCTCGTATTGTATGCCTTCTACATCTGTATACCTCGTGAGCACCCAATTATATCAGATTCCAGCCGCCTCCGCCGGACTTTGTTACCATTTCCGCTTTCGTCATAGCGCCCCCTTCTTTTTTTGGGATGCGTCGGATCATCGCTATGTTTATACGGGATGTGGAGTGTGATTTGGCAAGAAGAGACACGAGACACGTCGGCTATTTCCCGTTGTAAAGAGTCGATTAACCTCTTCCTTGCTCCCGAATCCGAGTCCAGGTAGAATATGGGGATGGCGAAGATAATCGTCTGCGTAGATATGGATGCCTTCTTCGCTTCCGTCGAGCAGCGGGATAACCCGGAGCTCAGGGGCAAGCCCATAGCGGTCACTGGCGCCGGGGAGAGGACGGTTATCACTACCTCTTCATACGAAGCCCGCTCCTTCGGCGTAAGGACGGGCATGACAACCCGCGAGGCAAAGAGACTCTGTCCCCATATAATCCTCGTGATCGGGAACAACGCGAAATACGCCGAGGTCTGCAGGCATCTCGAAGGGATCTGCCTTCGATTCACCCGTGACCTGGAAATCTATTCCATAGACGAAGTCTTCCTCGATATCACCCGCTCGCACCATCTCTTCGGCGGTCCGGTCGACCTGGCACGCAGCATCAAGGCCGCCGTTAAGACCGAGCTTGGCCTTACATGCACGGTCGGCCTCGGACCGAACGTCCTCGTCGCCAAGCTAGCGAGCGACCTCGCGAAGCCCGACGGCCTCCGCTGGATCGACGAGGCGGACATCCCGTCCATTTTCGAGGCTCTTCCCGTAAAGAAGCTCTGGGGCATAGGCGCCCATACCGAAGAGAAGCTCCGAGCGATGGGCATCACCACCTGCGGGGAGCTCGGCAGGGCGCCCCTTTCGCTTCTCACCAGGCGGTTCGGCGTCTTCGGGGATCAGCTCAAGGCCATGGGTAACGGGGTATTGGAACGGCCCCTTGAGGTCGTCTCTGCGGACCCTAAGTCCATAGGGCACAGCATCACGCTGCCGAAGGACATCTGGAAGCGGGAAGAGCTTGCAAGCTGCCTCCTGCGCCTGAGCGAGAGGGTCGGCCGCCGGGCTAGGCGCTACGGCTACAAAGGGAAGAAGGTCACCCTTACCGTGAGGTATCCCGACTTCAAGACCTTTACAAAACAGATCACCCTGGCCGCGCCAACGAACGACACTGGTGAGGTCTACCGTTCTGCCGTGTCCATCCTCGATACGATACGCCTCAAGAAGAGTGTCAGGCTCCTAGGCGTCTCCCTCTCCTCGCTTTCTAAGGGCGAGGAGCAGCTGCCGCTGTTCGGGCAAGCAGACGAAGACAGAAAGGCCGCCCTGGTAAAGGCCGTCGATAACGTCAATGACAAGTTCGGCGAGCATACGGTGACGCATGCGTCGACCCTCGCACAGGAAAAAGGACAGAGGGTTATTTCTCCGGCCTGGCGTCCGTCAGGGGTGAGAAAGAGCGACGTGTAGACACGTAGTTTTCAGCGACTGGCCTCTTTGGCGTTGGGACAGAGCCTCCACCTACTACTCAACGCACACAGATTTCTCGAGCAAGTGCATATTGCCAGTTGAAACCAAGAGCAATTTATTTTTCCGAACCTCTTTTTTTCTTGACATGGTTGATATGACATAGTATAACACAGACAGGTACTGAAAAAGCCAAACTGTCCGCAAGGATAGGACGGAAAGCGCCGGGTCTTTCATCCTAGATACTGCCTCTTTTTACGAGATCGCCGGAGCCGCCAGACAGCCTGAGAAAACCGGAAGGTGGTTTTTTTCGTGCAGGCATTGGCGGTACGGACAACCAATATTGTTATTCGTGGGGAAAGGCGTTCGCCTCTCAGGCAGCTTAACCTCATCCCCGCCGTACGGACAAGACCTGAGGTAATTGAGATATCGGCTGCGCCGTTGACGAACATCGACCGGCTCCCACAAGTCACTGAAGCCCTGAGATTAAATGTCAGCCTGAATGAGCCCCTCAGAACTATGGCGATAGCAGCGTACCGGCGCCACATGACCGCGCCGACTCCGGAAGAAAAAAGCGGTCTCCTCATCGATACATATCTCTAGAAACCTATCCTCGTATTTTGCAGGAGGACTGCACGTTTACGGCACCCGTCTCGGACCTATGGATTTCGTCGCATACTTCACGTTTGTCTTGACAGCCTCCCCGCAGCCCATATTCTTCATACCGTGCCGGGCCCGATTGGATGTCTCCAGTGCGTTATTCACTAAGCATCGAGTGGCAGGATCGGCAAATGGCCCCGCCCTTTTTACAAAGAAGGACATTATGTTGTTACCTCTAGCGATGAGCCATGTCATCGGTTCGAAAATCGTGCCTGCTTTCAAGAGGAGGGGGTCTATACCCCGGTGCAGGGCGAATGGCCGCCTTCGGCCCGCAAAAAAAGTTTTTGAGATGCTTTTTGTCACTCCTAATGTCACCTCTGCTTGTCACCCCTCCTTGTCACCCCTGGTTGTCACTTTGACAGGGAAAATCGATTGAGAGAAAATTTGGTCAGCGGCCGGATTGCCTGCTTTGTAAGGCCTGAGGCCGATGAGATAGATTTGTTTTTGGCCGGTCCCAAACATCCGACCGGCTCGGCTCTTTGACAACTGAATCGCCGCTTCATCGTGCCCTGCCGCCTGGCTGCCTGTCCGGCGAGAGGTTGACTTTTACGACTCAAAACTCAACACGCGGATTGAGTTTTGCGTTTTGAGTTGTTCGGCCCTATAACTCAACACTCAACACTCAACACTCAAAACTCAACACTCAACACTGTTTTTCGTCGCCCCCTTCCTCAAAACCGTACACTTTCGTACACTTTCGTACACCCCCTCCCCAAAAAACCAAGGAAGGACAAGGGAAATCCGGAGATTTCGCCTTTTCGGAAAAAGTACACTTTCAGCCGGAAAAGAGGCCGTTTGGCCTATATCTCGACCGGTTTTAGCAGAAATTGTTATTACCTGTAGCGATGGGCCAATTCTCATCGGTTCGAAAATCGTGCCTGCTTTGGGAGGACATTTATGCCTCGGCGCAGGGGGGGATGAGCTGTCTGGGAAGATGGTAACAGTTACAACTCAAAACTCAAAACTCAAAACTGTCCCGGGGTAGTCCAACGGGGACGTCCGGGGCGGCCGAGGACCTGAAAACATCTCTCGGTTCCGACTTGTCTTGCCGACTTGCGCTCTACCGAAGCGGCTTGTATTTCTTCCATATGGGATTCGGCTCCTCGAAGTAGAAAGGCTCTTTGCGGGGTTTGAACTTACCGTAGAAGAGTTTCTCGGCACGGCTCATCCACCACCCTGCTTTTCTCTTACGGGTCGCGAGGGCAGCGGCAAGGCGATGGAACGCCGTTCTCGGTTTCGTCCATGGGCAGGCAGCGATACAGACGCCGCAATCAGTGCCCGTTTCCCTCCATATCTTGAAACAGGCCTGGGAGTTGATGGCCCACTTCTTCACACCTCGCACGACTTTCTTGTCGCCGAAGGGTATGGCAGCGCTCGGGCAGCTCTCCGCGCAGATCTTGCAGTCCTGACAGAATTCTTCTGCACCGATATCGACAGGGGGATCATAGATCAGGGGGAGGTCGGTGGTCACGGTCGCCATTTTGAGAGCGCTCCCCAGCTCTTTCGTAAGCATTATGCCATGGCGGCCCAGTTCACCCATGCCGGCATCGATAGCGACGGGGATGCAGAGGGTCTGGTAGTTGCTCACAATGTGGGCCCGCCCGGGGTAGCCCAAGGACCGGATGTAGCCGGCGAGCATTTTGGAAATCGCAGCGAGCCTGTTGTAGACCTTCATCACCTCGGTGGCCATAGGAAGGGTGGGACCGGTCTTCATGAGGAGCGGATCGAGGCCTATGGCAATGGTCACGGCGTTCTTATGCACGAGCCGGATCGGGGCGCCGTAAGCCCTCTTCGGATCGCCCTGGGTTTTGCCTACATGGGTGTAGACAAAGGCGGGGTTCAAGGGGCCGACGCGCACGAGATCGGCGCCCAGGAATCGGGCGAACCCCTTTGATCTTCTCCGTTGTCCTTTCCGCAGAGATATGGGCTTTGACCGGGGAGAGGGGACCGTCTACCAGATCCTCAGCGCCGCCCTTCATTACGGTCGTTATCTCCTCGAGAAAGAAGGGGTGGTCGAGGTCACTTCCCGTAAATTCGGAAATGGCCCGGACCTCGTTGTCCCCAGTCTCCCACTCGGGATGGCGCTTATAGAAGTCGATGAAGTCCTCGGAGGCAGGCTGCAGGCGGGCTCGGGCCTGAATGTTGTCCCTTTCGTCGAAGCGCCCGATTTCGCCGGTTACTTCATATCGAGGTCCTGAAAGCATGGGACACTCCTTTTTCACCCCTCCTGCGCACGGTTCACGGGTCCGTAACCATAGGAAAGGAAGCCGCATTCATTCCCGATCATAACAACGGTGCTGGCAAGAGTTCTCTGCGTCCGGAGTGTTATTATGGTACACCTGACCATCCGTCCATTGCCGTTCGAAACCTTCACCATTGTATCAGCTTTTTAATTTGTGGACTACAGGAAGGAGAAGAGTATCTCCTCCATCTACGACTAAACGACATTAGAAGCATGAAGCACGGAGAACTATAGATAGAAACAGAGCGCGGCGTTTCAGTGCCAACGAAGCTATCGCTCTGGACGATAAGCAAGCATCTGACCTTGATAGGCTCTTTACTTTAAGACCGACAGCAGATGCTCTGATTTATCGAGGAGCCTGAGGAAGGCCCAGGCTGCTGGAGAGAGGTCCTTGCGGTTCCGGTATCCGATCCCAAATTCGATTGTGGGATATCCTTCGAGGATTTGTACCAGCTTCAAAGTGCCATTTTTGAGCTCTTCATCTATTGCATCTTGTTCCACGAAGCCTATCCCCGCATCCTGCCGCACAAATTCCTTGAGAAGAGAAGCGCTCGCTGACTCCACTGCGATGAGGGGGGCTACCTTGAATTTCCGCAAATATTCAAGGACGATCTCTCTGACCCCAGAACCTTCGCGCCTGAGGACTAATGGAATTTGCGATAATTGCATAACAGAGATTTCCGAGCCAGGTAAGTGTACACTTTTCGGTGACGCAACGAGGACTACTTCATCTTTCCAGATTACCTTGATTTTTAGCCTGCTGCTGCTGGGCCTATACCGGATAACTGCAAGTTCGTTGCGGTGATCCTCGATGCTTTTGACCATTTCTGCGTTTGACCCCTGGTCAAGGATTACCCTGATTCCTGGATAGGTTTTCTTGAAAGCTGTGATCAGAGGCATAAGAAGTTTTAACGGCCCTTCCGGACATCCTACACGCAGTTCTCCCGACCTCCCCGTGGACACGTCCTCCAGAAGGCCTTCCATCTCGTGAATCTCTTGGAAAATTAGCTCAGCCTTTTTAAACACAATCGCTCCGGTGTCTGTGAGCCGAATGGAGTTTCCATCCCGGACGAGAAGCCGGACCCCTACCGTTTCCTCAAGTTGTTTGACCTGCATGGTAATAGCAGGTGGCGTTACCATGAGTGCCTGGGCAGCTTTCGAGATGCTATTCAGTTTTGCTGCCACATAAAAAGAACGCAGTTGATTCATGTTCACAATCACGATTCAAGCTCCAGAATAGCAATTAAGCTGCGCTTAATTGCATTTAACATTAAATGAGTTGCGTTGTCAAGGGTTGGTTGCTATCATGATACTAGGGATATTTTGAGAATAAAGGCAAACAAGGAGGGACGGAAGATGGAAACCTTATTAGTGTCACGCGAATCGGTTGCCCCACACATTCCGCTGGAGGAGTTACCAACGAATCGACACCTTGTTCTCCGTAAACTGAAGGGGATCACGGCGTCATCCGGTGTTGTCGAGGGTCCTTGCACAGTCATCAGAAATTTGGAAGACCTCCACCCATTACCACACGGGACAATTCTCGTCTGTGAAGTACCATCACCAAAACTGGCACCGTTGATGCCATTTCTAAGCGGATTGGTCACAGAGCGGGGAGGTCTCTCAGCCATTGCTTCAGGGTATGCGCGAGAGTACGGGATTCCTGCTGTTGTCGGTATCAAAGGGCTCATGGCCACCATCCACAATGGTGATGTCATCCGGGTAGATGGTGAAAGGGGCACAGCGGACCTGATTCTGTGACAGTCCTGGTGCATTGGCAGCTAAACCCGCTCGAGGCTTCCTCTATCCCAATGTCCAGTTTCTGCGGCCGCAACGTAGGTGCTCTGCAGAAAAACAAGCAGCTCGCCATCTGGATCGTCAGCGTTTCGGACCCTCTCATAGGGGAGGATATACTCGCCCATCTCGGCCGAGTAGAAGGCTTTGTTCGGGCTCACCTCAGAGTTCTTGAAGCCTTCCGGTTCGGGATAGGCATAGGAGTAATATGCCGGTTCCTGAAGGGCGCCGCTCCCAGGCCAGAACCCGCAACTGCTCACCTCGTGGGAATAGGCTTCGAGCACGACGAAGTGGGCCAAAAAGGGGACCGGCGGATGCGGAGGCGCCGGGCGGCCGGAGAAACGTGTGAGCGCCATATCGAAGCCGCCCCAGAAGAAGTGGACGGGGCTGCACTTGCCTATGTAACCTGAGCGAAAGATTTGGAATATCCTTTCCGATTGAACGAGGATCCTCCAGAAGCGCTGCGCGTACTCAGGGTCGTAGGTGGCATGAGCAGTGTCCTCTTCGAAAGGTATTCGCGTCTCCACTTCTTGCGGCATCGTCCATATCTGAACGTCAATGCCAACCGAACGGAGGAGGTCCATGAAACGATGATAGAAGTCAGCAACCGGACACGCCGACAGCGGCATGGTTCTGCTCTCATTTCTCTCTCCGCAGACATCGACCGCGAGCAGATGCCTCACGAAATCGAACCGTACCTCGAATCCGCCCCTGCCGTACGGCATCATAGAGGTGGTGAGCCCTGCGGGTGTGACATAAAAAGGCACGTTCCACCAGTGGTTCACGAGAGGCGCCTGTTTCAGCCGGACCTTCCCCACGATCTGCGTCCATAACCGCAACGTCTCATAGGTGTCCTTCCATTTATCGAGGGGCAAACCCGGCCACTGCTCGAATTCATCCATCGGAACCTCCATAGATGGCGCTCCGCTACACGGTCCCGGAAGTCCGGCGCCCGGAGTCAACCTCTACCCCTTCAACCCCAGCAGGGCAAAGTGGCGTTCATTGTAATATTGTCACTGGACGTAAACCGTTCAAGCCGGGTAATGCCCGGCGATACATTGTTCGAGAAGATTGCCATGCGGTTCGGCCTCGCCCGGAATGCACTCAACTTCATCGCCGACGTATATTTAAGGTTCAGCCGGCGCAGGCCATTCGCCTTCCACGCGCGACACGCCCACCCACGCAACTGTTCGCGATGCACTTACCCGTTCTTCCCGGCCGCCGGCCCTCCATGCCCTATCCGGATCAGGAAGGCGGCCCAGAGTACGCCCAGGTAGTAGGAGATAAGGACGTCGCTCGGCCAATGGGCCGCGAGCGCTATCCGGGCGAACCAGCCGAGAACGAGGAGGGCGGCGCAGACGACCGGTATTGCGACGCGCGTCGGCCCTGCGCCCTTCCAGGCAGCGAGGACTGCCAGGAAACCGAGAGTGGCGGCACATCGGAGGGCGAATAGGGAAGGAAAGCTGTAGCCCGAAAGTCTTTTCTCGACATGGACGAGATCCGGAGAAGGCCTCGGCCGGCCGACAACCGGGCCGAGCCACAGGCCCAAAGCTAGCATGCCCGCGAGGCTGAGGACGGAAAGCAGGGCGATGCGCCATCCGGCAAGTACCCATGAGAAGGCGAAGACGACGGCCACTATGACGAGGAGCCAGGGGAACTCGGCGGACATCGAGATATCCTGGGCCCAGGTGAGATCGTGGGGGAACAGGGATTGCACCCACCTTTCGGCGGTCACGTCCCCCGGAAAATAGGCGTAACGGCTCGCTGCCCACGCGGACAGCACGGCGATGGCGAATAGTGGGGCCCATACGGCATATTCGATGCGCATGCTCCTGTTGCTCATAACGATCCCTATGCTTATTCTGTGTACGCACGATCTACGCCGCAATCTTGCCTTTCACCTACCGGTCAGCCTGAACTATCCTTCAAGACAGCGCCTCATGGGCTTACGCCAACCGTTCCTTACCCGTCATCTCCACGATATCTATCCTCACGACCGCGGTAATCGCGAGCTTTTCTTCGGGAAAGGCGCCGTACCCGCCTTCGGGCTGGTATTTTTCCATCAGCCCCTTGAGGGCCTTCAGCCTTTCGTCCCGTTCTTCGACCACGCGCGCCCGGCCCCTGACGATGACGCTCCGGTAAAGACAGCCGGCGCCGCAAGGGTCACCGACGGCCTTTACGAACGCAACGGCTAAATCGACCTCGAAGCAGACGCGGTCGTCTCTCGCCATGTCGGCGATCTTTTCGCCCTCGCGGGCGGAATGGAAATATATCCGTCCGTCTAGATAAACGAAATTCAAGGGCTTTACCATCGGGTAGCCGTCGCGGCCCATTGTGCCAAGCCTCCCTACGGGTGAGTCCCTCAGGATGCCCTCTATGACGTCCTTGTCTCGTATCTCCCTTTTCGCCTGCCGCATGACCTTATCTCCTCCTGTTCCGTGTACCCTCCCCCTCTTCTGATTATACACGATCTTGTGGGGCAGGACAGATAGGGGATCGTTTTCGGATGCGTGCTTCGTCGAGTCCGCCCCGCGGCGCCGGTCGAAGATCGCCATAGCACGGGCCGCTGCCTCCGCGCCGCCCTCGTCCTGGGGCGGAGGAACGGCCTTCCCAAAAGTCGTCCAAAACCGTCAACTTTCGTTTACTTTCGTAAACCCGTGGCGCAGGCGCCGTTGTAATTAGTGGGGTTTCAGTCCTATAATGATGGAGAAGCCCTGGAGGAAAGGCTGCACGCATGGTCTACGGCACCGATAAAATGACAATAACCACACAGCTGATAGGGGCCCGGGAGTATACGAAAGTCAGCTACCCCATCAGGTACGGCGTTTACGATGAGGTGAGGACGAGGGAGTACGTCTTCCAGTTCAACCTCCATGGTGAGATCAAGTACGTTTCCGGGCGGCTCGACTGGCCCAATCCCGCCGAATGGCTGAAGAGGAGCCAGGGCAACGACTGGACCTATTACTCATCGGGCGATTACAACGGGGTGGTCGAACGGTTCGGCGAGTACTACTTCCCTTGCTTCCCCTATCCGACAAACTCTATCATGCCGGACGAGCCGTTCCTTTACGGGTCGGTGCAGCGTGGGCTGCGAGCCGCCGCGAGGGTTGGGGAAACGCTGAGGCAGGCGGGAGCCGGAGCCGTGGGGAGGGAAGTCAGGCAGTTCCTCGACCGCGCCGCAGCCTGCGACGCAGATAGACTCGCCCGGAGGGCGAGACAGTTCCATCGGATAATCGGGGGTCGGGTAAGCGTACTGCCGCCGGACGCGCGCCACGCCGACTACGAAGTTGTCCCCATTATCCTCGCGGATGGCTGCCTTTACAACTGCCTGTTTTGCAGCGTCAAATCGGGCAGGGGGCTTGCTGCCCGGCCGATAAGGAACGTGCTCGCGCAGATAGAAGGGCTAAAGGCCTTCCTTGGACCCGATTTGCGGAATTACAACGCCCTTTTCCTGGGTCAGCACGATGCCCTTGCGGCAGGGGCGGGACAGATAGAGTCTGCGGCCTTAGCGGCCTACCACTCGCTGGGGTTCGAAAACTCGGTCATGAAGAAGCCCACTCTTTTTCTCTTCGGCAGCGTCGATTCCCTGCTCAGCTCGAAAGAGAGCCTTTTCCGGTCCCTAAATGGGATGCCTTTTTTTACGTACATCAACGTCGGCCTCGAATCAGCGGATGCCGGGACCCTGCGACTCCTCGGCAAACCCCTGTCGGATGGGTCGGTCCGGGACGCCTTTGCCCGCATGCTCGATGTGAACAGGAACTACGACCGTATGGAAGTGAGCGCGAATTTCGTGATCGGCCCGGACCTGCCGCCCGGCCATCTCCCTTCCATGGTCGAGCTTGCCAGCTCCGGGCGCGCACTTGGGAAAGGCAGCATCTACATCTCGCCTATCGTCCGGAACGGCGCATCGGGGAGGGAAGAGCAGAGGGCGCTCCTCGCCCAGTTCGACAGGATCAAGGCGGGGAGCGCCCTGCCTTCCTACCTGTATCTGATCCAGAGACTGTAGCCTATACCCACCTCAAGGTGACCGTTTTTTCGTCGAGAAAGAGCTTGATGGAGTCCATGCGGGACTTCGACATTCCGAAGAAAGAATCCTTTTTGGAACCGAGACCGAAAAATGAATAGGGCTGCGGGATGCCTGCATTCACCCCGACATTGCCTACCTCGCATTCCCGTATGAACTTTCGCGCCGCCATGCCGCTCTCCGTGACGATGCATGCGGAATGGCCGTAGTTCGTCCCATTGATCCAGCCTATTGCCTCATCCAGGTCATTGGGCCGCAGCAGGTTGGCCAGAGGGCCGAAGGCCTCCTCCCTGGCCAGGGGGTCCATATCAGGGGTCACGCCCTCGAATATGCTGGGCCCCAGAAAATAGCCCTTTTCATATCCCTTGACGCGCGCCTTACGACCGTCCAGAATGAGCCTTGCCCCGGCCTTCAGGCCGTCTTCGATAAACTGCTCGACCTTTTCCTTCCCTTGCTTCGTCGTAAGAGGCCCCAGCTCGACAGTCTCATCGAGTCCATAGCCTATCCTCATCGACCCGGATGCGGCCAGGAGCGCCTCCCTCAGCTCGTTGTACCGTCGATCGTCTCCTATTATCGCCACATTGTCGGAACCGAGGCACCGCTGGCCCGACATCCCGAAACAACCCCGAAGAATGTAGTTGACTGCGTTGTCTACCGGGGCATCCGGCATAACGACAATGTAGTTCTTGCCGTTCCCGTTCAGGGAAGAGCGCTTCCCGTACCGTCCGCAGAGCTCGAATAGCTCTTTCGATACGCGCGTCGATCCTATGAGACCGACACCCTTTATCCTCGGGTCGGAGAGGATGACCTTATTCAGCTCCCTGTCCGGCCCCATGTGGACGAGATTGACGACGCCCGGCGGGAGGCCGACCTCTTCAGTCGCCTTCATCACTGAATCTGCCGCTACAGGGACTTGGCGGCTCGGCTTGACTATTACCGTGCAGCCGCAGGCGACGGCATAGGGGACGAAAGACGACCAGGCATGGGTCGGGATGTTGCCCGGCGTGATGATCAGGAATACGCCTGCCGGCTCGCGGATCTGGTAACAGTCGATGCCGCCGGCAAGCTGGTCGACGTGCTCCCCCCGGTAGGGACCGTACATGGAGCTGCCCGCCGCCTCGATGTTCTCTACTATCCTCGCGCAGGTTCCCCTGCCCTCTTCGATAGCACAGCCGTGGTCCTGGACAAGGATGCGCGCCAGCCACTCCGACTTTTCTACGAACTTTTCGCGCAGGGTGAATACCTTCTTCGCCCGGTCCCTGAAGGGAACTTCCTTCCATTTTTTGAAGGCCTGGTGAGCCGCGCTTATCGCGGCCTCAACGTCGGTCCGGGACGCGATGGGCGCCTCGGCTATCACTTCGTCCGTGGCGGGGTTCGTGGTCTCGAAATACTGCCCCGTCCCCGGTTCCATCCATTCGCCGCCGATATAGTTCCTCAATCTCCCGTAATGTTTTGCCACCTCGGGCAGTGCCATTTGTTCCTCCTTCATTTCCCTCTTTATCGGTCCGAGGTTCCCTTAGCGCATCATCGCGCCTTTTCGCCTTGTCGGTCCTAGCCCCTTTACAGTATGCGCAGCTCTCAGGCCGAGAAGGTTTTGATTAATTCCATTTAATTTGATTAAATTCTATTTAAATTGTCAAGTATTTTTTCCGGAACTCTCGGTGAGCGCTCCCCTTACGGGGCCGGACTTCTGCCAAATACTCCCCATGAGGATACACTTCACGGCGGGCGACGATAAGTTTTGTCAGGATGAATGGCGCGAGCCTGCGGGCGGCATAGGGGCGCGCACGGTAACGCGGGTGGACCGGAACCCCGAAGTCGCGGCCCACCCCATTGTTTGGGTGCCGGAAAGTTCTTTATAAGCTACTGCCCGGGCGCAGCGGGGGAAGTGCGCTCCTGCCGCATCCTCTGTATGTCTGCGTCGGAATAGGGCACCTGGTACTTTTGCCGCTCCTCCGGCGTCATACGGGCGGCCCGCTTCACCCACTCCGACTCCAGATTATTCCTTTGGTCCGGCGGGACACCCTGCTGCTTCAACTGGTACAACTGGTCCGTAGACATTTTGCTGTAGTCCGTAGACTGAGCCAGCACGGGCGCGGCCATGGCCAGCACCATTACTACCGCCACGATCACGAGAACTGTCTTCATGCTCTAACCTCCTTTTGTTTTTCTGCGCTCAAATGGACCGATCATCCGGATCCTTGATCTCCCGCTCGCTCTCAGTATGTCCGGGAACGACGGGCCGGTCACCTTTTTCGACTCCACCGGAAGCCCTTGAAGGACCGGAGCCATATGGTTGAGAGAGTGTATATCAAGATTGATGCCAGTCCGACAGTCGGCATGAGGCGGCCGTATTCCCTTGTAAGATGGTGATGTCCGGTTCGGCAGCGAAAGGGGCAAAGGGAAACATGATGAAAGGGAAGATCGGTATGATGCCTCGAGGTCGGAATACCGTCCCCGGATTGTGCGGGAACGCAGGGGCTTTCCTTTTCGAAGGGAAGTAATTACATTGATGAGCAGAAGGGAATAAAGACCATCTTCTCCACGAATGACCGCTGAAGAGTCCTCCTCTACCTGATCCGATCTCTGGTGGTTTATATTCCCCCATGTCAGCTGCTCCCTGCTCGGCTAAGGTATACGATATGGGCGGCAACGACGGCGCAAGAAATCGTGAGAGACTCCGGCATCCGGCAAAGTTCGAACAGTTACTTACCGCTCTTTCGACGAGATTCATCAATGTGCCGGGTGATCGGGTCGATTCGGAAATCGATGCGGCGTTGCGGCAGGTTCGGCAGTTCTTTGGGACGGACCGCTGCGGCATACTGGAAATCCGGGAAAAAGACCGTTTCGCCCGGGTCGTCCATGCCTCTTATGCTGAAGGCGTCGAGCGGGTATCGGGGGATATCAATCTCGCTGCTCTCTTCCCCTGGGCCTACGATCGGCTTATCAAGCATGGAGGAATTGCATGTTTCGAGCGACCGGACCAACTGCCCCACGAAGCCAAGGATGACTTAAAATCCCATGTCGAAATGGGAATTCGCTCATGGCTTGCGATCCCGCTCAAGGTTGGAGGCCGGGTCACTCATGTGATCACTATCAATACCGTGCGTGAAGAGCGAGCGTGGGACCGCGGCCATATCCCGCGGTTGCGGCTCGTGGGAGAGATCTTATTAAACGGACTCGAGCGGAAGCGGAAAGAGATGGAGCTGAAGGAGCTGAGACAGCAATTGGAGAGAGAGAATGATTATCTCCGCGAAGAAGCCAAGATTTCTACCGAGTATGAAGACATTGTCGGCCGGAGCGATGCACTCAAGCGAGTTCTGGTTCAGGCGGAACAGGTTGCCCGTACAGGTTCGACTGTTCTGATCATGGGCGAGACAGGCACCGGGAAAGAGCTGATTGCCAAGTGTATTCATCGGCTGAGCAGGCAGAAGGAAAGGGTGATGGTAAAAGTCAATTGCGCCTCCCTGCCGGCCGCCCTTGTGGAAAGCGAGCTTTTCGGGAGGGAAAAAGGAGCGTATACCGGCGCCCTCTCGAGGCAGATAGGCCGGTTCGAGATCGCCAACGGTTCCACGATTTTTTTGGATGAGGTGACTGAATTGCCTCTCGAACTGCAGGCCAAGCTGCTAAGAGTGCTGCAGGACGGAGAGTTTGAACGGCTTGGCGGCCCTCAGACGATCCGGGTCAATGTCCGCGTTATTGCGGCCACCAACCGCGATCTGGCCGAGGCCGTACATAGCGGCGCCTTCCGGGAAGACCTTTACTATCGTCTGAATGTCTTCCCTATTCACGTACCCCCTCTGCGTGAGAGGGCTGAGGATATCCCCATGCTCGTGACGGCCTTTCTAAACGAATTTTCGCTGAAAATGGGGAAAAAGATCAAATGGGCGGATAGAAAGACCATGGATGACCTTCAGCGCTACAAATGGCCAGGCAATATCCGGGAGCTGAGGAACGTAATAGAACAGGCAGTCATCATCAGCACCGGTGATAAGCTCAGAGTGAATGTGCCACGATCCGCCGCCAGCAGACACCCCACTGGGCGCAACCTGAAGGAGGTGCAGTATCGGCACATAATAGATGTCCTGGAAACGACCGGGTGGAGGATAAAAGGACCAGGCGGTGCGGCCGAAGTGCTGGGGGTAAGGCCTTCGACCCTCTATACTAAAATGGAAAGCCTGAAGATCCCCACGCGCCGCGAGAGGGTCGGGATCGTGACCTAGAAGACGTAAGGCCGATCTTTTTGCCCGCCCGATCAGCTTTTATCCGGAGACCCGGCAATTCCGCCGCTGCCCTTAGGGCATCGCCCGGTTCCCTGTTTTATCTTGCTGATGACCGTCTTCGGATAGGACGGTATTCCGACCTAAAGCCGCCATTCCGACCTTTGACGCCCACCGTCAGTTCTCTTTAACCTTCGACTCCGCGACGGATATCGGTCTATTGAGGGGGAATATAGATCGGTCCATACCGAACTGGGTGCTGGCATCGATCTTGATATGTACTCTTTTGGTCATGATGATCTCGCTCCTCCAACTGGTGCCTGCAGCAAGGAAACGGGAAGCCGTCCTCGACATACTCACCTCTGTTGAAAACCTGACGCGAGTGAAAACGGGGTGCATCAATTGCGCCGTCTATGAGAGATGCACCGACGAAAGGGAGATCCTTTATATCGAGCAGTGGCGATCGAAGGAGGAGCTGTACCGGCATATCCGGTCGAACCTGTATTTGCGCGTTTTGGCGGCCATGGAGCTGGCAATGAGGGTGCCCGACCTCCGCTTCCACGAGGTGTCGGAGCCAACGGGCATGGAGCTGATCAGGAGCTTACGGATTCAGGGAGCGAAGTGATGGTAGGAACAGCGGGTGGAGTGTTTCACTACATCGGGCTTCTTAAGCCCGCAGATTAATTTAGGAAAAGGAGGCTAGCATGAAATTCGGAGCAATTACGGTTTTTGTCGTCTTGATTACAGCAGCCCTTATGGCGGGATGCTCGAGCAAGCCCCCGGCTTACTCGGGCGTGCAGGAGTCATCGCAGATGCAGCCCACCGAGTGGAACCCACAGGTGATGACCTACCGGAACCCCAATGTTGACATTGTGCAGTACAAAAAAGTGATGCTTCTGCCAGTGGAGATCTACACGGGCCCGGACGCCGAATTCGAGGGCGTGAGCCCGGAAGACCAGCAGGAGATGGCCGGTTATCTCTATTCCGCCGTAGAAAAGGTCCTCCAGGAGAAGGGCCTGCTCACGACCCGGCCTGGGCCGGGCGTCGCCCGCCTCAAGCTGGTCCTTGCCGGTCTGCAAAAGACGAGGCCGGTTGCCTCAACGGTTACCCATGCCCTTCCCATCGGCCTCGCCCTGAACCTCGGCAAAGGGGCAATGGGGAAGAACGGATCTTTCATGGGCACGGCGACGGTTGGCGGCGAATTCACGGACTCCACAAACGGCACCCTGGTCGCGTCGTTCCTTGCCAAAGAGAACCCCAACGCGATGGACATCCCCAAAGTCGTCTCAACCTGGGATGCCTCCAAGAAAGCCATAGAGA
>Ga0208321_1000403_pt1 | contig 29495 bp, 28 predicted proteins | sample June2015DPH_4_15_FD_184692 | JGI IMG/M metagenome (GOLD analysis project Ga0208321, IMG submission 184692) | Peatland microbial communities from SPRUCE experiment site at the Marcell Experimental Forest, Minnesota, USA - June2015DPH_4_150... | ecosystem: Environmental > Terrestrial > Soil >... | reverse complement strand
CCGAGTCCTCCCCTTCGAGGAGGCCATAGAGACATGAGAAGCGCATTCCTCTCGCCCAAACGGGCTCCCCCGCGCGAAAGCCCTTGACACGAAGACCCTCTGCATAGAGACCTGAGTGCGCCCGCGTCGCGGCGGCACCGTCGGCGCCTACCGACTGATCCGCGCCGAGGCGCCGCCCATCACCCGTTCGACCTCGCCGAGGGTGGCTGTGCACGTATCGCCAGGGGTGGTCATTGCCAAGGCGCCATGCGCAGCCCCGTACTCGACGGCACGCTGCAGATCCATCCCCTTGAGCAAGGAGTAGATCAGACCAGACGCAAAGCTATCCCCGCCTCCTACACGGTCGAGGATCTCCAAGTCCCGCCACACCGGTGCTCGATAGAGGACCCCCTCCGAAAATGCGACCGCCGTCCAGTCGTTGCGCGTCGCAGTCGTGGCACGTCGCAGTGTCGTGGCCACGATCCGGACGTTGGGAAAACGTTCATGAACCTCCACCATCATCCGGCCGAAGCTCGCCGCGTCGAGCGACGAGTAGTCGGCGTCGACTCCATCAACTGTGAAGCCGAGCGCCGCGATGAAGTCCTCCTCGTTGCCGAGGAGGACGTCGACGTGCCGCGCGAGGCGCCGGTTCACCTGGCGGGCCTGCTCTTGTCCACCAATTGACCGCCACAGAGATTCCCGGTAGTTGAGGTCGTACGACACGACCGCTCCGTGCTCTTTGGCAGCCACCATCGCCTCGTCGGCAACCTCCGAGCTGAACTCCGAAAGGCCGGCGAAAATACCACCGCAGTGGAACCAGCGAATCCCCTCTTCGCTGAAGATCCGTTCCCAGTCGATCTGGCCTGGCCTGAGCTGGGCCGTGGCCGTGTGCCCGCGGTCAGGACACGAGAGGGCAGAGCGGAGGCCGAAGCCACGCTCGGTGAAGTTGAGAGGGTTCCGGACCAACCTACCGACCCCGTCGTACGGAACCCAAACAAGGTGCGAGAGGTCCACTCCGCCCTGGAGCATCAGGTCCTCGAGGAGCCGACCTATCGGATTGTCGGCAACCGCGGTGACCACGGTCGTACGCATCCCGAAGCAGCGTCGGAGCGCGCGGGCGACGTTGTACTCACCGCCCCCCTCCCACACCCCGAACGTCCGAGCGGTCGAGACGCGCGCCTCACCGGGATCGAGCCGGAGCAGTACTTCGCCGAGAGCGAGCAGGTCCCAACGGCACTGCTCGCTCGGTAATACCTTCATCTCCGATGTCTCTCCTCCTCGCCGAGCCACTACGCGGCGAGTGTCCCGAGATCCAGAAGCGCCTTGCGAATCCCTGCCCGCTGGTCGTCGGTGAGGTCGGGCAGCGGCTTACGGACTGGTCCGGCCGGGCAGCCAATCAGACGCAGTGCCTCCTTGCACGGAGCGACGTACCCGGGGTCGTACTCGAAGAACCGGTTCAGCGGCTGCAACGCTAGCTGAAGCGCGCATGCCTCATCGTGCCGTCCCTGCTGCACCAGCGCATAGAGGTTCGAATAGCGATCGGGTAGGACGGTCGCCCCGGTTGAGTAGATGCCGCTAGCGCCCACGGTGAGCGAGGCGTAGTACTGACTGTCGATGCCGGTGCAGATCGAGCTCCCCTTCGGGGCGCGACTGAGTACCTCGACAAGCTGCCCGATGTCAGCGTTGCTCTCCTTGATCCCGATGATGCCCGGGAGCTCGAGGAGACGCAGTAGTAGGTCTGGGCTCAGGTTGTTGCCCGTGTAGAGAGGGCTGTTGTAGACGACGACGGGGAGGGTGACCTCGCGAGCGATGGTGGCATAGTGCTCGTATAGTGCGGCGTCGGGCAGCGGGAAGTAGTAAGGCGCCGTGACGATGACCGCGTCGGCCCCCACATCCCGCGCGTCCTGGCTGAGCACAATGACTTCTTGCGTGCTGCACGCGGCAGTCCCAGCGACCACCGGGATCCGGTTCGCGGTCGCCTTGACCACGATCTCCGTGACCAGGCCCCTCTCGGCCGCAGTGAGGGAGGGGAACTCACCGGTGCCGCCGGTGGTCATGACGCCGGCCACGCCTCCGGCGATGACGTGCTCGACGATCGACCGTAGTCCCGCCTCGTCCAAGCTGAAATCGTGCTTGAAAGGGGTAATAAGAGCTGCGATCGCGCCGTGCAGATCGGTGCCGCGTAAAGTCATGTCCTTGGGCCTCCAGCACTTGTGCTCATGATCGAGCTAGCCGACCGCCATGCGAGCGGAACGAGTCGAGGGCTTCGAACAACCGATCGATATCGGCGTCGGTGTTGAATCCGTGGCAGTCGACCCGGAGCCTGCCGTCGCGCTCCCACGTCCAGACGTCGATGCGCCGTTCGCGAAGAAAGGCGCGGAGGCCGAGCGGGTCGCCCACGAGCGCGGCGACGATTCCCGCGCGCCGATCCGCCGATTCCGGCGTGAGCGTCTCGATGCCACGTGATCTAAGCTCGCTGCCGACGCGCGCAGAGAGCCGCCGAGCCTGGTCTGCGATGTGCACGATGCCAGCCGCCAGCACGAGCTCGAGACCCGCTCGGAACCCGGCCAAGCCGGGCAAGTTGGCGACCCCGAGGTCGTAGCGGCGGCCGCCGGGCCTAAAGGCAAGGCTGTCGTCGGGGCCGAAGGAGGTTCCGGCATGGCCGACGTGCGGCGGCTCACGAGAGGCCATCAGCTCGGACGAGAGGTAGAGGTAACCCAATCCGGGGGGACCGCAGAGCCATTTCATCGACACGCCATAGGCGATATCGACATCGGCCCCACGCATGTCGAGCGGGGTGACGCCTGTCGATTGGGCAACATCGACCAGCAGTAACGCGCGGTGGGCGTGTGCGATGGCCGCGACAGCAGGTAGGTCGTGGCGGAAGCCGGTCTTGTGCGATACATGCGAGATGCTGACGGCGGCGGTGGCATCATCGACCAGGGCCTCGATCGACTGGAGCGGCTCCGACCCGCTGTCCGCCATCCGCACCTCGATCCCACCACGGCTTCTGAGCAACCATGGGTAGATGCACGAGTCGTATGTGGTGGCATCGACCACCACGTTCTGCCCCGGCTTCGCCTCGACGATCGCGACCGCGAGGTTTGCCGCGCGGGAGGTGTTATCCACGATCGCAATGTCGTCGCTGACGACGCCGAGGACTTGCGCTAGGAGCTCTCGACAGGCCTCGAGGTCGACCGAGTACCGCGAGCGATGGATGATAGGGTCCATCTCCCATGTGTCGACCCATCGCCTCATGGCCTCTCGCACTGGGACAGCGGCTGGTGCGAGACCACCCCAGTAGAGGTAGGTGCGGGCGTCGAGCGCCGGAAATCGGGCCCTCGCGCTCGTTAGCGTCAGGTCAGGCTCGACGGAGGGCGTGGGGGGTACGTTCATTTCTCCAGCACCCGGCGGAGGAATTGTTTGGTACGTGGGTCAGCTGGACTCGTAAAGATCGTACCGGGCGGTCCTTCTTCAACGAATACGCCCGCGTCCATGAACACCACGCGATCTGCGACATCTCTAGCGAACGCCATCTCGTGCGTGACGACGACCATCGTCATGCCGTCCCGCGCCAGCCCGCGCATGACGTTCAGCACTTCGCCAACGAGCTCGGGATCCAGCGCTGACGTGACCTCGTCGAAGAGCATGACCGCCGGCTTCATGGCCAGGGCCCGCGCGATCGCCACGCGCTGTTGCTGCCCGCCCGACAGCTGCCCTGGATAGGCGCGGGCTTTGTCCTTGAGGCCGACACGATCGAGAAGAGCCATCGCCTCTTCGTTGGCCTCAGTGCGGCTGTGCTTGAGCACGAGGTTCGGCGCGAGCGTGAGGTTGTCCAGCGCGGTCAGATGAGGGAAGAGATTAAACTGCTGGAAGATCATGCCTAGTCTTGTGCGGACCTGGCGGAGGTTTTTCCGGCGATGGACGGGAATGCCGTCGACCCAGATTTCACCAGCATCTATTCGCTCTAGTCCATTGACTGAGCGCAACAACGTGCTCTTGCCAGAGCCGCTCGGTCCGATGATGACGACGACCTCGCCTGTGCAGACTCGCATCGACACATCGCGCAAGACGGCTGTGGCGCCGAACTTCTTGTACACATGCGATACGACGACGATATCTCGGTTAGCGCCGTTCGACCCGGCTCGATCCCCTTCTAACTCGGTCATCGCTGTTGCCCCACCAAAGCCCGCCTTTCCAGCCGCGAGGCGAGTAGTGAGAGCGGATAGCACACGATGAAATAGAGTGCGGCGAGGACAACGTAGACGGTGAAGATCGCGTTGGGTGCGCGAGCGACGATGGACTGCGAGACATTCATAAGCTCGTTGTAGCCGATGATTGTCGTGAGTGACGTGTCCTTGATCACCCCGATGAACAGACCAACGAGGGGCGGGAGAGCAACGATGCCTGCCTGGGGGATAACCACGCGTCGCATCATCTGAGGGAAGCTGAGTCCCAGTGATAGGGCAGCATCTCGCTGGCCTCTGTGTACCGATTCGAGCCCCGAGCGGACGATCTCGGCCACGTACGCACCGGTGTACGCAACGAGTGCGATGACAGCCGCGGCGAATGCATCGATATTGATCCCGAAGTATGGAAAGCCAAAGAAGATGAAAAAGAGTTGCATCAAGAGCGGCGTTCCGCGGCCGATGTTGATGTAAACGCGGAGGATTGGGCCGACGACGGGTACCCGGGCAAACCGAATCACCGCTACAACAAGGCCGACAATGCCGCCTCCAACAATCGCGATAGCGGACAGCTCTAACGTGACGGCGAACCCGTGCAGCAGTATTCCACGGCTCTCCCACACAACCGGCCAGTCCATAGCCTACGCGTACCTTTCCTTCGGCAAGAAGAAGCGCCCGAGCAGGTCGAGCAGCGAGGACGCCGTGTTCGTCAGGACCACGTACATGACTGTCACGACGGCGAAGACTTCGAACGTGCGCAGCGTGCGCGAGTTGATGACCGTGGCCGTCCCTGTGAGTTCGGGCACGGCAATGGTCGACAACAGCGACGACGCGAGGATCGTGGCCACGAGAAGGTTGACGATGGCGGGATAAACGTTGCGTAGCGCCTGAGGGAACACGACCCTAGTGAAGGTCTGTCGCCCATTGAGTCCCAGTGATGCCGCGGCCTCGATCTGGCCGTTCGGGACAGACTGGATGCCTGCCCGCATCGCTTCCGACATGTACGCACCGATGTTCAACGCGAGAGCCACCACGCCTGCGACGATCGCATCGAGTCTGATACCAAACGATGGCAGGGCGAAGAAGATAAAGAACATCTGCACAAGTGCGGGTGTGTTGCGGAAGATCTCGACGTAGGTCGCAGCGACCAGCCGGATGGGAATCCACCGAGAGCGGCGAGAAAGCGCAGCCACCAGCGACAAAGGAAGTGCACCGAGGAACGAGAGGATGGAGATCTGCACCGTAACGCCCAGACCATCGACCAGCATCCCCAAGTTGCTCCACACGGAGTTCCAGTCAAGGATCACTCGGACCTCCCACGTCGCTGATGCGAGTTGTCAAGAGGAAATGAGGGACCGCGGTGCGGTCCCTCATTTCCGTCGATCGTGCAAAAGATCTAAGTGCGAGAATGGTCAGACGCTTGGGTGCAGCGGAAGCAGCGGAGGCACGCCGAACCACTTCTGGTACGTCGCATAGTTCTGCCCGGAGTCGTTGAAATCCTCCACCCACGTATTGAGGTACGTGTACCAGTCGGAGTCGCCGTGGCGACAGGCGATGCCGTAGTACTCGACGCCAGTCGCCGCGTTGGGGACGATCTTCAAGGTCGGATCTTGCTTGGCCATGTACGCGACAATGTTCGAGTCCTCGACCAGCGCGGCAGCTTGGCCCTGCTTGACCGCGAGGAGCGCGGCTGCTGTTGTGTCGAAGCGTTGGATCTGGAGGCTCGGGTACTCGGCAGACAGCGCGAGGTCCTGCGTGGTGCCCTTCGCTAGGGAGACCGACTTGCCGGCGTTGATGACGTCCTGGATGTTAGTGTACGGGCTATCCTTCGGGGCGAGCAGGATCGCTGCGCCGGCAGCGACGTAGTGGTCAGTGAAGGCCACCGTCTTAGCTCGCTCGGGTGTGATGGTCAACGCACCGACGACGACATCTACCTTGCTGGTAGTGAGAAAAGGAATGCGGTCGTTGCCGGACACGTCGGTGATCTCGACCTTGACGCCCAGTGATTTGCCAAGTGCGTTGGCGACGTCGACGTCGAATCCCTCGGGGTTCCCGCTCGCATCCTTCATCCCGAATGGAGGCAGGGTCAGAATAGTCGCGACCTTCAACGTCCCACTCGCGATGACCTTGTCCAGCGTGGACTGCTGTGCCGGTTGGCTGCTCGTGCCGCCACAACCGGTGACCGCCAGAGCAAGCAGGCCGACGCCTAGCAGACGACCTGTCCGCGACGAAGACAACATGTTCCTCTCCTTCGGCCCGTGCTCGGGATCCGACCCCAGTCGGGTCCGAGGAGCCAGTCCGGACTTGGAGCAGAACCAGCGCGACCCAGGCCTCCCGCCTTGGCCCGGCTGGATAGCCAGTGCTTGGTCGACTGTCCGGTCCGCTGCCCTCCTTCCGTCCCCCAATTTCCGGTATCGTACAATCAGATGGGCGTACGCACAATACTTTGTGAGGCAGGACCTCGGTGGAGGGAGCGATGCAGGCCAGCGCTAAGGACGGTGTCCTCGAACAAGGGTCGGCCGCGGGAGCAGGCGTGGGCTCCCTCGACTACCGGCCGCACCGTTTGATCCGCCTCTTGGCGCCGCTGTTCGACGGGCTAGCGCAAGCGCTCGGACCGAACTACGAGATCGTCTTGCATGACCTGCGCCACCCGGACCATTCCGTTTGCAGCATCGCCGGCGCTGTCACCGGCCGCTCTGTCGGTGCCCCAGCGACCAACGTGCTGCTTGAATCGCTCAGGAGCAGTGGGAATGCAGCGGAGGACATCTTCAATTACTCGACGACCGCTAACGGACGCCCCATACGTTCGTCCGTGCTGTTTCTCCGGGATGGCGGCCAGGTCGTCGGAGCGGTGTGTGTAAACGTCGACGTGGGGCCCCTCGTGCGGGTGAAGGACGAGCTGGAGCTGCTGATCGGACTGGATCGCGGCGAGGATCCTCGCGCGGAGACCTTCGAGAACACCGTCGGCGCCCTGGTCGAGGACTTGCTCGCGGCGACGTTCGCCAAGATCGGGCTTCGACGAGCCCATACAACTCCACAAGAGCGGTTGCAGGTCGTGGCGTCGCTGGAGGAACAGGGCGCGTTTCAGGTCAAGGGCGCAGTAGAACTCGTCGCCCGCGAGCTGGACGTGTCGAAGTTCACGATCTACAGCTATCTACAGAGACTGCGGGGCTCGAGAGGAGCACAAAGGCGCACGAATCAAGCCGGGCGAACGGTCATCTCACAGGATGCCGGGCGCACTTGATGCTCCGCGGCTCCGATCAGGTGGCACCATGGCGCCGGCGTCATCCGCGCCCCGACCAAGGAAGGTCCATCGGCGCATCTCTCAGGCAAGGCTCGCGCCCCAACGGCCGCGATGAGGACTGGGAGTACGTCCTCAGCCGTCGGAGCAGTGCACGCTGGCTCGCCTGACCGGACGCTAATGGCCGACCACGATCGCTTGAGTGTCGCTGATCGCGCCCGGCGGCCTAGCTCTCACTATGACCGCCCGCCGCGCGCGTGGCTGAGATCAGTTCTGCCGTCCGCCGGACTTAGCGGACCGGCCGACGTGACTTCACAGCGCCTCTATGTCAAGAGGCGAGGGCCAGGCGATGGACCTGGTCGGCCTCTAGACCGCGATAGACGACCTTCGCCAGCTTGCGCTTGAGACTGCGGAGGGCTTCGTGCGACGACTTGTGCTCGGCGAGTTTGCGCTCGTAGTGGTGGCGGCCGAGCCCCGGATGCATCGTCTGGACGCCGGCGGCGAGGTGCAACTCGTTCTTGATCGACCGATTGCCGCTCCGAGACAGGCGGTTCCTCTCCCCTGCCGGCGGTGAGCCACGGCCGCTGAGCATAACGGCCCTCTCGCTGATGCTGACCCGCCGTTACCGCGCCGGTGGTGGGAGCCAGCGTTGCTTCGGCTGACACCGCATCCGCCATGCGACCGCAAGCCTTTTTCTCGACAACGGGATGCCGCTCGAGGAGTATCCCGTTATCTGGGCCACGGTGCCGGCCCGACGTTGTGCCCAGCAGACTCCCGAGGCCCTCGGCGAGCAAGCGGCGAGTGCTCTCGCGAGAGCTGGGCTCGTGGCGGGCTGACGTTGGGCCGCTGTGGTAAAGGCTGTCGTGCCCAAGTTGCGCTTTCCGCGATTCGTCTTCGACTGCTCGATCGCGGCGACAGTCACTCCTTCGACAGTGAGGGCGCGCGAAGCCGCTCAGATGTGCCGGAGACCGGGGTAGATAGGCATCGAAGCATCACCCGCCGCATGGCGGTGGACAGCGCCAGTCTTCGGCATGGCTCGGGCCGCTCAAGCGAGCCGCGTAGTGCTGGCCAGACGCGGAGACCCGGGCCGTCGGCCGACCGTGGACCGACCGAAGATGATGCTCCCCACGACGACTATCCCCCCGAGCACCTGGACGAGGGTGATGTGCTCGCCCAGCAGGATGACCGCGAACAGAACGGCTAGGAACGATTGCAGGTATTGGTACACCGCAGCACGCGAGGGCCCCACCCGCCCGATGGCCGTGAAGTAGAGCAGGTTGGCGACGATCCCGGCGAACACGACCGCGTAGGCTAGCGAACCCCAGCCCGCGAGGGTCATCTGCGCGTATTCCTGTGCGAGCAGCCCTGGGACCGCGAACGGCACCAGCATCGCGGTGCCGATGAGCATCTGGTAGGTGAGGATGCGGTGCGCGCTGTAGCGTCGCAGCGGGGGCAGGATGGGCAACACTGAGACGCTCGATACGAACACGTTGGCCAGGGCGAGTCCATCGCCGAGGAGATTCGAGCCGAACTTGGCCCCGGAGGCTCCACCGACGACGATAAGGACGACCCCGCGAGCCCGATGGATTCGGCGACCCAGAACCGTCTTCCTGACCGCTCAAGCCCGACAGCCGCAGCCAGCAGGGCAGTCATGATCGGACCGGTCGCCCCCAGCAGCGCAGTGTCCGCGGCGCTCGTGTTCGTGAGCGCAAAGACAAAGCTCATCTGGCTCAAGGTAATGCCCAGGAGGCCCACCAGCGCGAGGAGTGGCAGATCCTCTCGCCACACCCCGATCGATCCCTCGCGCATACGGAGGATGACGAGGAGCACGATGCCGCCGATGCCGCAGCGGAAGACCGGAAAGGCGAGCGGCGCGATCTCGCTCAGGCCGAACTTCACGATTGAGTGGTTGAGCCCCCAGAGCGTGACTGCCGTCAGGAGCAACAGGTCGGCCGAGGCTGGCGCTCTCTCCGGCTGGGCGATGTCGCGAGGCTGCGCCGTGGCGATCGACCAGCGAGTGATGGCTAGCGTCCCGTGGGTGTGGCGAGTCTTCGTGCCGAAGTAACCCGCGTCTCAGCTGAGGGGGCCCGGCTCACAGTCGCGCCGAAGCGAAACGGGTGCGCCGACTCACGGCACCGAGATGGGGCCCACCCATGCTTGTTGTCGGCCACCGTGTACCTCGTTTATCTTCCCGATAATCCGCCGTCCAACTTGAACGGGACCATCAAGGGGCGTCTGCCCGGGCGAGGGCTGCGGCGGCCGCCATACCTACGAGCATGTTCTGGTGTCCGTATGCGAGGGCTGGGACGAGGCGCATGAATGGAGTGGCACCGATCTGGCCGGACGCTCCCCAGCAGCTCTGAGCACGGCCCTTTTCTGCTGATTTGGGCAGTGTCTTGATCAATCGAAGTATATCCCCCATTGGCATTGAGCTTCTTCATGTCTGGCGATCCGAAGAGAGGCGCGGGTGCCCTCCTGAGGATCAGTCCAAAGAACGGACGCACGTGCGGGAGCGGTGGCACGACCGCCAACCAGCAGCTTCGCGACCCTCTATCGATGCGCCCAACGAGCTTCCCGGTCATTCGTCATCGAGACAACGCCGGGTGGCGAGTGGTACCAACCCGAGATCCAGCGGTCTCATGCCCGATAAGAGGATTTCCCGGGCTCGGCATCTTCGGTCCACGAGCCGAACGGTCGAGGGTCGCATGACCTTCTTGGCTCTGGTGACGTTGACTCCGCGCTTGGCGCAAACGTCTAACAGCCTCCCGCGACCACACAGGAAGCGGTCAGTTCATCGGACAATCCTCGACCCGGCCCCTCGGAGCTGCGCCTCCACCTCGGCCAAGGTGGCGTAGTTGAAATCCTCCCATGACGCCTGCTTGAGCGCGCTGAATGCGTTCCCGTATCGGACGCCCTTCTCAACGTTCCCGGTCAAGAGGCCGTAAAGGAATCCCGCGGCGTACGCATCTCCGCCGCCGATCCGATCAACCAACTCCAACTCGTACGTGCGATCGTCCACAAAGACCCCATCGCTGTAGGCGATCGCGGTCCAGGTGTTGCGCAACACCGACAGGTCGCCTCGGATCGTGATCGTCACGACCTTGAATCCGTAGCGATCGGCGAGCTTGCGGGCGACCTCCCTGTAGTCGGTCCCGGTGATGCCGAAGACCGTCTCGGCGTCCTCCTCCGTGGTGACCAAGACGTCGACGTACTGCATCAGCGGTTCCTGGACGGCGCGAGCGCGGTCCGGGCTCCACAGCCGGCCGCGGAAGTTCAGGTCGTAGGCGGTGACGAGGCCCAGCTTGCGCGCGGTGGCGAGACTCGCCACCGTCTCGGCGGTCGTCCGCTCGCCGAGGGCCGGAGTGATGCCCGTCGTGTGAAAGGCCCGCGCATCGGCCAGGATCGCTGGCCAGTCGAACGAGGCGCCGCGCAGCTCGCTGAAGGCCGAATCGGCCCGGTCGTAGAGGACGCTACTGGCGCGCGGCGACGCGCCGTACTCGACGAAGAACAGCCCCATGCGCCCGGCCTTGTCCCAGGCAACGTGCGAGAGGTCCACTCCGAACTCTCGCGCCTTGTTGCGGACCTTCCGGCCGAGCGCGTTGTCCGGAAGGCACGAGACCCACTCGGTCGAGAGTCCGAGCCGGCTGACCCCGGCCGCCACGTTCAGCTCGGCGCCGCCGACCGTTACTTCGAGGCTGGCCGTCTGTTCGAGCCGGCGCTGACCGGGTGCCGCCAGCCTCAACATCGCCTCGCCGAAGGTGACTAGATCTCGCATTTCGAGCTCCCCTACGGGCCTGGCTTGACCGCAATCCGCCGACGGCCCTGCATCGGTCGATCGCGTGGCATCGCAGTGTCGGTTCTCAGCGGCGTTTGTCGACCTCCGCCAGCGCGGCCATGACGGCAGCGGCCCGCGCCCGCACGACCTCGGGCTCTCCGCTGCCCGTCAGCCAGCTCCCCATCCCGACCGCGACCGCTCCCGCCGCTAGGAAAGCCGGTGCGTTCTCGAGGGTCACGCCCCCGGTTGGGACCAGCGGTATCTCAGGCAGGGGGCCGCGCAGCTCCCGAACGAAAGCCGGCCCGACGGCCGAGGCGGGGAAGACCTTCACCGCGGCGGCACCGGCCCGCCATGCCGCGAGGATCTCGGTCGGGGTCAGGCAGCCCGGGAAGGCGGCGATGCCCCGGCCGGCGGCCCATTCGACGATCGCCCTGTCCAGGTGGGGCATGACGATGAAGCGAGCGCCCGCCTCGACGGCGGCCTCCGCTTCCGCCAGGTCGAGAACGGTGCCGGCGCCGACCAGCAGCTCGTCGGACGGAAAGCGCTTCGCCAGCGCGTTGATCACGTCCAGGGCCGACGAGCTGTTCATGGTGACTTCGAAGGCCCGGATGCCGCCGGCGACCAGCGCGGCGCCGATCGATGGCACGGTCGAGGGCTCCAGGCGCCGGCCGATGGCTATGACGCGGCATCCGGAGATCGCCTCCGGGATCCTCGGTCGTGTCCCGCTGGTTGTCGCCGGATCTTTCATCCTTCCCTCCTCTGCCGCCGTCCGGTGCGCAAGCGAGGAACGCACCCGTGACCGATTCGGCGGCCTGTTCGATCTGCCCGGCTAGAAGACGCCAAAGGCCTGAAACGCATCGGTTGCGCTCGCCCCGCCGTCGATCGCCGCTCTGACGCGACCCTCGGCCTCCATCTTCTGCAGCGCCAGGCCCAGGACCTCGGCCTCGACGAGCTGCGGCACGATCAACACTCCGTCGCGATCGCCCACGACCAGATCTCCCGGGCTGACGTCCACGCCGTCGATGTCGATCCGCACCCTGAAGTCCACGATCACCGACCGGACCGCCGCGTCCTGGGCGTACGCCCCGCGACTGAACACAGGCCAGTCCTGCTCGAGAACCCGGTCGGTATCGCGATGGAATGCGTTGACGACAGCACCCACCGCCCCTCGACGTCGCGCTGCCGCCGTCATCAGCTCTCCCCAGGCGGCGCACTGGAGGTTGCCGCCGGACGCGAGGTAGACCTCGCCTTCGTTGAGGTGGTCCAGGGCTGCGGTCAGGTTGGCGAAGCCCTGCCCTCGAACCTTGGTCGAAGCCGCCAGCTGCACCGGCATGGCCCGGCCCACGACCTTCATGCCGGTGGCGATCGCACGGACGTCGGCCGGCAGGAACTGGGTCACGTATCCCATCTGGTCGAGAATGTCGCCGATCACGGCGGTGTAGAGCTTCTCCCGGACAATGAGATCGACCGAGCTGTCAGTCACGCTGCGTCCCCGCTTCCCATTCTTCCGTCCTGGCCGCGGGCCGCCATCTCCCGGATCACGGCCGACACCGCGTCGACGACCGTCTGTTCCTCACCTTCGTTGAGGGTGTCGGGGGTCATGTAGAAGACGTCCTCGCCTCCGGGCAGGCCTGCCACCCTCGGATCGCGCTGCCAGAGGGCGTCCAGGACGTCCTTCGCGCCGAAGCCGAGCTCCGAACGCGAGACGGTCACGCGCAGCCGCGGCGTCGGTTGCCCTGCCTCGTTGGGCCACGACCGCTCCGCGCGCACGCCCGGGATCTGCGCCAGCTGCCCGGCCCAATCCGCCACGGTCGCCTCCCACTGGGCGAGCAGGGCGTCGTGGTCGAGGCCGACGTAACGGCGAACCGCGGCGACCAGGCCGGCGATCTCTTCCCTGCCGACCTTCATGGCCCGGACGAGTCGCTGATTCGGGGTTCCGTTCGCCCGTGCCGCCGCCACGAGATCGGCCCGACCCAGCAGCAGTCCGCTCGCCTGAGGGCCCTTCAGCGCCTTGCCGCCGCTGAACGTGACGAGGTCCGCTCCGCATTCCGTGGTGAAGTGCCAGAGATTGCCCACCGGGGGGAGCTGCGCCGCGGCATCGACGATGACGGGCACGCCGCGCGAATGGGCGATGGCCACGGTCTTGGACAGGCTCAGGCTCGCCGGCGGAAGGTGGCTGCCGGCTACCCAGAGGACGGCCGCGGTGCGATCCGTCAGCGCACTCTCGAGCTCCCATTCGAACGTCTGGATGGCGTTCCCGATCTGCACGATCCTGCAGCCCACGAGATCGACCACGCGGTCGTAGGGGATGCGGTGGGCGCAGTGCATCACCACTTCCGTGCGCAGCCCCTGGCCGCCGGGCATCGCGGCGATCGCGGCCGGGTCGCCGCCGGTCACGCACGCCAGGACGCCGTGGGCGATCGCCGCCGCGGCGCCGCAGGTCACGTAGGCAGCCTCGTTCCGTGTCAGGCGGGCCAGCTCCTCCCCCGCCAACAGGAAGAGCTCGTTCATGTCCACCTGGAAGCGCGACGCATCCGCCATCGCGAGCACGACTTCCTCGGGCAGCCTCCCCTCGCCAAGCGCGGTCAGCGTCGCTGCGGCATTCAGCACGGGCCGAGCGCCCAATGCCGCGACTCGTCCGCTTCCCATGGGTGTTGACTCCCTTCGTGTTGGCTGCCTCCCGCCGGGGACCCGTCCGGCGGGGTTGCCGCTGACTCCTACGGCTTCGGCGGGACCCTCCAGCCGGGGTCCTCCTGGCCCATCCGGTCGAGTTGGTAGGGCAGGTACTGGCCCAGCGCCAGGTAGTTCGTGTGGTACTTGGCGACTTTCTCCTCGTCCACCTCGATGCCCAGCCCCGGACCCTCCGGTATGCCCCAGGACGGTCCGGCGGCTATCGGGATGGTCGTCGTCACGACGTCGTCCTGCATCATCTGTGCGGTCTGCTGATTGCCGCCGTTGATACGGGGCAGAGTCAGCAGCACGTGCTGGTTGGCGGCGGCGAATATGCCGAGCTCGCCGTGAGTGTGCTTGTTGACCACGAGCCCTTCCACGGCCGCCTCGTGCGAAAGCCGGTGGAAGTTGGCAATCGTCCCGACCCAGTACGGGCCGAAGACGAGGTAGTCGGCCGCGCGGCGTCTGATCACTTCCATCACGCGATCCACGCGCCACAGGCCTTCGTTGAACGCGAGCGGAACCTGCGTCTTGGACTTCAGCTCCAGCATGTTCTCGATCGGCTGGGACGGCACCGGCTGCTCGGCGTAGCCGACGTTCCAGCGGTCGAGAGCCGCCAGGTTGCGCGCGGCCTCGGCGACGGTCCAGGACTCGTTGCCGTCGAGCTGGATGAAGCCGCGCGGCCCGATCTCCTCGCGGATGATCGCCATGGCCGCCAGCTCCTGCTCGAAGTCGACGCCGACCTTCCGGTAGAACTGGGTGTATCCCCTCTCGACGCCGTCGCGGCACTCGCGCCGGAGGGTGTCGAGGTCGCTGTAGCTCAGGTAGTAGAAGTAGCGCACCTCGCGTCGCCGCAGCCCGCCGAGCAGGTTGTAGATCGGCTGGCCGGCAGCCTTGCCGCAGAGATCCCAGAGAGCGATGTCGATCCCCGGGTACGCCAGGTTGAAGATGCTCTCCCGGTAGAACCAGAGATCGTTGCGGAAACAGTCGTGCCAGATCGCGTCGCGATTCCACGGGTTTCGCCCGATGAGCATCGGACGGCAGGCGTTGAGAACCTCGAGAACCGACTCGACGTTCGATCCGCTGCAGCTCTCGCCCCAGCCGACGAGCCCGTCGTCGGTCGTCAGCTTGACGATCACGTCGGTCACGCCGTCGCGGTTGACCTGGGCGCTGTTCTCCCGATGGGTGTACGGGACGCTGACGATGGTGAACTCCGCCTGCGCGACGCGCATGAGATCCGCCTCCCTAGAGCTATCTCCTCGTGGAAACCCCGGCCCCGCCGCCGAGGACGGCGATGGCCTGGACCTCCACGAGGAGGCCATCACCGACGATGTGCGCCTGGACGGTCGCGCGCGCGGGCGGATCGACGGGGAAGAACTCCGCGTAGGCCGAGTTATAGGCCGCGAAGTCCTCGTCCGCGTGCTCGAGGAACGCGGTCACGTAGCAGACGTCGGCCAGGCTTCCGCCGACGGCGGCGAGCCCGGTCGCGAGGTTGCGCAGGGCCTGGCGCGTCTGGGTGCCCACGTCCTTGCCGACGAGGCGGCGCTGCTCGTCCTGGCCGGCAACTCCGGACAGGAACACGAGGTCCCCGACGCGCACGACTTGGCTGTAGCAACCGCCGGGCGCAGGCACGCCCGGAGGATTGAATGTCTGTCTCATGGGTTGACTTTCCTACCTACTTCGATCAAGAAACGGATCATTGCAGCGGGCTGTGCAGAGAGGGAGCTACCCCTTCACGGCACCGGCCGTCAGGCCGCTGACCAGCTGGCGCTGCACCAATAGGAAGAAGATCACCGGCGGAAGCGCGAACAGCACGGACGTCCCCATGATCAGATCGATCGGGGTGGAGTACTGCCCGAAGAACGAGGCGAGCCCCTTCGTCGCCGTCCAGTTATTCGTCGAGACCGCGAACGTATTCGCAAACAGGTAGTCATTCCAGCCGGACAGGAAGGCGATGATCCCCGCGGCGGCCACACCTGGCGCAGTGAGGGGCAGAACAATTCGTCTGAGAATCGCCAGGGAACCTCCGCCATCGATCATCACCGACTCATCCAACTCCCTCGGCACGCCATCCATCGCCTGCTTGATCACCCAGATCGCCACGGGCATGGCGAAGGCGCTGTCGGCGAGGATCAGCGACGCCAGGTTGTCGATGAGGTGCGCGCCGGCGAAGATGTTGTAAAGCGGCACGATAAGTAGCGCAGCCGGCATCATTTGCGTCGCGAAGACGAGGAACCCGAAGGTCCCGCCGCCTCGAAACGAGAATCGAGACAGCCCATAAGCTGCAAACAGACCAACTGCTACGCTCAGAAGAGCGGTCCCAAGACCAACCACCACGCTGTTGATGAGCCAGATGTTCAGAGGAAGGCCTCCCGCCTCATCGAGCGGACCGAATCTCCCAAGGGAAGGAAGGAATTCGGGCGGGGACGAAACGATCTGCGCGTTCGTCAGCGTGGACAGCGTTATCAGCCAGTAAAGCGGAGCAATTGTGACTGCCACAATGGCCACGACCGAGATGAGCCGTGGAAGCGCTGAAAGGCGAAACCGGCGGCGGTGGTCATTGGTCTTCATCAGCGTGTCACCATTGGCTTTGCGACGCGGAAGTAGAACAACGTTATGAGCAGCGCTGGGATCATGGCGACGACGCCGATGGCCGACGCACGTCCGAGGTCGTTGAAGAGGAACGCCGTTCTGTAGAGCTCGATCGAGACAACATCCGTGCCGTTGATGGGCCCACCCTGGGTCATGATCCACAGTATCTGGAACTGCTGGAAGGCCCATATGATGAGGAACAGAGATACAATCTGAAGAGTCGGCAAGATGTACGGCAGAGTGATGTGACGCGCCATGGCCCAACGCCCTGCCCCATCCACCGAGGCAGACTCAGAGAGTTCCCCCGGAACGGTCGCGAGTGCGGCCATGGTGACGAGCATGACGAATGGGAAGAGATTCCAGACCGTAACGCCGATAACGCTGACCATGGCTACGGTGTCGTCCGTCAGCCAGTTGATCGGCGGCAGGTTACCGAGCTGCAGTATCTGGTTGACCACGCCGATTCGCTGGTCGAGGATGAGGTCGAACAGCAGCGCGATCACGACCGACGGGATCGTCCATGGAAGCGCGAGGAGAGTCCTCGCCGTGGCTTTGCCGGTAACGAGTGTCTCGACGAGGAGAGCGGCGCCCACCCCGACGACCATGGACAACACGGATACCGCCGCAACGAAGATGACAGTCAGCCAGAGCGTGTGCTGGAGTATTCCGCCATCGAGCAGGCTCTGGTAGTTCTTCAGGCCGATGTACTCGTTCTTGGTCGGACTGAGCAGGTCGGTCGACGTCAGGCTGATCCAGATGGCCTTGCCGATCGGGTAGAGGACAAACACAACTAGGTACGCAAACGCCGCCAGTACGTAGGCATAGGCGGCGCGGGACCCGCGCCGCCTATGCCTACCTCGAGACCCCGCGTCTGGCGTACCAAGTCCCCGGCGAATTCCGCCGAGCGATCTGCTCGACGCCGTAGCTGGCTCAGCTCGCATCTCAGGGGTCATTTGCTCACCGGCTCCTTATTCCTTATGGGTTGCCGATCGCAGACACGGCTGCCTGCTGCGCCGCATTGAGCGCGTCCGTCGCGCTCATCTGCCCCGCGAGAACCTTCGCGATGTATGGCATCAAGGTGGTAGCCAGCTGGTTCGTCAACGCAGGCCGGACGTTCATCAGCAACGAGACGCCGTTGTCGGCCTGGCTGTAGTAGTGCGCCGCCCAGGGGTGAGCCGCATTGAACGCATCAGACGGAATCACGGTCGAAGCCGTGGTCTGTGGCGCGGTCGCCTCGACCAGCGCCTTCTGCTGAGCCGGCTCCAGGAGCCACTCCATGTAGCTCTGTGCCAGGGCTGCACTCTTGGAGTTCTTGTTGATGGTCAGGTAGAGCTGCTGCATACCGGAGTACTTCGTCGGGAACGGCAGAGGTCCGGAACCCATGGTCGGGTCGGTCAGTTTCCCGCCCGCTGACGTATACGTATATCCGGCGTTCGCGTTGTCCATCAGGATCCCGACATCCCCATTCTCGAAGGATGGTCGGAAGACCGATGCCTTGACGCCTGTGTCATAGCATCCGCTCTTGTAGAGCGTCGCGTAGTCCGTCACGGCCTGGATGTTGGCCGCGCTGTTGATCGTGAACTTGCCCGAAGAGTCGGTCCATGCGCCGCCGTAGCCGATTGTCCACGTGCCCGTGAAGTCCTCGTACCACGCTTCGGTCTCGTTGGTCATGTTTCGGGCGGCGTAGCCGAACTTTCCGGTCTTGCTCTTGATCAGTTGGCAGTCGCTCAGGAGGCTTGCGAAATCCGTGGGCGCTGCCGTAATGCCAGCCTGCGAGAAGAGACTCTTGTTATACAGGAAGCCGTAGATCACGGTCTCCCAGATATAGCCGAGGCGGTCGCTGCCGAAGACCGCATCCTTGTTCGCGGGTCGAAGCGACGAGATCTCGTCCGGGGTGAGCGACGTTACCGGAAGCAGGTCCCCGGCCTTCTGCAGCGCGGCAAAGTCCTGGCCTAGGAGGACCATGATGTCCGGACCGCCACCCGCGCCGATCTGCGTCTTGAGCGTGGTGGGGTAGCTGTCATACGACATCTGCTGGAAATTGATCGTCGTGCCAGGATGCGACGTCTCGTAGGCCTTCAGGACCTTCTCGACGTTGGTACCGAAGACGCCCTCGGAGAACTCCCAGTCTGCGATCGTCAGCGTCCCGGTGGGTCCCGGGGTAGCAGCCGCCGACTGGCCTGGGGCGGCAGTCTGCGCTGACGTCGGCTGCGCCGGTGCAGGAGTCGGCGTCGCTGCGGTCGAGCTGCAGGCGGAGAAAATGAGCGCGCTGATCGTCACCAATGAGGCGAGCCGCATGGAGCGGCCCCGAAGCCCCGTGATTCCGCTGAGAATGGACACTCTCACAACCTCCCAATTGTGTTAGGCCACCTGTAAGTGTGACCGCGGTCCAAGAACCCTCAGGCTTGAGTTCCAGCCGCCGAACCTTGCTGGTTCCTTCTAATAGGGCACCTCGGCCCTACTCGGGTCCAGTCGATGATCTCGGAACCTCTCCTCCCCAAGCCACGGACAACCGACGTTCGCTCGTAAGCCACCTCCTCTCCTCCCTGGAGCCCCGTTCACTGGTTGGGGACTGTGATCATCTGGTCGGGAGCCTGCCCGGCATGTGCAGAGGCGAAGCCTTGCTGCTCGAACAACTCGTGATACTCCGCGAGTCGGCCTCGATCCAGTTCTAGGCCCAGCCCCGGACCGGACGGGATCTCCATCCGACCGCCCGTATAGACGAGCGGCGTTGTGACAACGTCGCCGGCGAGTAGATCCTGGTGACCCTGGTTTGCCAGAATGAACCCTGGGCTCGAGCCCATGACTGACAGCTGGGCGTGCATCGTGATCGTCGTCGGCGAGAACGCGTGGTTAACGATCGGGAGGCCGGCGGCCTGTGCGAGGGCGGCCGCCTTCTTGAACGCCAGGATCCCCCCTTCCTGGTGCGGATCGGTCATGAGCACGTCGCACGCATCGCGCTTGATGAGGTCGAGGATCCGGAACGCTCCCCAGGACGACTGGTTCGCGGCGACAGAAACGCCCGACGCATGCCGAACGTGGGCCAGCCCATCGAGGTCGAACATCATCGTGGGTTGCTCGGCGTATTCAATGACGTACGGACGCATTCGCCCGAGGATGCGGACGGCGGTCCCTGGTGCCCACGCTTCGTTGGCGTCCACACGGAGCTTCGGCTTCGGTCCGATCGCCTCTCGGAGGCGGGCGACGAGCTCGATGTCGCGCTCCTCCTCGATACCCACCTTGACGTAGACGGTGCCGAATCCTCGGCTGACGCCTTGCTTCGCGTACTCCACCATCTCCGCGATGTCACGGCTGCCGTAGACGTAAAACATGGCCGGCACATCCTGCCGAATGGGTCCGCCGAGCAGCTCGCACACGGCGAGCCCCGTGGCCTTGCCCACGATGTCCCAGCAGGCCATCTCGATCCCGGCCCAGCACGTGAAGGCTGTTTCGCGGAACGAATGCCAGGCGCCCTGCCCGAGGATCTTTGCGGTGAGGAACTCGACCCGATTCGGCGCCTCACCGATCACCAGCTCTTCCATTCGACGGAGTACAGCGAGGACTATCGGCGGCGTCGGTCCGAGTACGACGACGGCTTCGCCAAGGCCGCTGACGCCGGCATCGGTGTGAAGCTCGATGACCGCGCTAGTGACGCCCTTTCGTTCACCCCATGCCCACAGCTCTGGACGGGTAAACGGAATCGTCACGAAAGTGACATCTAGGCCAGTGATCAGCACCTCCGCGCTCTGCTCCTTCCGCGGGTTGATGGACCGGAACGACCGATCGGCAATCGATGGGCTTAGATCGCAGGAGCGGCTGCTTGGCTCGGCCGAAACCGAGGATCAGCGCCGGCAGCGCCGGCTTGCCAGCGAACCGCGTGACGGCTATCAGACCGCGAGAAATCGGAACGCCGTTCCAGTCATGGCGCTAGGATAGCAGTGGCGTCAAGCGCATTTCGGCCCTTGCGGTTCTCCGCTCTAGCGGCGAATATTCCGGTATGTGGAACGCGAGTCTGCTTCGCCGGACGATCGAGCGTCAGCGATCTAGACCCTCGCCAGCGAGAGAAAGGGATCGCCTGTGAGTCAAGAAGGCGAACCAGAGTCGGGTCAGACCGGAGCCGGCCGCGTCCTGGAGGCGCTGAAGCTTCTCGCCGACCACCCGCGGGCAATCCGTCTCGAGGAGTTCGCGCGCGAGCTCGGCGCTCCGAAGTCGACCACGCACCGAGTCCTCCTCACGCTACGACGCGCAGGCTTCGCCGAGCAGGACGAAGAAGGTCGGTACATGCTGTCCCTGGAGTTCCTTCGGCTGGCGTTTCGGCACTACGAGGCGCTCGACGACCGGAACATCGTGCAGAGCACGCTAGAGTCGCTCGTCAACCGGTTTGGTGAGACCGCCTACTACGCGAGACTGGACCGCTCCGAGGTCGTCTACATCGCGATGGTCAACGCTCCGGGCTATCTACACACTGCTACCCTGGTGGGTGCACGACAACCGGCCTACCGAACCGCTCTCGGCAAGGCTTTGCTGGCGCGCACGCTCCCGGATCGTGCATCTGTCGACCGTTTCGTGGACTTGTACGGTCCGCTTCACGGAAGCACGGCGAACAGTCTTACTAACGCGGCGGCACTCGATCGTGACCTGAGAGCGACCCGAAGGCGCGGGTACGCGATCGACGACGAGGAGAACGAGGCTGGGGTTGTCTGCATAGCCTATCCCGTCTTCCTTGGGCCCCAATCGGCACCTACGGGTGCGATAAGCGTCGCGGCAATCGAGCTGCGTACACCACTCAGAGACCTGGTCGGTCGAGCCGCGGAGATGCGCGACGTAATCAAACGCTGCCTCGGCTCGGTCGCTGTGCCTCAGATCGACGAGGCTGTCAGCCCGCCATCCCACTGACGATGTCAGAAGAGTCCACGAAGACGGTACGCGTGGAGCCGCAAGAGTTATAGGATCTTGCGCCTGGCAGCACGGGCAGGGGGCACTGGTTTGTCTCCCAGACGTGTGGCCTACATCCGGGCGGTTCACCATCTCGACGAGGTAGGCCATCATCTGGTTCTCGCCGATCCCGGCGCGCAGGGCGGCGACAATCGTGCTGACGGTGGACGGGACGCGGCCCAGGTTGCGGGCGGTGTTCGTTAGGTAGGCGTACTGCGCCTCGGCATCCGGCCCCCAGTGCCAGGTGTCCTCGAAGGCGAGCAGCTGTGCGTCACTCTTGCGCCCGGACTCGTCCTTGAAGATGACGTTGTAGTCCCGGTTCGAGTTGAACGGCGGGTCTAATAGACGAGATCGACCGATTCTTCCGGGATGTAGCGCCTGAGGATGTCGAGGTTGTCGCCGTAGTACAAGACGTTGGTCTGCACGCCCGAAGGGTAGCGCGAGCCGCGGCGACTCGATAGATACCCGACGCAGCCTCCCGAGCAGACCCGGCTCGACAACACGACGCGTGGGCGACACGGACCGGCCCACAAGTCGTCCTGTCCGGGCCCTAGCGGTTGGACTTCCTGGCTAGAGCACGCCGGCCGAGGGATTGAATGAGTCCGTCCACCACGTCCTGGACGGTGGACCCCGCGAACTCGGCGGACGGTAGACCGATGTTCTGCGAAACGCTCAGCGGTCGTAAGGCCCCGAAGGATGTCCTCCCGGCTCTATGAAGGAACAGCGCCTGGGCGGGCCTGAGCTCACTTGCGAGCGCGATCAACCGCTTAGCTCGCGCGCTCGCTGGCCGCCCAGCCTCGGCGTCGTCCGAGGCTAGCCAGTCCTGGATGTCTGAGACAGCGTCAGAGCTTTCAACACGTATGCATGGGTTCAGCGGCTTCGACATGGCCACACTTCATCGGTGCGAGAACGAGGTCCATCCTACATCGGTAAGTAGCCGGGCAGCCCGGCTGGCTGCACTACATAGCCGACCAGGGGAACCTGAGTCGCGACAAGGCCTCTTCGCTTCGCAGGTGGGGGCGACGGCCGCGACTCCCACTAACCGCGCACGGTGGTGAGCGACGCAGAGGCCCTTGCTCTCGGTGCTGGTCAGCGTGGCCAGGCCGGCCGACCGCAAGATCTCAGAGCAGATCCCCAAGCTTGGGTGTCTCGGCCTTGTAGACCTGGCGCAGGTAGGCCAGGCCCGAGGCCTGGTCCTCGTCGCTGAAGGCCTCGACGCCGTCCTCGGGGACCACGATCCGGTAGCCGCGGAAGAAGGCGTCGGCGGCCGTGTGCCGCACGCACATATTGCTGTGCTGGCCGGTCAGCACGACGGTGTCGACCCCGAACTGGCGCAGCAGCGGCTCGAGCCCGGTGTCATAGAAGCAGGAGTACGTGCGCTTGGGCAGAATGAAGTCGCCGGGGAGCGCGGCAAGCTGCGGGATGATCGCGGCGCCGGTGCTACCGGCCATCGCATGCTCGCCCCAGACCGCGAGTTCGAAGTCCCGCGGCAGATGTGCGTCGTTGGCGTAGACGACGAGCCAGTCATTCCTTCGGGCACGGGCCTTCCCAAGGGCCGCAGCGAGCGGCGGGATGATCCGCTCGGACCGCGGGTTGGCGATCACCCCCGTGACGAAATCGTTGAGCATGTCGATGACGACGAGCGCCTGCATCTCGTTCCTCCGCGTGACGAAGTGGCGGTCGAGGCCGCATGACCAACCAGGGCGGTCCCGTCACCGCGGGGCAGTTGGCGGCCCTGACAGTATCTCACGCGAGCCCCCAGAGCCAGAGCCGGTCGCATCCGCCACGATGTGGTCATCGTGCCAAGCCAGGGCCGTCATCGAGCTTCGTCCAGAACGGGCCTCTTCGGTACACGGGGATCAGGGCGTTCCAGAGGCTCCCGGCGGCACATCTGAGGCGCCGCCTCTAAACCAGAAGTCGGCCAGCGATCCATCGGCGTTCATGGCGTCGAGCGCCTTCTGAACCGCCGCCCACAGGCCTTGCTTCCCCTTGGGCACGGCAATACCGAGCTTGGCCACGCTATCGGTCACGTTGTCGATCGCGGTGACGCGATCCTTGTGCCACTCGATTTCGTAGGCGCCTGTGGCGGAGTCCACGAAGAGGGCGTCCGCCTGACCGCTCATTAGAGCGTCGGCCGCATCGCTCTCTGTGCCGTAGGACCGGACTATTGGAGCTAGCTTGCCGGCTGAACTGCATGCCGGGAACACACCCTGGCCCGCCTGTGAGCCCGATCCCAGGGCGGCCGCCTCTTCGTCGGACCCAGCGGTGACGCCAACGGTTCGGCCGCACAGGTCACCGAGGCCGGCGATCGAGTCCGGATTGCCGTACGGCACCACTAGGCTCTGGTGCAGTCCGCCGTACGGCACCATCACCAGGCCCGCAGTACCCGGGGCGCCGATTTCGAGGGCCGACAACGCGATGTCGCACATACCTGACGACAGCGACGCAGGGATCGCGGCCTTGTCCGTGTTCTCGAATTCGACCTTCAGGCCCAATCGAACCGCGATATCGGAGCCGATCAGGATGTCGGTGCCGGTCGGGACGCCGCCGCTGACCATGTCGAAAGGTGGTCGTCGCAGATCCGAGCAGATCGTAAGGGTGCCTGGAGCGATCACATCGCCCGGTGCCACTGTCGCGATAACGCTGTGCGGCGACGGCGTGGAAGAACATCCGCACCCGCACCCAGTCAGGATCACCGGCAGAATCAGCGCAGCCGTTGCGCGGAATCGGACGGACACCACGCCCTCCCCGGGCCTTCGCCGACCTTGCGTAACGCCAGGCATGTGCCTGACATCTCGCGGACCTAGGAAGAGTCTAGTTGACAGCGTTCGCGCGAGGCAGGCACGCCGCCACGGCCGAGCCGCTAACAAGCCATAGGGTCCAGACTCCCGTGATCCGGCTCTGCAGACGCGGGCCCACTGGCGATTGAGTGGTCAGCCGGCGATCGATTCCGGGCGCCCGAATAGGTAACCCTGCGCGAACTCGACACCCAGCCGTCGCAGCGCGGTCGCCTCGTCCTCCGACTCCACGCCCTCGGCGATGAGATGGCAGCCGCTCCTGAGCGCGAAGTAAACAAGACCCGCCACAAGCGCCTGGCGGAGCTCGTCGGCGTCGATCCCCTGGACGAGGCTGATGTCGACCTTCGCAAACGCCGGTCGCAACTCGAGGATATGGCGCAGGCTCGCGTAGCCCGCCCCGGCGTCATCGACTGCAACTTCCACATGGCCAAGGGCCGCGATCGCCTTGCGGAGCGCCGCGTAATCGTCGATCGAGACGTGTTCGGTCAGCTCGAGGATGAGTCGCCGAGTGGTCGCCTGGATTACCTTTCGAAGCCGACGACCGCTCTCGAGCACAAGACCGGGCGACATGTTTAGGGTCAGGAACGCTTCAGTGGGCAGGTGTGACGCCGTCGCGAGCGCCGCCTCGATCGCCGCGAGCTCGTAGTCGTGCCCGAGCCCGACGGAAGCCGCTTCGGTGAACCGCACGTCTGGCCGGATGCCATCGGTGAACCGGGTCAGTGCCTCATAACCGACGATGGCGAGCGACTCGAGGTCGACGATCGGCTGGAAGACGGCATGGAATTCCAGTGCGGTGAGGGCGTGCTTGAGCCGTGATTGCGTTGCCGCGATATCGCGCCGATCGGCGAGGGCCGGTCCTGCGACGGCGCTCAGGATGCTCGCGTAGTCGATTGCGGCGGCGAGCAGGCTCGACTTCCGAGCCAGTGTTGGCCGCTGCCCTCGGCCATTGACGCCGAGCCAGAGCAGGCCGACCAGCTCGTCGCCAGCGTAGATCGGCGCGCCGGCGCCGATGTCGATGTCGGCTGCGATGAATGCGGCCGTGTGCACGGTTTCATCGGTCAGTGCGACATCCTCGGCCCACGGACCCCGACGCGCACGGGCCACGTACTCGCGCGAGAGGTTCGGACCGAGGAGCGTCCCACCACGCCGGACCCCGGCAATCGGGTTGTAGGTCGCGAGCTCGCGCAGCCGGTCACCGCCACGCAGCTGGGTCACCGAGATGAAATCACACGCGGTTCGTCGCGCGAGTTCAGCCACCACCGTCTCGGCGGCATCCTCGGGTATCGGCGAGAGCGCCAGATGGCCAAGGGCCTCAACGACCGCCGAACGGCTGCGAAGCTCCTCCTCGACCGCGCTAAACCATGCCGCGTGACTCCGCAGGTGCGCTCGGACGCGCGCGACGAGCTCGTCGAGCTGGACTGGCTTCTCGAGGTAGTCGTCGGCCCCCGCGCCGAGACTTGCGACGAGCGGGTATTCGTCCCCTTTGCCGGTCAAGACGATGACCGGCAAGGTTGCCGTCTGCGGTCGCTCGCGGAGCGCGCGGACGACGTCTGTACCGGAGATGCCCGGCAGGCCCACGTCGAGTACGACAAGGCTGATGGTTTCGTCCTCGACGACGCCGAGCGCGGCCTCGCCGCTCGCCGCCTCGAGGACGTCGAAGCCTGCGCGTCGGAGGCGGATCGCCAAGAGCGCGCGTGTGCCGGCGTCGTCGTCGACGACGAGGATCCGAGCTTCCGTGTCGGTTGAGGGCACTGTCACTGGAGGGTCACTGACTTCTGGGCGTCGTAGGTGACTGGTCCGCTCTGTCGGGTTGGCTTGCCGCAAAGCGGGCCTGCTGAACCGCGACGAGGAGCTGCCCTGATGTGACGGGCTTCGGCACGAACGTCGCGCCTCGAGCTGTTACCCGTTCGAGGTTGAGCGTCTCGGCCGTGTACCCCGAAAGGAGCACGACCCCGACGTATGGATACCGATCCATGGTCCATTCAGCGAGCTCGATGCCGGACATGTTGGGCATGACGACGTCGGTGATGAGCACGTCGATAGGCTCGTCGAGTCCCACCAGCCGGATCATCGCCTCGGCGCCACCGGCAACCGCGATCACCTCGTAGCCGGACCGGGTGAGCAACTGCGTCGTCATGTCGCGGACGACGCGCTCGTCCTCGACGACAAGGACCGTGCCGGCTCCGACGGCAGGGGTAGCGGCGATCGTCGGCAGTTCGGTCGTTACCGCAGCGTCGACTCTCGGGAAGTGGAGCTTGAACGATGAGCCGATCCCCGGCTCCGAGTAAACCCAGATGTGGCCGCCGGCCTGACGGACGATCCCGTAGGTCGTGGCCAGTCCGAGGCCGGTCCCCTTGCCGAGCTCCTTCGTCGTGAAGAAGGGCTCGAAGATGTGTTCGCGCGTCACGCGGTCCATTCCCACGCCGGTGTCAGTGACCGAAAGGAGGACATAAGGCCCGGGCCTCACATCGAAATGCGCGATCGCGTACGGCTCGTCGACCAACACGTTCTCGGTCTCGATCGTCACGGTTCCGCCGTCGGGCATCGCGTCGCGAGCGTTGACGACGAGATTGACGAGGATCTGGTCGAGCTGCCCTGCATCGCCACGGATGTAACCGGCGTCGTGGTCGAGCTTGACGACGAGCCGCATGTTTTCGCCGATCAGCTGACGCACCATCGGCTCGAGGCCATCGATGGCGGCATTGAGGTCGAGCACGCTCGGGCTGATGACCTGTTGGCGACTGAACGCAAGCAGTTGGGCCGTCAGCGTCGCTGCGCGCTCGGCTGCCTGGCTGATCGCGTTGACGCTGAGCAGCGCGCTGTCAGGATCGAGGCGAGCCCGATTCGTCGAGGCCAGATCGTCGGTCAGGAGTTCCGCGTAACCGTGGATCACGAAGAGCATGTTGTTGAAGTCGTGGGCGATCCCGCCCGCCAATCTTCCGATCGACTCGAGCTTCTGCGCCTGGAGCAGCTGGCTCTCCGCCTCCTTGCGCACACTGATGTTGCGGATCGCCGCAGTCACGAGGATTCCGTCGGCGCTCTCGAGCGGGCTCAACATGATCTCGATCGGAAACTCGGTGCCGTCCTTGCGCCGCCCGACGAGCTCGATCCCCGTCCCGATCTGCTGTGCTAGCGCGTCGGCCGCGGAGCGCAGATCGTCGGCGATCAACCGTTCCGCGAAGCCTTCGGGGATGATGTTCTTGACCGGCTGGCCGACGAGCTCGTCGCGGTGGTAGCCGAACTGCTTCTCGGCCTGGAGGTTCAACAGGACGATCTCGCCGGCCCCGTTGACCACCACCATCGCATCCGGAGCCGCTTCCAGCAGCCCGCGGTATCGGCCCTCCATCTGCGCCAGATGCTCTTCCGCCTCCTTGCGCACACTGATGTTGCGGATCGCCGCAGTCACGAGGATTCCGTCGGCGCTCTCGAGCGGGCTAAGCATGATCTCGATCGGAAACTGGGTGCCGTCCTTGCGCCGCCCGACGAGTTCGATCCCCGTGCCTATCTGCTGTGCCAGGGCGTCGGCCGCGGAGCGCAGATCGTCGGCGATCAACCGTTCCGCGAAGCCTTCGGGGATGATGTTCTTGACCTGCTGGCCGACTAGCTCGTCGCGGTGGTAGCCGAACTGCTTCTCGGCCTGGAGATTGAGCAGGACGATGTCGCCGGCCTGGTTGACCACGACCATCGCGTCCGGAGCCGCTTCCAGCAGCCCGCGGTATCGGCCCTCCATCTGCGCCAGCTGGCTCTCCGCCTCCTTGCGCACACTGATGTTGCGGATCGCCGCAGTCACGAGGATTCCGTCGGCGCTTTCGAGCGGGCTAAGCATGATCTCGATCGGGAACTGGGTGCCGTCCTTGCGGCGCCCGACGAGTTCGATCCCCGTGCCTATCTGCTGTGCCAGCGCGTCGGCCGCGGAGCGCAGATCGTCGGCGATCAACCGTTCCGCGAAGCCTTCGGGGATGATGTTCTTGACCTGCTGGCCGACTAGCTCGTCGCGGTGGTAGCCGAACTGCTTCTCGGCCTGGAGGTTCAACAGGACGATGTCGCCGGCCCCGTTGACCACCACCATCGCATCCGGAGCCGCTTCCAGCAGCCCGCGGTACCTGGCCTCAGATTCCCTGCTCGTTTCGCCCTTGGGTCGCTTCAGCACATCCACCCCCCGGTGGGATCCTCGCCGACGGCTGCGCGCGCATGGAGAGCCCGGCCTCCCTCGCCGCCCGAGCTCGCGGGAGTCAGATCGACACCAGTGGCGTCCTGGCGGTCGACGAAGTCGCGGAAGCGCGCCGCGATCGGTCCGGAGAGGGTCGGAACCGCCGCCTCATGGGACGGCGCCTGGTCCTGCGCCGGGCGTGGTGGTCCGGGCCTGGGTGTCCGGTCGCGCGGCGCATCCGGGTCGCGATGCCGAACGGCCTTGGGCCCCGAGTCCCTCATAACCCGATCCCGGGAGCGCGCCCTTCCGGGGGTTCCGAACTTGCCGGCCGGTCGACGTGGCCCTGTCAGCTTACTCCGTCCACTTGGAATTGACCAAGCCGTATACTCGTCCAGCGCCGTAACGTTTCCTGTGGACTTTGTCTGCAGCAAGCGGGCGTAGAACCTGTGTGTAACGCATAGACTGCGCGCTCTGAACGCGGCGCCCAAGGCGCATTCGTTCTGGCTTTCGGTCGCGACGAGGGCTTCATCGATCCCGCTCGGCACCACTATCCGCGTGGTGGGACCGGCGGGTTCAAACCCCTTCAGGCTAGCTTCTTATCTCGGCCTCAAGTCCCCTCGCCACGACCCCCTCACGATCGTGTGCTAGTGATCGGCACGATCCCGGCTGGTGATAGTCAGTCGAGCGGGGGGTAGGGACCGCGGGCCTCAGCGTGGCTCGTCGGACGCCGCGTATCGGTCACGCCTGAACCCGCCTGCCGTCAGGCAGGATGGTCCTTTCGCGGGTCGACTACCATGCGGCGGCGACTTCCAGTGGCTAGGAGGCGCGATGCCGTCTCTAGATGACTCAGCAACCCCGCTCCCGGCCGACATGGCGCGTGGTTGGGTACCGATCCTGAGTGGTGCGATCGAAGCCAATGGTGCGATCTATGCAGGCAACCGTTGCCCACACTGCTCGTCACGTCTGGCCAAGCTCCCAGTCAAGAACATCAAGTGCCCATCGTGCCGGCGGGAGATCGTTCGGATTCGGGGCGACGACTATGTCGTGTACCTCCTTCGAGAGGAGGATGCGGGCCCTCTGCGCAAGGAGATGGACGCCCACTGGGCCCTGACTCACATGGTCGAGCCGGGCTGGCGGTGGGACCCGGAGGCCCTCCGTCAGCTTCGGC